>JGI24702J35022_10000178_pt1 | contig 33624 bp, 26 predicted proteins | sample TergutTh196P4_FD_35022 | JGI IMG/M metagenome (IMG submission 35022) | reverse complement strand
GCGCAGTCCCCAAAACTCCTACCTTCCCGGGCCCGATGATATTTACATCAGCCCCAGTCAGATCCGGCTTTTCGCCCTTAAGACCGGAGATACGGTTTACGGTCAGATCCGCAGTCCAAAGGAAGGTGAACGTTTCTTTGCCATGCTGCGGGTAGAGACCGTAAACTACGATGATCCTACCGTTGCCCAGAACCGTATTCCTTTTGATAATCTTACCCCCCTTTACCCGGATGAAAAACTCGACCTTGAAACCTCAACCGAAGGCGTCAGTGAGCGTATCATTAACCTGTTCTGTCCCATAGGGAAAGGCCAACGTGCCCTGATAGTGGCGCCGCCAAGAACGGGGAAGACCATAATGATGCAGAAGATCGCCAACGCCATTACCAGAAATCACCCCGAAGTTTACCTTATCGTGCTTCTCATTGATGAGCGGCCGGAAGAGGTTACCGATATGGAACGGACTGTAAGGGCGGAAGTTATCTCTTCCACATTTGACGAACAGGCAACGCGTCATGTGCAGGTTACGGAAATGGTCCTGGAAAAGGCCAAACGCCTTGTGGAACACAAGAAGGACGTGGTTATCCTTTTGGATTCAATAACCCGTCTTGCCAGAGCCTATAACCAGACAGTTCCCACATCCGGTAAAATCCTTTCAGGCGGTGTTGACAGCAATGCACTGCACAAACCCAAGCGCTTTTTTGGCGCTGCCCGGAACATTGAGGAGGGGGGAAGCCTTACCATAATTTCCACTGCCCTGATAGAAACCGGCAGCCGGATGGATGAAGTGATCTTTGAAGAGTTCAAAGGTACCGGCAACCTGGAAATTAACCTGGACCGGCGCATCTCCGACCGCAGGCTGTTCCCTGCAATCAATATCAAGAAATCCGGTACCCGGAAGGAGGAACTTCTCCTTAAGGAAGACGAACTCCAGAAAATCTGGGTACTGCGGAAGGTTATTAATCCGATGGACGATATTGAGATTATTGAGCTCCTTATTGACAGGATGAAAAAAAGCAAGAATAATGAAGCGTTCCTTCGTTCCATGAACACCGGAACTGCTGCTATAGAGTAGTCCTTAAACCGTCTTTGCTTGAACTCCGGCGGGGTTGGACAACATGGAGGATTTTGAATGAAAGAGAAGATTCATCCCAGGTACGAAATGACCAAAATTTCATGCGCCTGCGGAAATGTGATCGAAACCCGTTCTACTGTCAAGGATATCAAGGTAGAAATTTGTTCCGCCTGCCACCCTTTCTTTACGGGTAAACAAAAGCTGGTTGATACCGCAGGCCGTATTGAAAGGTTCCGCAAGAAGTACAATATCAAGGAAACCTGATCGGAAGGCAACTTTTCATACCCCGTTATCCTTTGGCGGGGTTGTTGATTGGAAAGGGATTTTTCATACCCCGTTGAATTCTTGGGCGGGGTTCTTCATTTCTGAAAATTTAATGCATAAGGGATTTCTTTTACCTCTGAAATCTTCGTCAATAAGCTCCGAAGATATATCTTTAAGGTCATAGCCGGGGTAATCCGCTGAATCAAGAGCAAGGCCTTTTTTGTTTGAGCTGAACCATAGAGTCCCTCCCGGGCTTAGAAGAGGAAGGCAATTTCGGATGAGTTCCCTGTGATCGCGTCTTAGATCCAGTACACCACTCATTTTTTTTGAATTGGAAAAGGAGGGAGGATCCAGGATTATGAGGTCCCAGCGCAGTTTCTTCCCGGCAGCATGGGTGATAAACCGGATTACATCGCTCCGAATTAATGAATATGCAATTCCAACCGGGCTGCGGTCCGGTCCCGCCGGATAATTATCCCTGCCCCCATCATACCGGGCTTCCATTCCGTTAAGTGCAAAGTTAGCCTTTCCCCAGTCGAGGTAGGTTTTTGACAGATCCACAGAATCAACCTGCCTGGCGCCGCCCGACGCAGCGGCGACTGAAAGCGTGGAAGTATAGGCGAAGAGGTTGAGCACCTTTTTCCCAGCGGATTCCCGGCGAATTAACGCTCTTTTTTTTCGCGCATCAAGAAAAAGCCCTGTGTCAAGGTAATCTGAAAGATTTACACGGAATGCAAGATCCCCCTCTTTGGCTTCCCGGAAGAAATTCTGCGCAGACATTCTGCCATATTGCGTTCCCGTGTCTTGCCTGCTCCTCATCCGCTGCCTGACTTTAATAAAGATATTTCCTGCGCGAATATCCAGGGAGCGGGCAGTGGATTCCTTCATGGCAAGGAGCCATTTTTTTTCTTCATCATCGTCTTTTTCATAGGGGCGTTTATAAAGAGCGCCTGACACGGCATCATCGTAGAGATCCAGTACCAGGGGTATTTCCGGAATATCACGGTCATACAGGCGAAAGGAGTTGATCCCCAGTCTCCTGGCCCATTTTTTTAAATGCCGGTACCTTTTGGAGAGGCGGTTAAACAGCAGCTCCGCCTGGTCTGTGGTTTTGTTTTCATTCACAATGCCAACTATATCCGTATGGATAGTATATGTCAAAGATTCAATAGGAAGAAAATCGGGATTTTCAGCATAAATCCATGGTTGCTTTTTCAAAACTGAAATTTTTTAAAAGCCCATTTAATTGTTTTTTCCGGGGGAAGTCATATATTATGAATATGGAAAAGAGACTATCCAATAAGATCCCCCCGGAAATACTGCAAAATGTCCAGTTTAAGCTTGATGAAGTGATGTGTCTGCTTAAGCCGTATCTTGTGGTATTGTCACAGGCAGAACGGGAGGCTCTTGCAAAAATAGAAACAGAATCAATTAAATTTCTTGAAGTATCGCATGAAGTTGTCCTGGGAAAACACGAGCTGTTTCCCGCTTTTTTAAAAGCGGCGATATTCAGGGAAGAATTTGTAACTGCCCATGAACTTTGGATTATAATCAGCAAATTATGCCAATTAAAAGATTCTATATACGATACGGAGATGCTGATAGGCAACGGAGCTCTGGAAACAGCCCTTGCATTCTATAATACCGTTAAAATTGCCGCAAAACACGATATTCCCGGGGCCAAAGTTATTTATGAGGAACTTAAACCTGCTTTTCAATCCAGAAAACGAAAACCAAAGAAGGCAAAATCCATAAAGGATGCGGCTCAGGGAGAATTGTTTGACAGTAGTGAACTGTTTGACAGCGGCATTTGACAGCGGTGTTTGAGAGCAGCGAACTTGACATTTTTGGTTTGTCCGTTCAGGATGGTCAAGGAAAACAATATGAATGATAATGGCATTTTTCGGCCTGCTGCTGCGATATTTGACATGGACGGCCTCCTGCTTGACACTGAAAAGCCGGCGATTCCGCTTTGGACCAGAGCCGGAGAGTCCTTTGGCTGGAAAATTTCTCCTCAGCTGGTAATTCGAACTCTGGGACTTAACGGGGCCAAAACCCGTGCGATCTTTTTTGAGGAATTGGGCCCGGAATTACCTTATGACCGGATAAAAGAAGAATTCAGCCGGCTTTATGATGAGGAATTCGAAAAAGGCATAGCTCTCAAGAGGGGACTTATTGTTCTTTTGGAACATCTTGCCGCCCGTAATATCCCCGCAGCGGTTGCTACATCTACCCGTGTGAGCGGAACTCGCTGGAAACTCGGCAAGGCGGGAATTCTGGATCGGTTCACAGCCCTGGCCTGCGGCGACGAAGTGGTCAATGGCAAGCCGGCGCCCGACATTTTCCTCCTGGCTGCAGAAAGACTGGGAAAGAAGCCTTCCGAATGCGCCGGTTTTGAGGATTCCCCGGCAGGTCTCGAAGGTTTATACGCAGCCGGCATACCTTCGGTGTTCATAAAGGATATGGCCCAGCCCTCGTTGGAGATCCTCTCCACAGTCTGGCGGAGCTATAAAGATCTGGAGGAAGCGGTGGAGTTATTTGAGTAATTCCTCAAATACTATCACAGCCTCCTTACATCATTTTTCTAATTTTGTTATATTGATTGATAGAATAATGAAGAGAAAGCAAACCCTATGCCTGGCATTTACGGTTGTTTTTTGCCCTTTAATCATGGCATGTTCAACGATTAATAAAATGGCTATTAAAGCCGTTTCCAATGCCCTTACAATTGAGGGAAATTCCGATGTTTTTACATCAGATTCTGACCCTGTCCTTGTGGGAGATGCCCTTCCTTTTACAATTAAAATGTATGAATCCCTGCTTCAGGCAAATCCCGACCACAGGGGCCTTCTTCGTACTACAGGTTCGCTTTTTGTTATGTATGCCAATGCCTTTGTTCAAAAACCGGCGGAACAGCTGCCGAGGGAAATGTATGCAGAGAAGCAGGCAGAGATGGAACGCGCCAAAAAACTATATCTAAGGGGCATGGAATTGCTTTATAGGGGGCTTGATCTTAAATACAAAGGATTTAGCACTGCTTTTCAAAAAGATAACCTTCCGGAAATTCTCGCAAAAATGAAAAAAGAGGACGTTTCGTCCCTTTACTGGGCTGCGGTGGGGGGTGTTTCTGCTTATTCCCTCGAACCTTTTGATCTCAGTCTTGGAATCAGGCTCGAGGAGTTTTTGGCATTAATTGACCGCGCTTATGAACTGGATCCGAATTTTAATTCCGGAGCGTTGGATGATTTTCTTCTCTTGTTCTACGCGTCTGTTCCGGAGATGATGGGAGGCAGCAGGGACAAGGCCGGAATTTATTTTAAGAAAGCTCTTGAAAAGTCCGGAGGTTTATTGGCTAGCCCGTATGTATCATTCGCCCAGGCGGTCTCGATCCCCGAGCAGGATTATGATACCTTTAAAGCATATCTTGATGCCGCATTGGCCATCGATCCGGACGCGGATCCTGAAAACCGCCTGGTGAATATAATCTCCCAGCGTAAGGCCAGGTACCTTCTTGATTCAGCGTCCCTGTTCTTTTTTGGCATAGGAAACGATGATGACTGGGACTATGATGATTGGGACTATGATGACTGGGATGATGATGAATGGTAAAAAGGACGGTTAATACCATGAAAATATTTCGTATTTTTTTCGCGCTGATCTTGATCTTGATGACGGGGTCAGTATTTGCCCAGCGTACAATTACAATAAAAATGGCCACCCAGATTCCGGAAAATACCCCCTGGGGCCAGTATCTTAACCAGATTGCCGCGGACTGGAAGAGAATTACAAACGGCGAAGTGGAAGTGATAATTTTTCACAACCGGACAGCAGGCAAGGAAGAAGCAGTGGTTCGCAATCTCCGGGTGAACCAGCTTCAGGCGGGGGTGCTTTCCACATTCGGCCTTACCGAAGTTACACCGGAGATCATGACCCTAAGCTGTCCTTTCTTCATCAGAAACGATGATGAACTGGATCTGGTCCTTAGGGAAATGAAGGCAGAGCTTGAAGAAAAGATAAATGCCAAGGGATTTTATACAGTTGCGTGGTCCAGGGTGGGCTGGGTAAAGATATTTTCCAAGTCTCCGGTTCTTGTACCTGACGACCTGAAAAAGCAAAAACTTGGAACCAACGGGGAATACGAAAAGCTAAACCAGGCTTTTAAGGCAATGGGTTTCCAGATGGTACCTGTTGCCCAGGACGATATCCTAATAGCCCTTAACAGTCCGATGGTGGATGCGGTTTATTCCAGCCCTGTTGCCGTGGGGAGCGCACAGATCTTCGGGCTTGCCAAAAATATGGCGTCCATAAACATCGCTCCCTTTATGGGGGCAATTATTCTTAACCGCCGCACCTGGAATGCCATCCCTGACAGGTACAAGCCGCAGCTGATTGAAGCGACAAAAAGAAGGGAAGCGGAACTTGACCTGGCAGTCAGGAAATTTGAGGAAGAGATGATTAAGACCATGGGAAATTACGGTCTAAAGGTAAACCAGTTAACCCAGGCACAGGAAAAACTATGGTATGATGAATTCGAACGGGCTTTGCCGAGTATGGTTGGGTCGGTTTTTGACAGAGGTGTTTACAATCGTATCAATACCATTCTGCGTGAATTTAGAAGCAGGCAAAACTGATGGGCGAAGCGAAATTTTCACCTCTTGGGATTCTTGCAAAGATTGAGAAGGGCATTTGCTTTTTTGCCCTTATATTTCTCGTGTTTATTTCTGCATCTGAGGCATCGGCCAGGCTTTTCGGTTCCAGTATTCCTTCTTCCAATGCGTTATTGACTCATTTTCTCCTACTTTTGGGACTCTTTTCTGCGATGCTAACCGCCGGTACCGGTGAGCATCTGTCAATTGCCCTTTTGCATTATGTAAAGAACGAAAAACCAAAGCAGATCCTGTCCATTATCACAGGTTCATTTTCCTGTTTTATCTGCACCTTCCTGGCCTGGTCGTCGGTTTCCTTTATCAAAATCGGCATAGAGCCAAGGCTCCTGGGCTTTATTCCGAATATGGTATTTGTCCTTGCCATGCCGCTCGCCTTTGCGGTTATGGCCCTGCGCTTTGCCCTGAAATTGCCCTCCAAAGCAAGGTTCTTTTCCATCCTTGCCCTGGTACTGGGAAGCGCAGCCGCCTTTGCTGCCATTGCCAAGATCATTTGGGGATTTGAAATACCGGACTTTATGTATGACTGGATCGATACATATTACCTTGTACTCTATAAAATCAAGCTTCCCCTGATTATACTTTTTATTGTTTTGGCCCTCGCCGGCGCGCCTATCTTTGCAGTTATAGCGGGAATTACCCTGGTGATCATCCAGTCATCCGGAGGCGAGGCTGAGGCGGTAAATAATTCAATATTCTCTGCCCTTACCGATTCAAATATTGTCGCCATTCCCCTTTTTACTTTGACAGGATTTTTCCTGTCAGAAAGCCGTGCCGGCGAAAGGCTGGTTCAAAGTTTCCGCAGCCTCTTTAGCTGGGTTCCGGGCGGCTTGATCATTGCCACTGTAATTATATGCGCTTTCTTTACATCCTTCACCGGCGCTTCGGGCGTAACGATTCTTGCGTTGGGGGGGATACTTTACTCGATACTTACAGAGAATTCCGCCTATCCGGAACGTTTTTCCATTGGGCTGCTGACTTCCGCCGGAAGTATCGGTCTTCTTTTCCCGCCCAGTCTTCCCCTTATTCTGGTGGGAGCAACAACACGAACAAATATTATCCACATGTTTCTGGGCGGCCTTATCCCCGGTATTATTCTGGTAATCGCCATGATCATAATCGGAATTGCGATGTCGATAAAATCCAAGATACCTGTGGAGCCTTTCAGTATCAGGAAGGCGCTTTCCTCCCTTAAGGTGTCCGTTCTGGAGATCATTCTTCCGATTTTTCTCATAATTGGTTATTTTTCGGGTGTTTTTTCCCTTGTAGAAATTGGCGCCATTTCGGTAATTTATGTGTTTATAGCGGAGGTTCTGATCCACAGGGATATCAAATTCGCAGACATCCCAAAAGTCTTTAACAAGGCTCTGCCCATAATAGGCGGTGTCCTCTGCATTATTGCCGCAGCAAAGGCCCTGTCCTACGCCATAGTAGATACCCAGGCGCCGGATAATTTGGCCCGCTGGATGCAGGATGCAGTTCAATCAAAATTTGTCTTCCTTTTGCTTCTTAATCTGGCACTTTTGGTGGTTGGATGTCTAATGGATATATTTTCTGCGATCCTGGTTGTTCTGCCCCTTATCGCCCCTCTGGGTGCTGCTTATGGCATTAACCCTGTACATCTTGGGATCATTTTTATTGTTAACCTGGAAGTTGGCTACCTTACGCCTCCTGTAGGGTTGAACCTCTTTCTGGCGAGTTATCGTTTTAAAAAGCCCTTCACCCAGATCTGCCGTTATGTGCTGCCGTTCCTTATAGTCCAGTTTGCAGTAGTTCTGCTTGTGACATATATTCCCTTTCTGTCAACATATCTTACGAGGTTTTTCTGATGGCATTTTCTGCAAAACCGAAAACTTTATCTTCGGAACCATATAAACCTGAACTTAACATTGTTTATCCGGAAAAACCGGATGAGCACATAGTTGAACTTAAAATTACTCATGATGTGCTGCTGGATGAAAATTATCCATTTCTGAATAAATCTTTTATATTCGGGGTTAAAAGATTTCTTCAGCACCTTGGAAGCCATACACTGGTGACAATAATGTGCTTCGTGCGTTTTGGCCTCCGGATTGAGGGGAGGAAGATTCTCCGTAAATACAGGAAGCTTCTTAAAAACGGGGCCATGACGGTTTCAAACCATGTACACCGCTGGGATTTTCTTTTTGTGCTGCAGGCGGTACGGTTCCGCATGATGTATTTCCCCGTATGGAAGGAACAGCTTAGGGGTTCTGATGAAGGATATATACGCCGTGCAGGGGGCATCCCTGTTCCCGATGAGATTCATTTAATTAAATATTTCAACAAGGCATTTGACGAGATACATGCAATGAAAAAATGGATCCATGTTTTTCCGGAAAGTTCCCGGTTTGATTATTTTCAGCCCATTAGACCTTTTAAGAAAGGTGTTTTTACAATGGCCCACCGCTACAATCTGCCTACAATCCCGATTGCTTTTTTGTACCGCAAGCCGCATTTTCCCTTTACCATGGTAAACCTTTTGCGATCCCTTACGGGAAGGCAAAAACTCCCCATGATTACGCTGCGCATGGGCGAGCCGATAATGCTTGATGAAAGTCTCTCCCGCAAGGATGCGATCCAGAAACTCAGGAAGGACTGCCACGAAGCCATTGTACGTCTTGCTGGAATCCGCGATAATCCGTATCCGGCTGAAGGGGATTAGCATAGAACCCCGCGGCAAGCGCAACCAAAGGTCTGGCGGGGTATGGAAAGCCGCCTTCAAATCACCTGGACAGCTCCTTAAACATGGCATGGCGTTTTTCGTCCTGCATTAAGAGGTTAACCTTAAACTGGCCGTCTCTGTATCCCTTTTCAATGCAGGCTGCTTTAAAGCGCTCAAAAGATTCCGGCAGCAAAATTGCAGTTTCCGGAGCTTTAAGCCTGTTGCTGGTGCGCTTTTCCCTGTATTCGCCGTTATACTCCTGAAGACATAGATCAAGCTGAACAGTAAACTCCTCCGCCTCGGTGGCCGATATAAACTGATCGGCGAATTCGTAATAAAACTTATAATTGGATTTCTGCGGATCCGCGAAGCCGACAAAGAAAGGCGTTGCCCTGCCTGTCTTTTTTTCCACAGCATGGACCGCCTCGATGAATTGCCGTTCATGCAGTTTTTCTCCGGTCAGGTTGATGGTACCGTTCACCTTCTGGATAAATTTAATTATCGGGAAATTGTTATAGTAGCCCGAGACTTCCAAAAGGTCGGTTGTGTTATAACGGTACAGCCCGGAGGATGTGGTTACCAGCATACAGTACCTTTCGCCCTCCTTTAGTTCATGAGCCTGATGGATCTTTGGTTCGGGATTGTCTAGTTCCGATTCATGGATGAACTCCAGGTAGTTTTTGTTTCCAAATATCAGAGTGTCCTGGGTATTGCTTTTGAGCACCAGGCCCGGCCTGCATTCGGTTGAGTAATAACCGAATTCATGGAATACGCAGTCAGGCGGGAAAGAATCCCGTACCTTCTCGAAATATATTCTGGTATTGCCGCAAAACCAGACATTAACTATCTGCATATTGGGCCAGTAATGTTTGGGCAGTACTTTCCCGTAGCGAATTTTCAGTTTTCGCAGCTCTGCAGCCCGTTCCGGATTCGGTTTGGTATGTGCAATCATTGCCTTGCGTATGTCTTCCGGAATTGTGAATTTTTCGCTCACAGTCCCGTGCTCTATGTCCTTGCAGTAATCCTCAAAATATTCATTGGCGTTAGTCTGCATTTCTACCAGTGTACTTGGGTTCGCGGTGATAATGAGGCGGGCATCCCGCTCAATGCCCATACGCATTATCGCGTAGTATCTGGCTTTATAGTCCGCTATTTGAAATACATCAGCCGGTGCGGTATGGAGTGCCTTCATGAACTCAGGAATGTCCCGTTGTGATATTCCTGAAATTGAACCATAAACCGTACCATCGGGCGCTGCGCCTTCAATGGCTTTTCCTACAATGGAAACAGTAGGCCCGTCGAATACACCAGGTTTGTTCATTATCATGGTATAAAACCAGCCCTGGTTCATCTTTTTGTAAACTTCCTGGTAATACTGCTCAGTAACGGGGATCCATTTGGGTTCTTTTGTGGTTCCGCTGGTTGTGGCGTACATTTTTGGCTTCCCCGGGAAAAGAATATCCGGCTCTCCGTTCTTGTGACGCTCAATATAGGGCTTTAGATCTTCATAGTCGTTGATGCGCACATTTTCTTGGTACGCTTTAATGAGCTCTTCGGGTGTTTGAGCCGCAAGAATTTCATCAAAATGGTGTTCTCTGCCGTAAACCGTCTCTTTTGATGCGGCAAGAATACGTCTTAAGACCCCGGCCTGGGCCTGTTTCCCGTCTCTGGAAGCTTTTGTCATTTCCCTTAGTATCTTTTTCCCGATAATAGTCAGGGCCAGCCTTATGAGCCACCACTTCTTTACCTTCTTTTCCCTCATTACTCTCTCCCTTTTTACAGTTTTTACATTGTCGCGGCTTTTAGCCGAGTCCGTAACATGTCTGTATTATGGACAAACCCTAACTATACTTTAGGCAGAGACTGCTTTCTTACTTTAGCAGTTCCTTAAACATTGCGTGGCGCTTTTCGTCCTGCATGAGGAGGTTAAGTTTAAACTGGCCGTCCCTGTATCCGCGGTCAATACATGCCGTCTTGAAACGCTCAAAAGATTCCGGCATCAGTACTGCGGTCTCGGGCGCCTTGAGCCTGTTGCTGGCACGTTTTTCCCTGTACTCGCTGTTATACTCCTGGAGACATAGATCAAGCTGAGAAGTGAACTCCTCTGCTTCGGCAAATGATATGAGCTGATCGGCAAATTCATAATAGAACTTATAATTGGATTTTTGCGGATCGGCGAAACCTACGAAGAAAGGCGCTATTTTACCCGTCTTCTTTTCTACTACATGTACCGCTTCTATGAACTGCCTCTCGTGCAGTTTTTCTCCTGTAAGGCTGATGGTACCATTTACTTTCTGGATGAATTTTATCATGGGGAATTGATTGTAATAACCGGAGATCTCAAGAAGATCGGTCATGTTGTAGCGGTAAAGCCCGGAGGAAGTGGTGATAAGCATGCAGTACCTTTGACCTTCTGAAAGTTCATGGGCCTGATAAATCCTGGCATTGGGATTATCCAGATCAGATTCATGAATGAACTCAAAATAGTTCTTGTGGCCAAAAACAACGGTTTCTTCTATATTGCTCTTTAGTACAAGGCCGGCTTTGCATTCTGTAGAAACGTAACTGAACTCATGAAATACGCAGTCGGGCGGGAAATAATCCCGCACTCTCTCAAAGTAAACCCTGGTATTGCCGCAGAACCAGACATTGACCATCTGTAAATTTGGCCAGTAATGCTTTGGCATGACAGTTCCGTGGCGCGCTTTAAGTTTACGCAGTTCTGCGGCCCTTTCCGGATTGGGCCTGGTATAGGCAAGCATTGCGGCCCGGATATCTTCGGGAATGGAGTATTTTTTGCTTACAGTCCCGTGCTCAATGTCGTCACAGTAGTCGTCAAAATATTCATTAGCATTTTTATGCATTTCTACCAGGGTACTTGGGTTGGCGACAATGATGAGGGTGGAATCTCCGCGTTCAATGCTCATTCGCATAATTGCATAATAACGGGCCTTGTAATCTGAGATGTATGCGACTTCTCCGGGTGCGGCATGAAGCGGTTTCAAAAATCCGGGAATGTCCCGTACCATAAGTCCGGAAACGGAACCGAAAACTGTACCGTCCGGCGCCGCACCTTCAACAGCCTTGCCGACAATGGAAACGCATTTTCCGTAAAACACTTTGGGCTTGTTCATGAGCAGGGTGTAAAACCAGCCCTGGTTCATCTTTTTGTATACATCCCTGTAGTACTGCTCGGTAACGGGGATCCATTTGGGTTCTTTGGTGGTTCCGCTTGTCGTAGCATACATCTTTGGTTTGCCGGGAAAGAGAATATCCGGCTCTCCGTTTTTGTGCCGTTCAATATAGGGCCTTAGATCCTCATAATCGTTGATCGGTACGTTTTTCTGATACGCGCTGAAAAGCCCTTCCGGTGTCTTTTCCATAAGAATCTCTTCAAAATGATGCTCTTTTCCGTAGACTGTATCTTTGGAAGCGGTCAGAATGTTCCTTAAAACATCAGCCTGGGCTTTCTTTCCGTTTTTGGAAGCTTTTTTCATTTCTCCAAGGATTTTTTTACCTGCGATTGTCAATGCCAATTTTATCAGTAGCCAATTTTTCATTCGCTTTTCTTTCATGATAGCCCCCGTTTTTCCCAGCCTGGTTAGCATAAGGATATATTTATATTATTGGAGTTTTGAGAAAATTTCAATTAAGAAAAATTGGAAACCTGTCAGCGGATGATTATTTAACCAGCTCTTTGAACATGGCGTGGCGTTTTTCGTCCTGCATGAGTAGATTTACCTTGAACTGTCCGTCCCGGTATCCCCGGTCAATGCAGGAGGCCTTAAAGCGTTCAAAAGACTCAGGTGCTAAAATAGCCGTCTCCGGCGCCTTGAGCCGGTCACTGGCTCGTTTTTCCCGGTACTCGCTGTTATAATCCTGCAGGCAGCGGTCAAGGCACGCAGTAAAATTTTCTGCCTCGGCAAAAGAAATAAACTGATCCTCAAATTCATAGTAGAACTTGTAATTGGATTTATTCGGATCGGCAAAACCAACAAAGAAGGGGGCTATTTTTCCGGTTTTCTTTTCAACTTCGTGTACCGCTTCAATGAACTGCCGCTCGTGGAGTTTTTCTCCGGTAAGGTTAACGGTTCCGTTTACCTTCTGGATAAATTTGATCATGGGAAATTCGTTATAGAAACCTGAAACCTCTACCAGATCGTTCATGTTGTAACGGTAAAGCCCGGATGATGTTGTTACCAGCATGCAGTAGCGCTGGCCTTCCTTTAGCTCATAGGCCTGATAAATTTTTGGATTTGGGTCTTCCAGATCAGATTCGTGAATGAATTCCAAAAAACTCATATGGGCAAAACAGACTGTATCCTGAGAATTGCTTTTTAANACAATTCCNGCTTTACATTCNGTTGACATATAGCTGAACTCGTGGAACACGGTGTCAGGCGGAAAGGAATCCCGGATTTTCTCATAATAGACCCTTGTATTGCCGCAGAACCAGGTNTTCACTACCTGCATATTGGGCCAGTAGTGCTTGGGAAGCACTGTTCCGTAACGCGCCTTAAGCTTACGGAGTTCCGCAGCGCGGCCCGGGTTTGGCTTGGTATAGGCTTCCAGTATCGAACGTATATTATCGGGAATGTCGAATTTTTTGCCTACTGTCCCGTGTTCAATGTCATCACAATAATCGTCAAAGAATTCATTGGCATTTGTTTGCATTTCCACCAGGGTACTGGGGTTTGCGGTAATAATAAGGTGGGTATCCCGCTCAATACCCATACGCATAATCGCATAATACCGGGCTTTATAATCGTCTATGTGAAACACATCCGCAGGCGCTGTATGCACTACTTTCAAAAAATCAGGAATATCCCGCTGCATAATCCCGCCCAGGGAACCATAAACTGTGCCATCCGGCGCTGCGCCCTCAATGGCCTTACCCACTATTGATATTGCAGGGCCGTAGAACACTTTTGGCTTGTTCTGGATCATGGTGTAAAACCAGATCTGGTTCATCTTTTTATAAACATCTTTATAATAGCGCTCTGTTACCGGTATCCATTTGGGTTCCTTGGTGGTTCCGCTGGTTGTTGCATATATCAGGGGTTTGCCGGGGAATAAAATATCACTCTCTCCGTTTTTATGACGCTCTATATATGGAGATAAATCTTCATATTCATTGATTTTTACGTTTTTTTGAAACCGGCTGAAAAGCTCTTCCGGCGTGAGTGCTGCCAGGATTTCATCGAAATGATGTTCCTTTCCGTAAACCGTGTCTTTGGATGGGGAAAGGATGCTTCGCAAAACATCGGCCTGTGCTTTTTTCCCGTCCCTGGAAGCCTTGGTCATTTCTCTTAAGCCCTTTTTCCCTACAATTGTCAGGGCCAGCCTGATGAGCCACCATTTTTTTACTCTTTTTTCTTTCATTTTTCTCTCCCTTAGACCAAAAATTGAGGTTTTTTAAATACGGTAAGCTATAAAATGTATTAATTGTTATTTGGTTTACCGTATTTCTCCATGAACAGCCCTATAAGGTCATCCCAGGTACCCGCGTACATGAGGAGTGAGGGACCGTTCGGTTCCTTATCTTTTTCCGGAGGACGGCGGTTGGGGTCAAGGCGGTAATAACGCTTGCGGCCTGTTTCCAGGCAGAAGAACCGCATACCAGCATGAAACGCACCAAGGCCGTCAGTCTCTTCACGGTCACCGACTACCAGGATCTCCTCCGGCGCTGCGCCCAAATCCCCGGCTATGCTGAGGAATGGTCTCGCAGCGGGTTTCTGCGCGCCAAAGGTTTCAGGACCGTAAAGGAGGACGCTCCGGCCGGGACTGACGCCCATGGCCTCCAGGCGTTCCTTAAGAAGCGGGTAATCGGAATAAATGGCAAGCTTCGGAAAATCAGAAGGCAGGGCCTTTGTATTTGAACCCTCGCCCGGATCCAAACGCTGGATAATATCCTTGACCCAGGGTCTGAGTTTGTAATGTTTTTTCAATACCTTTACCATGCGCGGCAGGTAGCGGTTAAAATACCAGTTACGGACGCGCAGCGGCGGACAGCAGCAGGCTTTCCCAAATTCTGCAAAAAAGTCCCGGTAATATTTCTCCGGTGTGGAATAGTCACGGCCGGCAAAGCGTTTACGGATAAGACGCTCTTTCCGGATGCGGAATATGTCAAACGGAAAGGCAGCAATCATGAAGAAAGGAAGATTGGTAGTGTCAAAAAGGGTACCGTCAAAATCAAAAATAATGCCTTTGATTTTGCGAAATAATTTGGAAGCAGAATATGTCGTGGAAACTGAAAGCGCCACTTCACCGGCGAGCACCGTCCCCCCGATACAGGGTTCCGGGGAAAGCTCATGTGCTGCTTCTGAACGGTTCCCTATACCTGTAAGGGGATTATTCATTTGACTAGCTCTTTGAACATTGCATGGCGTTTTTCGTCCTGCATCAACAGGTTGAGTTTGAACTGACCGTCCCTGTATCCACGGTCAATGCAGGTTGCCTTAAAGCGTTCAAAAGACTCAGGCGGCAGAATTGCTGTTTCCGGCGCTTTTAGCCTGTCGCTGGCGCGCTTCTCCCGGTATTCGGGGTTGTATTCCTGCAGGCAGCGGTCGAGCTGAGCAGTGAATTCCTCGGCTTCGCCGTATGAGATAAACTGATCCGCGAATTCATAGTAGAACTTGTAATTGGATTTTTGCGGATCCGCAAAGCCGACAAAGAAGGGCGCTATCTTGCCGGTCTTCTTCTCAACTTCGTGTACTGCCTCGATAAACTGTCTTTCATGCAGTTTTTCTCCGGTAAGGCTGATGGTTCCGTTAACCTTCTGGATGTATCTGATCGTGGGGAATTGGTTGTGGTAGCCTGTAACTTCTAGCAGATCGTTCATATTGTAACGGTATAACCCGGATGAAGTTGTAACAAGCATACAGTACCTCTGGCCTTCCTTAAGCTCGTGAACATGGAATATCCTGGGATCCGGGTTTTCAAGGTCCGATTCATGGATAAACTCGAAATACATCATGTGTCCAAAAACAGTAGTGTCTTCCGTATTGCTCTTGAGTACGAGGCCTGCCTTGCATTCTGTAGAAACATAGCTAAACTCGTGGAATACGCAGTCGGGCGGGAAAGAGTCCCGGATTTTTTCATAGTAGATTCTGGTATTTCCGCAGAACCAGGTATTAACCACCTGCATGTTTGGCCAGTAGTGCTTGGGCAGAACCGTTCCGTACCTTGTTTTTAGTTTTCGCAGTTCAGCGGCGCGCTGGGGGTTTGGTACTACATCAGCAAGCAGGGCCTTGCGGATATTATCGGGGATGGAGAACTTGCTGCTCAAGGTTCCCTTTTCTATGTCATCGCAGTAGTCGTCGAAAAATTCGTTTGCATTTGTCTGCATCTCCACCAGGGTGCTGGGGTTGGCTGTAATAATGAGGGTGCAGTCCCGCGCAATAGCCATGCGCATAATTGCGTAATACCTGGCTTTGTAATCGGCTATGTGGTAAACGTCGCCGGGCGCGGTATATACCGCCTTCATAAATTCAGGAATGTCCCGGGCCATTACTCCGGAAATTGAACCATAAACCGTGCCGTCCGGCGCCGCGCCTTCAATGGCCTTGCCTACAATAATAACGGTGGGGCCGTAGAAAACCTTTGGCTTGTTCATAATCATGGAGTAAAACCAGCCCTGGTTCATCTTTTTATAGACTTCCTGGTAGTATTGGTCGGTTACGGGAATCCATTTGGGTTCCTTGGTAGTTCCGCTGGTGGTGGCATACATCCTTGGCTTGCCCGGGAAAAGTATATCCGTTTCGCCGTTTTTGTGCCGCTCAATATAGGGGCGAAGATCTTCATATTCGTTGATTTTAACATTTTTTTGATATGCTTTGAAAAAATCATCAGTGGTAGCTGCCGCTAAAATTTCATCAAAGTGATGTTCTTTACCGTAGACAGTGTCTTTTGAAGTTGTGAGGATACGGCGCAGGCAGTCGGCAGAAGCCTTTTTCCCGTCTTTGGATGCTCTGGTCATTTCCTTGAGCAATTTTTTTCCGACAATTGTCAAGGCCAGTCTGATAAGCCACCATTTCTTTATTTTCTTGTCTTTCATTTTTCCCTCCATCTAGTGTTTATGGTTGTACCATTTATATGGCCTTTTATTTAATCAAATCCTTAAACATGGCATGACGCCTTTCATCCTGCATTAAGAGGTTAACCTTGAACTGTCCATCCCTGTATCCGCGGTTAATGCATTCGGCTTTGAATCGTTCAAAAGATTCCTTTCTCAGCATTGCTGTTTCCGGCGCTTTTAGCCGGTTGGATTCACGCTTTTCCCGGTATTCAGGATTATAGTCCCGCAGGAATTTGTCAAGGTGTACCGTAAAAGCCTCAGCTTCGGCCATGGAAACATCATCGTCGGCAAACTCGTAATAGAATTTGTAACTGGATTTCTGCGGATCGGCAAAACCCACAAAGAATGGGGCAAGCTTGCCCGTCTTTTTTTCTGTCTCGTGTATTGCCTCTATGAACTGGCGTTCGTGGAGTTTTTCTCCTGTAAGGTTGATTGTTCCGTTTACCTTCTGTATGAACCTTATTAACGGGAATTCATTGTAGTAACCGGTGACCTCCAGAAGATCTGTCATGTTGTAGCGGTAAAGACCGGAAAAATGGGTAACCAGCATGCAATAGCGCTGGCCTTCAGACAGTTCGTAGGTCTGATAGATCTTCGGGTTCGGATTTTCCAGGTCGTCTTCATGAATGAACTCGAAATACATTTTGTTTCCGAAAACGACCGTGTCTTCGGTATTACTCTTGAGTACGAGACCCGCTTTACATTCGGTAGAATAGTAGCTGAATTCATGGAATACACAGTCTGGCGGGAAAGAATCCCGGACCTTTTCATAGTAGATCCTGGTATTGCCGCAGAACCAGACAGTAACTACCTGCAAATTTGGCCAATAGTGTTTGGGCAGCACCGTTCCGTATCGCTCTTTTAGTTTCCGGAGTTCCGCAGCCCGCGCCGGGTTGGGTTTGGTATAGGCTTCCAGTACAGAGCGGATATCATCGGGAATATCGAATTTTTTGCTTACTGTCCCATGTTCAATATCATTGCAGTAGTCGTCATAGAACTCGTTGGCATTGGTCTGCATTTCTACCAGGGTACTTGGATTTGCGGTGATGATTAGGTGGCTATCTCGCTCAATGGCCATGCGCATAATTGCGTAATATCGGGCTTTATAATCGGCAATGTGAAATACGTCTGCCGGCGCGGTATGGAGTACCTTCATGAAATCGGGAATATCCCGCTGGGAAATTCCGGAAATGGAACCGTAGACCGTACCGTCAGGCGCCGCGCCTTCAATGGCCTTGCCGACTATGGAAACGGTGGGTCCGTAAAATACCTTTGGCTTGTTCATAATCATGGTATAAAACCAGCCCTGGTTCATCTTTTTATAGACATCCTGGTAATATTGCTCGGTTATCGGTATCCATTTGGGCTCTTTGGTGGTTCCGCTGGTTGTAGCGTACATCTTGGGCTTGCCCGGGAAGAGTATGTCGCTTTCGCCGTTTTTATGGCGTTCTATATAAGGGCGCAGATCTTCATAATCGTTAATTTTTACGTTTTTCTGGTATGCCTGGAATAGTTCATCGGGCGTTGCTGCTGCCAGGATCTCCTCAAAATGGTGTTCTTTTCCGTAAACCGTATCCTTGGCTGTGGTCAAGATACGCCTCAGTATATCGGCCTGGGCTTTTTTCCCGTCTTTTGAAGCTTTGGTCATTTCGCCTATTATTTTTTTGCCTATTATTGTCAAAGCCAGCCTTATGAGCCACCATTTCTTTATTCTCTTTTCTTTCATAGATCCCCTCACCTTAATCTGGATTTTATGCTTATTGTTTTTGAATATATTATTATTGACAAATTATCTCTTGTTGTCAAGACAAGGATTAAATACCGCCAATTATCCTCTTTCCAAATCTCTTCGGCCATATCTGGAAAAACCTATCCAATATATGGCATATTCTTATTATGCCGGAGGAACAACGTGTATAAAAGTGTGGATCCCAAAGTTAGTTTTCCAAAACTGGAAGAAGAAGTACTTGAATTTTGGGAAAAGAACAATATTTTTAAAAAATCCATTTTACAGCGGGAGGGAAAAGAGGAATTCGTCTTTTACGACGGTCCTCCCTTTGCAACAGGGCTGCCTCATTTTGGACATTTTATTCCCAGTACCATCAAGGACATTATCCCGCGTTACCAGACCATGAAGGGAAAGAAGGTGGAGCGCCGATTCGGCTGGGACTGTCATGGCCTTCCAATAGAAAACATAATAGAAAAGGAATTGGGCCTTAATTCCAAAACTGATATAGAAAAGTATGGAATAGCTGAATTTAACGAGGCCTGCCGCGCAGCCGTTCTGCGTTATGTCAATGAATGGCGGACAACCATCACCCGCCTCGGCCGCTGGGTGGATTTCGACAACGATTATAAGACCATGGAGAGCGGTTATATGGAAAGTATCTGGTGGGTAATGAAAACCCTCTGGGAAAAAGGCTTGCTCTACGGCGGCTATTATAACCTGCCATACTGTCCCCGCTGTTCAACAGTGCTTTCCAACCATGAACTAAATCTTGGAGGTTTTAAAGACGTTCATGATCCGGCCATTACGGTAAGGTTTAAAGTGAAGGCGAATGGGGATCGGGGATCGGGGATCGGGGGGGGGATTCCACCTAACAGTTACTTCCTCGCATGGACGACAACCCCCTGGACCCTACCGTCAAATCTCGCCCTTACCCTTGGCCCGGAAATAGATTATGTGCTCGTGGAAGATCAGGCATCTTCCCGATCCCCAGTCCCAGATCCCCAGTCCCCAACATCCACTCCCCAATACTACATTCTCGCTGAGGCCCGGCTTCCCTCTTATTATAAAAACGAAAGTGAATATAAAATTCTCTGGCGAAGGAAGGGAGAGGAGCTTAAGGGCATTGAGTACGAACCGCTCTTTCCCTATTTTGCGGAGGCAAAAAAGCAAAACGCCTTCAAGACCTATATGGGCGATTTTGTTTCAACCGAAGACGGAACAGGTATTGTACATACCGCCCCAGGTTTCGGTGAAGATGACGCCAGGGTCTTGCAGGGAACCGGCATACCGGTGATCTGCCCAATAGATGCTGAATGCCGTTTTAATTCAGAGGTTCCTGATTACCGGGGTCTGTTTGTTAAAGACGCGGATAAGGCAATAATGGAACGCTTAAAGACGGAAGGGAAACTTGTAAAGCGGGAACAGATTTTCCATGCTTATCCCCATTGCTGGAGATGCGAAAGTCCCCTAATTTACAGGGCTGTAAGTTCATGGTTTGTGAATGTAAAAAGCATCAAGCAGGATATGCTTGACGCGAATAGCCGGATCCACTGGGTTCCGGATCATATAAAAACCGGACGTTTCGGCAAGTGGCTTGAGGGAGCCAGGGATTGGGCCATCAGCAGGAACCGTTACTGGGGGAATCCTCTTCCCATCTGGATCTGCCCTGACTGTAGCAAGATGATCGTCATCGGAAGCAGGGAGGAACTTAAAAAATATTCAGGTGTGGAAATTGAAGATCTGCATAAGCATTTTGTGGATGATATTACAATTCCCTGTTCCAAAGTTCCCGTAGTTGAAGGGGGACTGACAAATTGCTCAGGAATAATGACCAGGGTTCCGGAAGTTCTGGACTGCTGGTTTGAATCAGGCGCAATGACTTATGCCCAGAATCATTATCCCTTCGAGAACAAGGAGTTTTTCGAGAATCATTTCCCGGCTGATTTTATCAGCGAGAGTCTGGATCAAACCAGGGGCTGGTTTTATACCCTGACTGTGCTGGCTGCCGCGCTCTTTAAGCGGCCGGCCTTCAAAAATTGCATAGTCAGCGGAATAGTACTTGCCTCCGACGGCCGAAAGATGAGCAAAAATCTCAAGAACTATACCGACCCGGCTGAAGTTATAAAACTTTATGGCGCGGATGCTATACGTCTATTTCTGGTACATTCTGCCCTGATCAAGGCCGACGACCTGCGATATAGCGACGATGGGGTACGGGAAGTGCTAAAGAGCATAATAATACCGCTCTGGAACGCTTATAGCTTTTTTATCACCTATGCAAACATAGATGGAATTAGTTCTCCCGAACCGCCGGAAAATCCATCCAATCCCCTGGACAAATGGATACTTTCTGTTGCTGAAAGCCTTGTAGAAAAATGCGGTGCCGCCCTGGACGCCTATGACCTTTCAAAGGCCATAGATCCTATTCTGGAATTTATCGACCTTCTCAATAACTGGTATATACGCCGTTCCCGCCGCAGGTTCTGGAAGAGCGTCGGACCTGACGGGATTTCTGACACCGATAAAACCGAAGCCTATGGAACGCTTTGCTCTGTTTTAAAAACCTTGATAACCGTAGCGGCGCCGTTTATGCCGTTTACAACTGATGCCATCTGGCAGAACCTCCGAAAACCTACGGAAAGCGAATCGGTGCACCTTGTGGATTTTCCCGTGCCCAGGGAAGAACGCCGTGACAGGGATTTGGAGTTCAGAATGGCGGCGGTTCAGCATGCAGTTTCCATGGGAAGGGCACTGCGCTCCCAGTATAATATCAAGGTAAGGCAGCCGCTTAAAACCGTTGAATTGGTAACAGGCAATCCCGAAGAAAAGAAGGTTCTTCTGGAAATGGAAGAGATTATCCGCGAAGAACTTAATGTAAAGGAAGTAATTTTCCGCGACAATGAGGAAGATCTTGTTGAATACCAGGCAAAGGCAAATTTCCGTATTCTGGGCAAGGAATTGGGAAAAGACATGAAAGCCGCCGCAGACAAGATCTCTGCCCTGTGCCAGGCTGAAATCAAGAGTCTGCTTGAAGGAGCCGTGCTTTCCATTGAGCTATTGTCCGCAGAAACCGGCCATGTCCGTTCCGTTGATATTACACCGGAGAAACTGGACATAAGGCGGCTGGAAAAAGCCAATTTGAGGGTACTGAACGAAGGCACCCTGACGGTTGGACTGGACACGGAGATAACCCCGGAACTTTCCAGGGAAGGAGATGTGAGGGATCTGGTCCGCGGAGTTCAGAACCTCCGAAAAGAATCGGGACTGGAAGTGACAGATCGCATAACGCTTACCCTTGGAGGATCGGATCGGCTGAAGCTATCCTGGGAAGCCTTTGCGGATTATGTTGCATCCGAAACGCTTTCTGTCAAAACCCTGTGGGCTGCCGGCGAAGGCATGACAGAAATAGAAGCCGGAGAAGAAAAATGGAAGGTGAAAATTGAAAAAGCATAATGCAAATAGGGATCGGGGAATGGGGAATAGGGTGGCGGCATTGCCGCCTTGGGGATCGAAACTGGAAAGATCTGCGATTTGTCAACACGAACAAATTGCAAACAACAATACTGCTCTCCACTCTCCACTCCCCACTCCCTGCACTGCCTTTGTGCCTTTGCACCTTTGTGTGAGCTTCTTTTCAATTATGCTTTTGGTCTTTTTTGCGTCATGCGCAACTTCACCAAAGGCAGGACCGGTTTTGGAAAACGGGGCGCCCGATTTTTCCATTCTGCCGGCAGGTGCGGTTCTTTACCTATGGGCCGATGTAGAACGTGCGAAGCCGCTCCTAGAAGCATTTTCTTTTGAGGGCTTAAGCGGCAAAGACGCTTCGGGAATTCTTGAAAGAACCGATACTGCGCTGGCGGCCTTCTATTCCGAAAATCTTTCCCGGCGTTTTTTCCTGGCAGGGTGGGGTACTTATCCGAAATTCAGGGCCGGTACTTCCATGGGTTTCAGCAAGGACTGGAAAAAAGTAAAATCGGATACCGGGAACCGTTATTGGTATTCGGCCGGAAACAATCTGGGGATAGCTCTGGGATCAAAACTGGCGTATGTCTCTGACGGAGATCCCTTTGCTCCAGCCGGAGGGACCAGCCCTGCTCCGCAGGGTTTTGAGGAATTCCGCCGTACCTGCGTTCTTTCTGGATGGCTGAACGAACCCGGCGACGCAATGAACCGGTTTATATCCAACCTGGGCATTCCTATTCAGATCCCTGCCGAAGATTTTTTCTTTGGCGCAGTCCGGATGGCGGCGGACCGGGCCCCATGGGAGCTTGTCTTAAAGATCAGGACTCCATCGGCAAATCATGCCCGTTCCATTCTTTCCCTTTTTGCCTTCGCAAGGATCTTTGTCGGCCGCGCTCTGGTTCCGGCTGATGAAACAGGTGAAGGTTCTTTATTCATAAGCCCCATGGAAGCAGCCGCAATGCTCTTTGCCAACCTGCCGGAGCAGGACGAGGATTTTCTTACCCTGCGGATGGGCCCTCTTGGTGAAAAGCAGATAGCTTTACTTTTTGAAATGTTCTCGGTATATTCAAACCAGACCGATTAAATACTGGATGAGAGCCAAATATGCCAACTTACGGATACGAGTGTAAAAGCTGTAAATATTCCTTTGATGTTTTTCAGAGTATGCGTGACGAGCCGCTTAAGGAATGCCCTAAATGCGGCAGGGAACTGCGCCGTCTTATAAGCGGAGGAACCGGCGTCATTTTCAAGGGTAATGGTTTTTATGTTACCGATAAAGGAACCGCGGGCGGCAAAGAAGGAAAGACTGACGATACCTCAAAACCATCTCCGGAAAAAACCGGCGGGAACGAAAGCACCCCCTGCGCAGGCTGCGCCAAAGCGGATATTGGATCCTGTCCCAAAGCAAGCGGCCAATAATTGAATGCCGGGTACCATGGGATAAGGAAGCCGCGAAGTGTCTCTTTTTTCCGGGAACAATCAAAAACCGCCGCGTTTCTTTTGCGAGAGCTGCGGTATGGAGGTACCCAGGGAAGCGAAAAATTGTCCCAAATGCGGCAGGCGTTTCGCTTCGGTCCTCTGCCCCTCCTGCGGTTTTTCCGGAGAGGAAACTTTTTTTAAAGGGGGCTGCCCGGTCTGTGGTTATTCCGCCGGCAATAACACCATTGGCCCTTCTTCGAATTTTCCTGAAAGCAAAAGACCGGCGGGTGCTCTGCCTTTTTGGGTATATATCCTTACGGCAGCGGTTTTTACAGCCATTATTGCTGCCCTGTTTTTTGCCGCATTCAAATAGGGGAAAGGCAAAGGCAGCCATTGGATAACGAATAACGATCCCGGCGCCCGCTGCTATTTGGTCTCCTGTATTTTACTTGACAATCCATTCAAAGAAAGAGCACAATTAATCATTAAATTGAGCCATTTTCAAAGCTCGGTTAGATTTTGAAAATGGCTTTGGAAAGACCGGTTTTTACCGGCTTTTCCTACTAAATCCAAGGTTGCTTTTTCAAAAACTGAAGTTTTGAAAAAGCCTCAATATCTAGGAGATTTTTATGACAAATATACCGGAAGTTAAGCTGGGGATCATTGCGGTTTCCCGGGACTGTTTCCCCATGACGCTTTCAGAAAAACGCAGAAAAGCAGTGGTTGCTGCCTGTACAAAAAAGGGCCTTGGTATTTTCGAGGCAAAAACTGTGGTAGAAAACGAGACGGACGCGCAAAAAGCTGTGGATGAGGTCAAGAAGGCCGGCTGTAACTCGCTTGTGGTTTTCCTGGGGAACTTTGGCCCAGAAACGCCGGAGACGCTTATTGCACGCTGGTTCGAGGGGCCGGTAATGTACGCCGCCGCTGCCGAGGACTCGGGAAAGGATCTTTTTGGAGGCAGGGGAGACGCTTATTGCGGCATGCTCAACTGTTCCTATAACCTGGGCCTAAGGAAAATCAAGGCGGTGATTCCGGGATACCCGGTGGGTGAACCTAAAGACATTGCAGCCATGATCGTGGATTTTGTTCCTGTTGCCCGTGCGCTTCTGGGTATTGCCAATCTCAAGATCATTACCTTTGGTCCCCGGCCCCAGGATTTCCTCGCCTGCAATGCCCCTATCAAGGGACTTTACGACATAGGCGTAGAAATCGAAGAAAATTCCGAGCTTGATCTCCTTGTGTCGTACCGGGCTCACAAGGACGATAAACGCATCGCCGCTCTGGTTAAGGAGATGGGGAAAGAGCTTGGCGGCGGCAACCAATACCCGGAAATACTCCCGAGAATGGCTCAATTTGAAATCACCCTCCTTGACTGGGCAGAAGCCCATAAAGGTTCAAGGGATTATGTGGCCTTTGCAAATAAATGCTGGCCCGCTTTCTGCAGTGAATTTGGTTTTGTTCCCTGCTATGTTAATAGCCGCCTGGCTTCCCGGGGCATACCTGTGAGCTGCGAGGTAGATATCTACGGGGCACTTTCTGAATACATTGGCGCCTGTGTTTCCAATGATGCTGTTACCCTGCTGGACATTAATAACACGGTTCCGTCGGATCTCTATGCTTCCGGCATTAAGGCAAAATACAAGAAATACACTCTCTCTGATGTATTCATGGGCTTCCACTGCGGCAATACTCCCATCTGCAAGCTCAAGAAAGAAAAGAATACGGGACTTAAATATCAGCTCATCATGAACCGCGGTCTTGAGGGAGGAAAGAAACCGGATGTTACCCGCGGTACTCTGGAAGGGGACATTTTAAGCGGCGACATTACTTTCTTCAGGCTCCACGCCGCTCCTGACGGGAAACTCCAGGCTTATATAGCGCAGGGAGAAGTTCTCCCGGTTCCGACGGGTTCCTTCGGCGGCATAGGCGTCTTCGCCATTCCGGAGATGGGCCGCTTCTATCGTTATGTGCTTATAGAGAAATGTTTTCCCCATCATGGCGGCGTAGCCTTTGGCAGGCACGGCAGGGCGCTTTTTACGGTTTTTAATTATCTGGGAACTCAGGATATTGCCTTTAATCAGCCCAAGGGGATGTTGTACAAAAAGGAGAATCCATTTTAAAAATGCAGGACTTGTGCCGGCTTTTAAGCCCCGGCGGGTTGTCGAACAAGTCTAGTATTTAACCGGCGCCTTTTCGCCGCAGGAGGCGCAGAAGTATGCGGGTGCCTCACCTTTTTTTAGAAGGAGACCCGGTGTGTCCACCCTGTAACCACGGCGGCTTATAAGGGTTTTTCCGCAGAACGGGCATAGGGTATCATTTTTCTCTCCGGCAACATTGCCTTGATAGACGAATGCCAGGCGTTTCTTCGCCCTGGCAGCTGTAAGGGCCAATAACTCCGGTGAAGTGGGCGGAGCTTTCCATTTCCAGCCGGGATGATATGCGGATAAATGCCAGGGAACCCCAGGTTTGCCTGCGGCGTTCCCTGATCCCAGGCCCGCGATGAAGTCAATGCAGGCATCCAGTTCTTCCTCGCTGTCGTTTAGGCTGGGTACCACCAGTGTGGTGAGCTCTACATGAACTCCCCTTTCTATCGCCATGCGGATAAAGAGGAGTACCGCAGGAAGGTTTCCTCCCAATACATTCGCATAGGTTTCTTCTGAAAAACATTTCAGGTCTATGTTGGCTGCGTCGGTGAGGTCTAAAATTTCAGCCGCTGCTTCCGGATTAATACAGCCGTTAGTTACAAGGACATTGGCTATTCCGGCCTTTCTTGCTTCTTTCATGCAGTCCAGAAGAAATTCCATGTGTATAAGCGGCTCCGAATATGTATAGGCTATGCTTTTAATGCCGGTATCGTTCAGCCTGCTCTCTGCGATAATCTCTGCGGGGGAGCAGAAACGGCCGGGGACATCTGTATTCTGCGAGATATGCCAGTTCTGGCAAAAAGGGCAGTGGAGGTTGCAGCCGGTAAAACCAACTGACAGAATTTCTGTACCCGGACGGAAATGGTAGAGTGGCTTTTTTTCAATCGGGTCAAGAGCAATGGCGGTTATGTACCCGCTGAAAGGGAGGGCCGGCTCTCCGGCATTGTTTAACCTTACCCTGCAGGCGCCTATCTTCCCCGCAGCCAGAACGCAGCGTCTTGGACAAAGACCGCAGCATAGGGATGCCGCCTTTTGGGAAACAGTTTCATTATCGGATTTTACGGATAAAGTGAAAAACCCAGGACAGTTCACGTCTTTTTTTCAAAACGGTTTTTCTGCTCTCTGCGTAATTCCAGAAAGTGAAAAGAATCATCGACCTCAAAAGGTTCCAGAAGCACTCCCCGGGCGCCGCGGCGAATCCAGAGTTTTACGAGGGGAACCCCTTCACCCCTTTCTGTAACTGCCGAATGGACTTCTTCTACATAGAGTATGTCGTCAAGTTTAAATTCCAGGACAGCAGGGCTGTTACCAAGGGGGTCGTAAATCAGAATAAGTTTGTTTTTTTCGGTCCGGTGCTGTTGTGGATATCCCGTAAACGGAACTCCTGTTTTTGGAGGACCTTCGGAATATTTCGCTATCTTGTTCAACGGAAGAGTTTCCAGATAATTTTTATCATAAGATATGTTACGAATATCCATATTTACCCCTCTTGATATAATATACCCCTTTGTCCCTCTGAGTTCAATATTATTGGTGTAATTGTTATTATAATTGCAATTGTTGATCCTTGACTTTTATGAAGGTAAAATAAGCAGAAGGGGGCGCATAATTGAGTGGTGAAGAGATAAATTCCAAAGGAGCCTATATTTTCCAGGAGAATAACATCATTGTACCGGTAGATACGGCGGATTCACGGATTCATGAAGAGGTAAGCCGGGAATTGATCGATTCCGCCTTTGGCGGTTTATGTGGCACTGACAGTTTTTGTGTTCCTTCCCTTGACGGAAAGGGAGAAATTTGGTGCATTTCTCTTCCTGAAACCGGATTGCCGCCGGGATGGAAAGCTGTTCCGCTTCGTCAGGCGCTTAATATCATGACCGGCGGAGCCATGGCCGAAGGTATAGGAACCATTGGAAGGATTCTGCGCTCTTTTCATGTCAACCAATGGCGAAAAGATTCCCGTTTTTGCGGAAGCTGCGGGGCAGAAAACAACGATGCCGATTCAGGAGAACTTGCCCGGCAGTGTCCTGAATGCGGGAGGCTTGAGTTTCCGCGGATTTCTCCGGCGGTTATTACCCTTATAACCAATGACAGCGGGGATATACTTCTGGCGCATAATATAAAGTTCGCCGCCGGGATTTACAGCTTAATCGCCGGCTTCAACGAGGCCGGTGAAAGTCTGGAATCCACCGTGCTAAGGGAGATAAAGGAAGAGGTTAATCTGGATGTCAGGGATATTTGTTATGTCTGTTCGCAGCCCTGGCCCTTCCCCAATTCGCTAATGATGGGTTTCCGTGCCCGCCATAGCGGGGGAGAACTGAAGCCGGACGGGATAGAGATTGATGATGCCAGATGGTTTTCCAGAGACAATCTGCCTCCTCTCCCCGGAAACGGTTCCGTATCCCGTTACCTCATCAACCTGTGGGCTGAAGGAAAAATCAATAATCAGTAATTGCGGACTATTTCTCTGATGAGCCAGGCATCTTTGTTGTAAACAAGGCTTAGCCTGTCGCTGGTTGGACGTCCGACAATTACCTGCATAATATCTTCTTCCTCTTCCTGAGCAGATCCTGTTCCGCTAGAGACGGCGTTTTGGTCAGGGGAATAACTCTCCGGCATCCAGAGTATATAATTTGCCTCCAGTACCGCTTCCCTGCCGTTCCCGGAAATGACTTTTACTTTCAAATCTGTTATGCCAAAGACAATTGTATTCGTTTCGGGACGGCCTGCGTCCATCCATTCAAGGGCAGACATGAAAGAAACCTGTCCTATTTCATAAGCCTGACGAACCCGGCTGATAACAAAAAGGTGCATTACAAGATTGATGTCGTCTTTGCCGGCTTTGTTTGTTACACAGGCTTCCATCATGGGATGATCCAGGCTGCTGAAAGCGCTGTAGTACGCTTCTGCTACTCCGGATGGATCCATGCCCTTTGTATTGGGCATTTCCGCCCTGTGCTGAACAAAACCGCGGACTAAGAGAATTACGGCTATTACGGCAACGGCAACTCCGGTAATTATGGCAGATTTGCGTATAACAAAACGCCGGGTTTTTACCTTTAGAGTGCTTTTTTTTATATACTGTTCCTGCTCCGCGCGGATTTTGGAGATCTCTTCCTCATTGAGGCGTCTCTGCCAAGAGGAAACTGTTTTTGAACCCGGAGCACCGATGAAGAGGCTTAAAACATCAGGCGAAGGCCTGTTCCGCTCTTCGCTGTTTTGTGCNATGCGGCTTAAGGATCTGCCGATCAGAGCCGCCATTTCAGGATCAATTCCCGGCGCGGCAAGGTTAGGCGGAATGAAAATCGCTTCGTTCATGTCCTGGCGAAGTTCCGTCAGGGAGGGATCATCCCTGGGAAACGGCGGGGCGCCGCTGAAAATGCCGTAGAGCATGGCGCCGGTACTGAAAGAAATCCTGTCCGCTCCCTCAAGGCCTGGATGTATCCAGCGCTCTGCCTCCAAAACCGTACCGGCGCCTCCTGCTTCCAGGGTGCGTCTTAAAAGCCGCGACGGCGGAAAGAAGACTGTACCCTCCGGATAATTGTCATCCGTGTTTGGGGAAGCCGGCTTTGCCGTAACGATTAACGCACCCGCCGGACCCGGAAAAGGCTTTTCGCCGCCGGCCTTGTCTTCGGATTTTCCTTCGATTACCAACATTGCCCGGAGCCAGAAACGGAGGGAGTCCATGGCTTCCTCCCTCCGGCTGTTTTCATTTATCAGATCCGACAATTCCTCGCCCGGGAAGCAGGGACCCCAGATGATCATTGTATCCTGTTCCGCAACTCCCTCCGGCTGCCAGGATTTTGTTTCTCCGTTTGGGTATACTATAATGCCGGGATTGGCAATGAGCCGGGCCATTTTTGCCTGGGCAAAGCTTTTGGCATCAAGGCCCGTATCAAAACCAAGAACGGTTTTCCCGTTCAATTCAAAATTAAAAATCCGTCTGTTCAAAATTTACCTTCCCTGAGTGGAATAAAGGTACCTGAAATAATCCATGTCGGTGGAAAGCGTTTTGTCAAACTTCGGCATGGTTGTACGGTAAGATTCTACAGCCCGCCAGAAATCGTAAAAATTCCGGGTGGATGCATCACGGTTGTAAGCCTCCGCGTAAATACGGGTGGCTTCGGCATCCGCCGCGCCCTTGATAAATTCCGCTTCCCTGTAGGCGGCGGAAAGGATGGTCATACGTTCCCGCTCCATCTGTCCCAGGATATCTGCTTTTCTTCCTTCTCCTTCGGACCTGATGGCCTGTGCAATCTGGTTTCTCTCCTTTATCATCCTTGCATAAACGCTTTCGGTAAGCTCATCGCTGAAGCGGATCTGCCGGGTAACCACATCAATTAGCTCAATGCCGTATTCGGGAACCATGCGCCTGGATCGCGCCAGTATTTCCGCAGAGAGCTGCCTGCGTCCTCTGGATATGGGCTCGTAATTGACCTCGGTCTGGATTGCGGAAGTGATTACTCCCGGATCAACATCGCCTCCCAGACCCAGATCGTCAATGCTCGCCTTCCGTTCCATGATGAGATTTGAATCCCGTACCGATTCGTTGAAGTAGTTTTCGACAACCACTGTCTTTACCTCGGAGTCGATAACCTCTCCCAGCTTTTCGTATGCCCTGTTAACTGTCCCTATGGATTCGTAAAATTTCTTGGGATCGGCGATCTTCCACCTGGCGGTTACATCCACCATTATGTACTGCTTTTCCCGGGTGGGTATGCCCTTCTGTTCACCATTCCAGGCAATGATCTTTTTTGGATATTTTACCACCTCGTCAATAAATGGAACCTTTAAATGCAGCCCGGCCTGGGTAACCACATTGGTGATTTTTCCCAGCTGGATTATTACCGCCTGCTCCCCTTCGTCAATGATGAAGAAAGGCCCAAGGACAAATATGGCAATGATGAGCACAGCAAGAATTATTATTATTTTCAGCATCTTTTTCATCAGCGGCCTCCTTGTGAAGATCCCAAATCCCTGAAGGGGAGGAAATTGTTGAACCTGCGATCGATGAGGGTTGATCCGGAGTCATCCTTGAACACATCCTCAATCATTTCGTAGTAAAGCCGCTGGCGGGTAACATCCGGGGAACTGCGGTATTCTTCGTAGACTGCGTTGAAGCGGGCGACATCGCCTTCGGCCCGGTTTTTGCGTTCCGTGGCATAACCTTCTGCTATCTGCAAAAGCTGGTCGGCTTCGCCTCTGGTGCGGGGTATCAATTCATTATACGCCTGCTGTCCCTCATTGATGAGCCGGTTTCGATCCTGGATTGCCCTGTTTACGTCTTCAAATGCAGCCTGAACCCTCTGCGGAGGATCAGTATTCTGGAGCTGTACCGCGATTATGTTTATTCCAAGGCCAAAACTTTTAAAAGCTTCGTTCATGTAATCCGCCCCGGCCGATTGAATTGCGTTCCGTTCAAAACCCATAATGTCCATTATTGCCCTATCCCCTACCAGCATGTTGATCACCGACTGTGATACGTCCCGGATTGTCTGGGTTTTTTCCATCACGTTAAATGTCCATGCAACCGGGTCTATGATGCGATACTGGATTATCCATTCAACATCAACCATATTCAGATCCCCTGTAAGCATGGATGACATATTTATATCGACGGCATAACTGGGGGAAATTCCGGAAGTCAGGGTACGAAACCCGAACTGTTCTGTCTGAACTTCCCTTACCCTGACCAAATAGGTCTTGTCGATTCCAAAAGGCAGTTTATAGTGCAGTCCCGGTCCGGTGGTAGTCAGGTATTTTCCGAAACGGGTCAGCACCGCTTCTTCCGCCTGATCCACAATGTAAAAACTTGTTCCCAGAAATATTAGCACACCGATAACGATAATGGTCAGGGTGATGGTTCCTGGATTGATCAGTTTCCCCGCTTTTGGGGGCTTAAAATGAATCATGATTAACCTCCTCACTCTCTATTCATATATTAATTGAAGCAATTCGTATAGTCAAAAGGGGCAGTAATGTTTTACATAATCCGGACTTGCGGATATGTATAAGTACCGCCCTTATAGCTGCGTAATTCAATTTTTTCATCATCAAGGGAAACAATAAAGTCAGGGTTAAGGGGAACTTTCCCGCCGCCATTGGGGGCATCTATGACGAATTTTGGAATCACAAAACCCGAGACATTACCGGTTAAATTCCTTATGATCTCCATACCGGTTTCTACCCTTGTCCTGAAATGTTCGCTGCCCTCGTATAGATCGCACTGGTAGAGGTAGTAGGGGCGGATCCTGATCCGCGCCAGCTTTAACAAGAGTTCCTTCATGGTTTCGGTATTGTCGTTTATATTCCGCAGAAGCACGCTCTGGTTACCCAGGGGAATCCCGGCATCAACAATACCGGCGCAGGCGGCAGAGGATTCTGCCGTAATTTCCCGGGGATGGTTGAAGTGTGTATTGATCCAGACGGGATGGTATTTTTTCAGCATGGAGAGAAGATCTGCTGTTATGCGCATGGGCATTACGACAGGAACCCTGGTACCGATCCGGATTATTTCCACATGCACAATAGCTCTTAGTCTTGATATGATATCTTCCAGATCTCCGTCGCTCATGGTCAGGGGATCGCCGCCAGAAACAAGAACATCCCTGATCTGCGGATTACCGGCAATGTAATTTAGGGCATTTTCCTTTTCCGCCCTGCCAATGACCGAATCTTCTTCTCCTACCAGCCTTTTTCTGACGCAATGCCGGCAGTACATGGCGCATTGGCGTGTTACAAGGAAGAGTACCCTGTCGGGATACCTGTGCACTATGTGGGCAACAGGACTTGAGCAGTCTTCGTTAAGGGGATCTTTCTTTTCCCAGGGCTGTACGCAAGTTTCGCTGATTGACGGAACAGCCTGCATGCGAATCGGACACTTAAGTTCAAGGGGATCCATGAGAGAGGCGAAATAGGGAGTGATTGCCATCCTGAAACTGCCGAGACTTGTTTCGATTTCTGTCTTTTCTTTCCCGCCTATGGGGATGATTTTTGAAAGAGTATCAACAGTAGTGATCCTGTTGCTGAACTGCCATTTCCAGTCATTCCATTCGGAGCTGAGAGGCGTAAGTCCATAATGTGAAAATACTTTTTCATTCATATGGTTACCCTGCTGCGGTATAGGCCGTATCTTGTGAGGGCGCTTTCCATTATGTTCCGGATCAATGCTGAATAATCCATGCCGCAGAATTCTGCAAGCATGGGGAAGTCGCTGTATCCCGGTGCGAGCCCGGGAAGAGGGTTTATCTCGATAAAGTAAAGCCGCCCCTCCGGGGAAAGGCGAAAATCCATACGTGCCATATCCCTGCATCCAATCAGGCGGAAAATTGTTTCGGCCGTACTTTCCATTTCCCTGCGGAGATCCTGGCTGATATCCGGAGGGCATTCATACCGCACATATTGCCTGAAATTCCTTTTAACTTCGTAGCTGTATATATTATATGTGCTGTCTATGAAAATTATCTCCATCGGAGGAAATACCCGGAGGTTTTCACCGTTGCCCAAAACGCCGACGGTAAATTCCCTGCCGCCAATATATTCCTCTACAAGCATATCTTCCCTGTATGTGCTTATCTTCTCCGCAAGAAGACAGCGCAGGGCGGCGTCATTATGCACAACCGATAGAAGGGATATTCCCTTGCTCGAACCTTCCGTGTTGGGCTTAATTATGACAGGGTAAGAAAGAATAATGTCAGTTAACGGAGAGCGGCACTCTGCAACTGCATAATCCGGGGTCCTGATGCCGCATGAAGCGACAAGCCTCTTGCAAAGCGCCTTGTCCATTGCTATGGACATGGCAGTCTCGTCCGAACCGGTAAAGGGAATACGCAGGAAATTGAGAATGGCGGGAACCTGCGCCTCCCGGCCGCGGCCTGTCATACCTTCCGCTACATTGAATACAATATCCGGCTTCACCTTGAAAAGCTTTGCCGGGAGTTCTTCTGCAGCCTCGTAGAGCTCAACGCAAAAGCCGGTTCCTTCCAGAGCGCCCTTTATTGCCTTTATTGTTTCCATGTCGTCGAACTCCGCTTCGGCGTCAGGAAGAACAGAAGGGATATTTCTTTTAATGTTATATGTTATACCGGCTCGGAGTTTTCCGGGAGGCTCC
>JGI24702J35022_10000177_pt1 | contig 33679 bp, 27 predicted proteins | sample TergutTh196P4_FD_35022 | JGI IMG/M metagenome (IMG submission 35022) | reverse complement strand
CCGCACTCTGATAAGTGACCTATTTTTGCGGTTTACACCACTAAAGCGCTATTGCGTTTCATATATTTTTGATGTATATTCAGCAGTAGTCAAGGGAGCGAGGCTTTGGGGACAACCCCCGCCGCCTGCGGGCGGCACCCCCTTCGTGCGCGAATGGGGCTAAGGACGAGGGGTTAAAACTCATGTTGCATATCCAAATAGTATATCTCAATTTAAGGGGGAGACATTGCCGATGAGTAACATTGCAGATTGGTGGAACGCCCTCGATGATTTTTACAAGTACCTCATTGATACTGTGGTTGTTTTAATATTGGGGCCTGGTATTCTTGGGATATGGAACTTCATCACAAGAATACGTCCAAACTCGGCGCGTGACAAACATATAGACCCTAAGCACAAGAAAAAAACATCCCAACATCACCTGTATTATTCGACCCTGAAAATCAATGTCGTCGGGTATGATGATGAATTAAGAAAACTGAATGACTTCTTAAAATGCAAAGATTCTGTTCAGTGGTGCTTAATAACAGGTGAAGGCGGCACAGGCAAATCCAAGTTGTGCTACGATTTTATGCGATCAAAGAAGCGTAAATGGTATAGACCTTGGGGTTGGCAACCGTGTATGCCAGCGAAAACATCAAAAGGTTATACAAAAGACTTACTTAATGAATGTTCATCGCAGCTGGGAAGGAAGACTTTGTTTATCCTCGATTACGCTGAGTATAATACAGCAGAAATAATCGATTGGATTTCTACTTTGCCTGAAGGCAAAAACAAAAAAAGGAAAATCCGAGTTATTTTGATTCAACGCAGGGAGTCGACATCTCGGGTATTTAATGATTTTTTCCACAAAGGTTATCACTTTAAAGGTAGTCCAATTGCTTTGGACAATTTGCTTAATGAACAGTCAATGCAGGATCTTATCGATAAATACATTAAAAAATACTATAAGAAGCGAGAGTTCTTAAAACCCGAAGAGGTCTACCAAAGATTTGTGGCGCTAGCTGAAAACAAAACGACTTATGTACGCCCTCTTTACGCTCTTATGCTTGTTGACGCTCTTTCAGAAAATAGAAGCATTTCGTGCGCTAAAGATATATTAGACTATAGGTTAGATCATGAAATAAAAACAATACGTGATTCATTAGCTAACGACGAGTTTACAGTTTCTGATAATTGGTATACTATGGATGAAAAAACAGCGATAGTCCTTAGTGCTATCGCGACAATGATCGGCATTGTACCTGTTGAGAAGACATGCGCTTCTTTGGGAATAACCTTACCAACTCCAACAACAACTTCAATTAAAAAGTTTTCAGAAATATCAATCTTTAACAATGGAAACTGTGAACCGATTGAACCGGATATAATACCGGATATAGTAGGTGAATATTTTGTCTTACGAGTTATTGAGGTTTTTGGCCTGGAAGAATTTTCAAAATATATTATCTATGCATGGCGGAATGATGAAAAACACTATATGCGTAGTTTTATGACGCGTCTATTGCAGGAACGTGAAAGCAGTGACAGCGCATTTGCTAAATTTAGCCTCGACGCTTTCTCTACCGTTATAATAAGAGACAGTGAAACGGAAGTCGCGACACAATCATTCAAATCGCATACATATATCAAAAAACTCATCATACCATCAAGCGTAAAACACATCGGATTCGAAGCGTTCAACGGCTGCGATAACCTTGAAGAAGTTGTCTTCGAGGAAAACAGTCAGTTGGAATCCATTGGCACAGCAGCATTTTACGGTTGCGCTAAATTAAGAACTATAAATTTGTCAAACACATTGACAACAATCGGTTCTCACGCTTTTGAGAAGTGTCCGCTTAATCTGGACGTAATTGTACCCGCGAGTATCATAAACGCTGGAAAATTCGCTTTCTTTGGCTGCGATGTAACTTTCCCAGATGAATACGACGAGGATATAAAAACAAATTTACTTGGCAGAGAAACGCTTAAATTGGGCAATCTGATTTGGGATGTTTTAGGTGAGCGCCAATATAAAGGAAGGAAACAAAAGCTGATAATAACGCATGATGTTATCGAAAAGAGAGCATTTGACGCTGTTACCGAGGAATACTGGAAGAGCGCTGATTATACAGGAACCAACTGGCACGATTGCTCATTGCGCGCCTATTTGAACAACGAAATGACAGTTCGCGAATACACGCGTCCAGACGGTACGATGGGGAAAATTGACTACAATACAAACGGGTTCTTATCTCGCTTCTCTGCTGAAGAATTAGTGCGTATCTGTCCGCCAGAAGAGAATGGCATAAGAATCGAAGCAGATGATAACAGCAGTGAAGGTTATATTTCAACAAATGGCTCGAAAGTAGAACCGATTCAAGGAAAAGAAACTATTGACAAAGTATTTCTGTTAAGTACAAAAGATATAATGAGCAAAAAGTATTATCAGACTACAACAAAAACCGCTGAAGAGTATTGGGATTGGTGTCGTGACAATTCTATTTATTTGGGCGCTACTAAAGAGGAAATATTGTCAGGACGTTATAGCAGGTGGTTTCCCAAAGAGATGCCCATGGTGGAAAATGCTATCGCTTGCAACGGTGAGGAAACCTGGTGGTGGTGGCTTCGGTCGCCCGGCTGCACTGATATTTATGCCGCGTTCGTCGACTATGGCGGCGGCCTCTACCTGCTCGGAGGCAGCGTGTACTTTGCCAAGGGTGGAGTACGCCCCGCTTTATGGTTAAATCTGTAATCTGAAATCTTCTAATCTTTTGCGCCCTCAGGCACAATCAATACTATCAAGATCAAACGATAATGGAGATTTATACGACCGCAAACCATTCGACATAGCGCCATGTAAACCCAAGATTATTCCATTCAGGCGCTATTGCGTTTCATATATTTTTGATGTATATTCAGCAATAGTCAAGGGAGCGCATGTTTTTGGGTCATCCACATTCCCTCGTCCAAAGCCCCATTCGCGAACGAGGTAGGGGGAAGGGGGTTGTCCCATCAGGCGCCGACAAGGTAAGGGCGTGGTAAAAATGAGTATACAAACAATAACAAGCTTATCCTCATCACAGCCAACTGGTAATACGCTTGATTGGTCTTCTGTGCTTGTTTTTGTACAAAAGAATTGGGGGCTTATTATTTTTGTGGTAAGTGTTCTTGCTTTCATATGGCTTTACTTCCACATGAGAAAGCAAGTAATAATAAAATCTCAAGTTCAGAATGGATTCACAAAAACTGAAATAAAACACTTTGTTCAGCCACGGTTATTTTTATATAATAGCAGCGGTGTTTCTGATATCCTAGAAAGATTACGTTACAGAAGAATTGTGAAATATATTGCTAAAAGTGAATACCCTCATAAATGGAGTAGGAACACGTCACCGCTTTATTTCGTTTTTGCAAACCCTGCTTGTGGGAAAACAAAATTCTCAAAAAATCTATGTATGAGGCTATCTCTTTGGTATTTCCTCAGGACTTTCATTATGATACTATTAAAAAATATAATCAGGAATCTACATGTTGTCGACCCTGTTTCCAAAGTACAGTTGTTTTATTGCAGAAAGTGCAGTTTTAAAGTACTAAAAGAAACAGTAACCCAATCTGAGAATACAATACTGATTTTCGACGGGTTTGACGAGTTACAACCTAAATCCTCAACTGTTGACAATGTTGCTTGGAGAAAAGAAAGGCTTTTTGAAATAATAGATATGTTATACTCATCAAATTACACAAACACAATAGTTATTACATATAGAACTACTGACAACACCAATCTAAAAAGCGATATTTCATCCCAATCATTGAGCGAAGGAAGATGGATTTCAAATTTAGAGATTTGTGAGTACAATCAAGATTATATTTCAGAAAAAGCGGCAATAAAATATGCAAAGAGAGTATTTAAGGTTAACAACCGTAAATACAAGTTCTATGGCGACGACACACTCCGTTTTGACAGAATCACGTTTTGGCAAAAAGAAAGAATTAAAAAAGCAATCAAAACTTTATACAGGGCTAAAAACACAGACGGCAAAAGAACAGGTAAATTCATTGCCCTTCCACTATACAGCGCCTATGCGCATATTTTACTAGATGAACCTGATTTGAGTCAACTGTCTAAAACACTATACTTCCAAAAAATGGTGGATGTGTTGTTAGAAAGAGAATATAAAAAACAACACTATAAATCCAAACCAAAAGAAAAAAGAGAACAAGATATAGTAGAATTCAAAGAAAACCTTAAGATAAAACTGATTGAGTTGGCAACCTATTTTGCTTCTCAGAAAATATTTGAAATAAGCGTAGATCAAATGACAGAAAAATTTGGGAAGGACTTCCCTACTCTTTTCTTACAATGCAAAGATAATGATACAAAATACGAATTTCAGCACGAAGAGTTTATTACATATTTTAGCGGGTTGGGTGAAGCAGAGAAGCAAAAACAGTTACCCCATGAAATATACACCATACTTGAATCCGATTCGCAGCTCGCCAAAGGGAACCATTTGCGTTTCTCAAGTAGTCCGCAAATAATATGGCGCATATTGGACTATAAAAACAGAGAGAACAAGGTTCTACTAATATCCGACCAAATACTCTCATTGCGCGTTTTTAATACAACAGAACACAAAGATAAGAAACCAAATGATTGGGAAGCAAGCGATATTAATGTATACCTTAACGGAGATTTTCTCAAGGCGGCATTTAACGATATGGAACGCGCCAAAATACAAGGTGGAGACAAGGATAGAATCTTTTTGTTAAGCGCTGATGAAGCGCGAACCTACTTTTCGTCTAACGAAGATCGAATTGCTTATTGCAGTGAAACAGCATTAAACGACTTGAAATCCATAGCCAAAACTGACGCTTCTCTTAAAAAAGAGTATTTTGATAGTATAAATAGACCTAAAAAAATGGTTTGGTGGTGGTGGCTTCGGTCACCTGGTCTCAATGTTGATCGTGTAGTGAGCGTATACATTGACGGCGGTTTAGGTATGTTTGTGAATACTGTAAGCCTTGCCGAGGGTGGAGTACGCCCCGCTTTATGGTTAAATCTGTAATCTGACATCTTCTAATCTTTTGCGCCCGCAGGCGCAAAAGATTACCCGCGAAGCGGTTCGCTAAAATCTTGAAAATGGGGCAAACAAATAGTAATCCATGCTCCCCTGGGTACGCGCCTTCTATCCCGTATAAGTGAGCTGGAATATTTGGTTGATGCAAATAAAGCCAAATGCGGGCAAGATGCCCGCGTACCCAGAATGTCTTTGCGTGGTTATCAATTCTTCAAAACTTGGCGCCATTTCCTGTTGATAGTAACACCCAATGATCATATCTGGCGTTACAGTGTTGCTAAATCAAACACATAAATTGCATAACTCAACTATTTGCAGTATAATTGCACATAAGGGAGTTGATTGAATTGGAAACAAAGGCAATAACTGTCAGGGTTGAGCAAACTGTAAAGGAACAGGCCGAAAGAATGCTGGATGACATGGGCATAAACATGACCACATATATCGTGTCCAGCCTGAAAGCGCTTGTACGAGAGAAAAAAATACCGTTTGAGCTTGTAACCACACAATACTTAACTGACCGAATTATACTCGAAAAATTGGCTGAAGCAGAAAAAGAGGCATTTGACCCTAATACTGTATGTTTGAGCCACGATGAGGTTTTCGCAAAAATACGGGAGAAATATGGATATGAAATATAAAGTGTCATATCTCCCACCACCGGCAGATAGGTGAGTATGCCGGTCGCATTCGACCGGCATACTCATAACATTCGACCAGTGAATCCGGCGGCATCCCGAGTATTTACGCAGTATGGAAAATCCAAGTAACGGAAACACCAAAGCTCAAGGAGAATTTCAATCCCGACCGGACTATAAAGGAGTTTACGCACCGAGAAAGGGCTATTGGAGAATCTCCAATAGCCCCATTTTCCTGATTCCTCAGCCGCTTTGATATTTATTTCCCGAATGCCGGCACCGTCAGTGGGATAAAAAACTTGTCCCAGCAGAAGACCTTATACAAATAATCCGCCGCCGGATATTTTGTGACTTCAACATCGAACGCGAACGGGACCGCTTCAAACGCGGATACCTCAAAGTCCTGATTCTCCGTGTAAACAAGCCTATTGTTCTGGTCATAGATGCCTAGGTACAAAAAGCCGGTGTATTCATTATCGAGGCCGTTATCGAGCGTACCGACGACCTTATCGTCAACGACCGACCAATCAATTTCAAGGATCGGCACGGGGAACGTAAGCTTGTCAAACACGTACTTATCCGGAGTGTCGCCTTCGCTGACGATCGCGATTTTATGCAGCCCGGCTGGAATCACAACGTCCTGGATCACATAATCCTGCCACGAAATCACGCCAGTTTCCCAGGAAGCGCCCGTGAGTTTCTGGCTATTGACAGGCATATCGATATCTTTGACCTTGACGTCGTCGATGTACAGCGCAGCCGTGCGCGTCGGCGAGTATGCCTCGAACTGCATAACCTCGAAGGTGCCGGTTGAGACAGCGGTACCCACAATCCTCAGATACTTGACAAGAACCGGATTGATGTCGATGTCGACATAGTTGCCGGCTAACTGCCTGCCGGATGTCGTCACTTGGGTAAACTGATAAGCCTGCGAGGCTTTAAGCTCAACCAGGTTATTCTGGTCAAGACCGCCCCACAGCGAGAATGTCTGGGTACGGTTACTTGCGTTAGTCCTTGTCCTGATTCGCACCATATTGATCTCGGTGGGTTTCTGAAGGCTTATCTGCACCCACGCGGGATTCGCCGCGCTTATCGACCCGGCGGCTTGCCAGTAGGCGCCGTTCTCTTCGCATTGTATATCCCTTGTATGCCCGTAGTTGCCGGAGTTGACCTGGTTGAAGGTCTGTGTGCGTTTTCCATACGCCTCGTCCTTCAGGTAAACAGCGGTACGCAACGGCAGGTTGTACTTGCCAGCCTTGCCAGCGTCGACGTAGAACGAAACGCTCTCTTTGTAGTTAGACTTTGGCGGCTGCTTGAAGGTGTTAAACCCGGTCAGGTAGCCGGTGCCTGTATAGCCGGTGATGGCGGTGGCTCTGCTGATACTGTCGGTGTAGACGCCATCCTCCAGCTCAAACACGGCGGGGCTGACCTCGTCAAGGGCTAAGGCGGCTGGGTTGTTGACCGCGCGAAGGCCGCTGATAGCGGTGTTAAGCTGCGAGACGGACGCCGCAATCCTCCTGTTGGGCGCATCGGGGTTATCGTAAATCCCTTGTGCGTACTCAATCGCCTCTTGCAGGCTCGCGAAGCTCTGCGGCGAGTAGCCGGTCGCGGCGTAGCCATTGGCCTCGGTAATCTTTGCCAGAAGCTGTGCCTTTGTGACGCCGAAATCGGATTCGATATCCAAATGGGTCATGAACGCGAGTACGACGCCGAGCATCGAGTTCGGGCTGGCGCAGTCGGTAGTGGCCGATGGGGCTGCGCTCGCGAAGTTAACCCCGCATAATCCGTCACTCACCCTGCGGCGGTTATACGCCTGCGTCGCGTTCCAGTCTAGATACTTCTCATATTCCGTAAACCCGCCTTCATAAACAATCGAAGCTGTCTGGCGGATCAATATCATCCTGAAGGCCGAGCCGTCGCCGGTGCCTTCGCTGCCGGTTATTGTCAGATTATCACTTTGCGTGAAATCGCTCCATGCTTTCCGCATCACGCCGTGCATGATATCCAGATAGTCCTGCTCGCCGGTAACCGAGTAGAGCTGGTAAGCCGCGCCGGCGAAGTTGCCGTAGTTATATGAATGCTGGCCGGTGTTTCTGCTGCCGCCGTAGTTTATATTATCCCAGATGTAGTAGTCCGTCTCCCTCAGCAGGTGAGCCCTTGACCAGGCAAAGCCCTTTTTCGCCTGTTCAAGGTAAGCGGCGCTCTTGACCGGGTCTATCGACGCGTAAGACTTGGAAAGGCGCGTGGCGCATATGACGGAGTTGAGGTTCGAGCAGATATTCTTTGATGCATTAAGCGGATTAACTACGTTATCGCCCGCCGTGCGCCTCCAGAAGAAACCTCCGTACGGCGCGCCGCCGTAACCCACCGTTTCATCCCAGCTTTTCATGATCTCTTCCCACATCCACGCCGACATGTCGAGGTATTTCCGGTCCCCAGTCAGGCTATATGACCTTTCAAAGGCCTGGCACCACCAGATCACGTCGTCGGTGTATGTGTTATCCATCCAATCATGCACATCCCATGTGGGGTGCCATTTGGAGTCGATGAAGCTCTCAAACAGGCTGTCTAGGATCGCGATGTATTTCGGGTTTTTCGAATACAGCAGAGCGTCGTTGAACGAGTCGTAGATCGGAGCGGACAGCCAGAAATCGGTTTCGCGGCGCTTCTCGAAGGTCGAGCCGCCGCCATGATCCGGGTTGTCGGACCAACGCCAGGTGCTTTTCCCGACGATGTTGCCCTCATAATCGTAATGATCCCTCATATACGCCGCGATGAAGTCTTCCATCATCTCTTCGCCGCACTTGACGCTCTTCTGCGGCTCCTTCACGCCTACGTATTTGAACAGGCTCATTGACTGCTGGCCTGTTCCGGTCGACGAGAGCCTGATCGTGTTAACGCCAGCCTTCAACGCGACTTTGTCGGCCAGAACCGTTCCGGAATAACTCGTAGAGTTATTTGTAACCGGATCGTTTGCGGTTGAACCGGCCGGGCCGGTTCTCGGGAATGAGATGTCCGTGGTTGTTGAGCTGCCGTTGACCGACATCACCCTGGTGGCGGCGGTCGTGTTGAAATTCGTATAGAAGAAATTCAGATCGTAATCCCCCGCCTCAGGTACGGACACAGTATACTCGACGTAAGTGTTGTTCGCGCTGGCCCAAGTACTCGAGAAGTAATTGGTTGTGGCGAAACTCGGACCTGTTGCGCTGACCGCGACCGACTGCGTCGGCGCGTCGTACGGGTTGAGATAACCCACTGTCAAGTTGTCCATGAAACACCATGAGTTCCCGTCCCGGTCATTCGTGCCGTGAGAGTTCCTGTTATAGTACGTAAACTTGACCGTGTTAAGCCCCTCGTTTAGCAGGGCGTAATAAGGTATTGTTTCCCAGGTATTGTTTGTGCCTCTGCTAAAATAGAATATCGCGTCCGGTCCGCCGTTAATGCTGATTCTCCGGGTGTTGTCCCCGCGGGTGTACCATCTGATATCCAGCTTGTAGATACCGGTTTCAGGCACGTTTACGTCAAATCGGACCCATCCGTCCTGCACGTGAGGCCCGTCAGCGTCCCAATACTGGGTATAGCCAGTGCCGGTATAGCCCGCCTGAGAGGTATCCAGTTGTATATACTCGTTTTGGGCCCATTCGGCCTGATACACGCCGTTGACGCCGTTACTAATGGGTCCAATGAGATCATAATCATATTCCTTATCGGCATCAAAGTCTGACCAATAAAGGAAGTTTACACCAAGAAGCGTGCAGATAGAAGCCTGGCGGGAATTGCTTATGAACTGGAGTGCATTGTTGCAAAGACCAACGTCATTTCTATTGGTCCAAGCCTGAATAGCATTAGCTTCAAAGTATTTTTCATACTCTGTGAAGCCGCCGTTATAGCACATTTCAGCAGCGATGTACCACAAGATGTTCTTCCATGCAGCATCGTCGCCTGTACCCTGGCAGTCCGCTGTCAAGCCATCGCTGAGCGTCCACTGCTCAATTGCATAGTCCATGAGAATCTTTGCTTCATCACGATACTTTCCATCGCCTGTAAGAACATACATTTGATAAGAAGAACCTGCGGCTGTGCCATGATTGTACGGGTCAGCTCTGGTCGGGCAAGTAACGCCATCTCGCGCATGGTTTACGGTACCGGTCAGTCTATAGCTGCCGTTTGTAACTTGACCTGTTTCCATGTTGATATAGTGGAACTTATTCCACTCGTAAGACTTGGAACCGGCTGCAAATTGTTCTTCATATGCAGCCTGATATTTAGCCTTGAGCGCCGGATCTTCTGTAGTTGCTGCTAGATCTTTATATGTTGACGCCAATGTCAAAGCAGCGTAGCAAGCGTTACCTTCTGTGCAGAAGTTCTTGTTGGCATTGCTATTCGCCCAGCTGCCTAAGCCCACTGCAACGTCATTTCCAACGCGTCTCCAAGGAATACCGCCCCATGGTGCGCCACCGAATGCGTTCGGATAACCCTCTGCTGCCCAGTCGGTGTCATCCCATTCCAGGAAAGTCTTTGTAATGAGGTAGTCACTGCTATGGAGCATTCTGATATCGCCTATAAGTCTGAATCCTCTGGAAAGAGCCATGGACCACCAAGCCTGATCGTCATTGTAGTAATTCTGGTCAGGGAAGTTAACATCCCATGTCGGATGGTTGCCGGAGAACCAGTAGCCCTCGTACAAGTCGATTATCAACTGACGTACTTCAGCTTTCTTTGGGTTGCTATCTTCCATGTACTCATAAACATCGAGCATGCCTTCGAACTGGATAGCGGAAATCCAATAGTCTGTTTCTCTCGGGAGGTTGCGAGCTACTTCCCATGCCTGTCTTTCCATCCACTTATCAGACCAACGGTATGTTGTAGCACCGCATGGTTCGCCAATCTCAGGCATTTTCATATTAATACCATCGAAAAGGATCGGACCGTTTGTAGGGCCGCCTTCGGTTAAGTTAAGCGCATCCTGCGGGGATTCCGGAATTCCATTAACTCTGTTGATGTAATAAACGTATGTGTCAATCCATGTTTCGAGCATTTCATCAGCCGCTGCTGTGGATACCTCACTGTCTTCTCCATTCAGTTCTGCAAATGCGGTAAATATCGTCAAAGAGAGGGACAATGCCAAGATACACGACATCAGTACTTTAACTGCTTTAAGTCTAAACAAATAACTCAACTCCTTTTTTTATTTCTGGTCTGAGCCTCTTCTTTTCTGCACATTCCCCAACATCCCTTGAGGCCCGAAGGGGCCGGGGAAACAAATCATAGATAAATATCCACCTCATTTCCAGCTACCTAAACATTTTGATTTTACACTACCTTAACATTTTTCGTTTTGGCGAAACCTAGCCAAGAAATTAACCGGAATATAGAAGTAAATGCCCTGTCCCCCCACAAAACTAAAAATCAAGACGGATACGCTCATGATTTAAGGCAATGTAACAGAACACTACATCTCTACTCATTTTACTGTTTTCGATTACGATTATACACCGATGCGCAGAATAATCAACCGCGATTCGGCTCCAGCGAAGGCTCGGCAGTCGTGGCATGACAGTGTTGCTATTGTATTTCAAAAAATCGTGGCGTTCGCAACCTTTCTATGGTACAATCAGCACCGGAATAGAGGTTGGGGAGGCTTTGTTTTTATGTATATTGGCGTTGATATAGGCGGCACAAAATGCGCCGTGACAATTGCGGACAAAGACGCTGTCATCAAGGGCAAAATTAGGTTTGACACCATCCCCGAAAATCCCAGCGCGAACATTGATAATATTCAAGAAGCGATCAACAAATTGAAAAAGGGCGCGATAACCGCGATAGGGGTAAGCTGCGGCGGGCCGCTAAATAGCAAAAAGGGAATAATAATGTCGCCGCCAAACCTTCCGGGGTGGGACTATATACACATAGTTGACATTATGCAAAAGGAGTTCAACGCCCCGGCATTCCTGCAAAACGACGCGAACGCCTGCGCTCTGGCGGAATGGAAGTTCGGCGCGGGCAGGGGCTGTCAAAATATGGTCTTCTTAACATTCGGCTCAGGCATGGGCGCGGGTCTAATCCTGGACGGCAGACTGTACAGCGGAGCATCAGACATGGCAGGGGAACTTGGCCATGTGCGGATGGCGGACGAAGGTCCCGTAGGGTACGGCAAGGCAGGTTCGTTTGAAGGCTTTTGCAGCGGCGGGGGCATCGCGCAAATTGCTTACAATACGGTTTTGGAAAAGATCCAGCGAGGCGAGCGTGTGGGATTCTGCAATGATTTGCCATCGGCAAGGGCATTGTCAGCGAAGGACGTTGCTATCGCGGCGGAAAACGGCGACGAGACCGCGATCGAGATATATAATAAGTGCGGACAATACTTAGGCAAAGGCCTAGCAATACTAGTTGACATACTCAACCCTGAGCGCATTGTAATCGGCGGCATATTCACAAGAAGCCGCAATCTGCTTTGGTCGTCGGCGAGCGAGGTTTTGAAAAAAGAGTCGCTTAGGTTTGCTTACGAATGCTGTGAAGTAGTACCCGCCGCGCTGGGCGAGGAAATAGGCGACGTAGCGGCAATATCGGTGGGGATAAATGGCTATGAGGAAAAGTGAACAAGGGGACAACCCCCTTCCCCCTTCGTTCGCGAAGGGGGCTTAGGACGAGGGACGAAAGGCGTGGCGTGGGTGCCGTGAACAAAGGGACGGTCCCTTTGTTCAATATTACCCTCTTATAAAAAACCCTTTTTGCGGTTTACACCATTCAGGTACTATTGCTTTTCATATATTTTCGATGTATATTCAGCAGTATTCAATGTAGTTTTGAGTACTTTTCTGTTCGAAAACAAAAATGTATATAGAATTAACACCAGATACTTCAACACAGAATAATGCGCGCTTTCAGAGTTCAACCCCCGCCGCATGCGGGCGGCGCCCCCTACATTCGCGAATGAGGATTAGGACGCGGGGGCTAAAGCATGTCACATTTCCGTGAACACAAAATGCTTGCTAGAGAGTTACGTCATCAAGCTACAAAGCTAGAAAAACTGCTGTGGTATTACTGTTTTTCAAAACAACCTGTCCGTATACAGGCGGAGTTTTTGATTTTAATAAGTATTAATATAGTCCGCTTTAGTATTGACTCAATTAGAAATCAGTTTTTGTATGTAAGAAATTTGATCAAGAAACGCATACCCATTCCCTGTCCAAAGCCCCCTTCGCGCACGAAGAGGGAAGGGGGTTGTCCCACCAGGTGCTGTCAAGAAAAGGATTGTGATGAAAATGAAAATCCAAACAATAACAAGCTTTACCTCATTACAACCAACTAGTAATATGCTTGATTTGTCGACTGTGTATGATTTTGCACAAAAAAACTTGTGGCTCCTTATCCCAATTGTAATTACCATCGTTTCCTTATGGCTTTACTTCCACATAAGAAAGGAAGTATTAAGAAGAGCTCAAGAACAGAACAAATTCTCAAAAACTGAAATAAAAGAATTTGTTCCGCCACTGTTATTTTTGTATAACACAAAAGGTGTTTCTGATATTGGGGAAGGCTTGAGTTATAGAAAAATTGTAAAATACATAGCAGAAAGGGAGTATCCTCTCAAAGGAAATAGAAAAACGTCGCCGCTTTATTTCGTTTTTGCTAACCCTGCTTGCGGTAAAACAAAATTTGCAAAAAATCTATGTACGAGATTAACCCTTAGTTATTGGCGTAAAAATCATATTATAAACTATGCTAACAAAAAAACTGGGGAAATTCTTGCTATCGACCCTGTTTCCACAGTGAATTTGATACTTTGCAGAGAGTACAGTTTTGAAAAACTACAAACAGTAATATCCCAGTCGAAGAATTCTGTGCTGATTTTCGACGGTTTTGACGAGTTGCGGCCAGATTCCTCAAGTGTTGACAGTGTTGCTTGGAGAAAAGAAAGACTTTTTGAAATCATCGATATGTTGGACGCAGTAGACAACAATAACACAATTGTTATTACATATAGGACTGCAGACAACGCCAATTTAAAGAGCGAGATTTCCGCCAAATCATTGAGCGACAGGAAAATTACAAGGCTAGAGATTTGCGAGTATAATGAAGATTATGTCCCTGAAAAAGTGGCAATAAAATACGCGCAGAGAGTATTTGCTGTTAACAACCGTAAATACGTTCTTAATGGCGACGACGATGATTATGCGATTAGAATCACGTTTTGGCAAAAAGTGAAAATAAAAAAAGCAATCAAAACTCTATATATAGCTAAAAACACAGACGGCAAAAGAACAGGCAAATTCATTGCCCTTCCGCTATACAGCGCCTATGCTTCTATTTTGCTAGACGTACAAGATTTAGAGCAATTGTCTAGAACAGCATACTTCCAAAAAATGGTGGATGTGTTTCTAAATAGAGAATGTGATAAATACTGTAGAAACAAAGCTCAAGACGAAAAAGACAAATTCAAAGAAAGCCTCAAGAAAAAATTAATTGAGTTGGCAGCCTATTTTGTTTCTCAGAAAATATTTGAAATAAGCTCGTCAGACCCAATGATAAAGAAACTAAAGCCTGACTTCCCTAATCTTTTCTTACAATGCAAAGATAATGATACAAAATACGAATTTCAACATGAAGAGTTTATTACATATTTTAGCGGGCTGGGTGAAGCAGAGAAGCAAAAACAGTCTCCCAATAAAATATACACTATACAGGACTTCCCTAATCTTTTCTTACAATGCAATGAAAATGATACAAAATACGAATTTCAACATGAAGAGTTTATTACATATATTAGCGAGTTAGGTGAAGCGGAAAAGCAAGAGCATTCGCCCAATAAAATATACACCATACTTGAAGCCGATCTGCAACCCACTAAAGGAAACCATTTGTGTTTCTCAAGTAGTCCGAAAATAGTATGGCGCATATTGGACTATAAAAACAGGGAGAACAGGGTTCTCCTCATATCCGACCAAATTCTCTCATTGCGCGCTTTTAACATTACAGAACACAAAGATAGGAAACTGAATGATTGGGAAGCCAGCGATATTAGGAAATACCTTAATGGCAATTTTCTTAAGGCGGCATTTAACGATATAGAACGCGCCAAAATACAAGGTGAAACTAAGGATAAAATCTTTTTGTTGAGCATTAATGAGGTGCAAACCTACTTTTTATCTATCGATGATCGAATTGCTTATCGCAATGAAACAGTATATAACGACTTGAAATCTACAGCCAATACTGACGCCCATTATAGTTTGAATAACACTGAAGAAGCGGCTTGGTGGTGGTGGCTTCGGTCGCCTGGTTACTATGATTATGATGCCGCGAACGTCAACGCTGACGGCAACTTCTTCGTGTACGGCTACAGTGTATACGATGCTAAGGGTGGAGTACGCCCCGCTTTATGGTTAAATCTGTAATCTGTAATCTTCTAATCTTTTGCACCCGTTGCGCAATCAATCCTAACGTGCTTCTCGGGTCGCGAAAATTATGAAAACTCTAAAAATATCCACGATGTGGAACTACCTCTTGGCTTTCTTAATAGCGTCATCTTACTGCATCATTTCAATCTAAGATCATCATCAAAATCTTTGATCTCACATTTTTCCACCTTCAGCTAATTGACTTTTCCGACAAACAACGTATAGTTGAGATAGTTGTAATTTCGTTTTCGTACCGGGGGAATTTGGCATGAGGAACAAGAGAGATCTACGATGGGTAGCGCCGCTAATCGGAATAGCTGTACTAATGATTTGCATTATTATCAGTAGCGTTCTATTTATAAACAAAGGCTCCAACAAATATCGTTTTTATTCAGGCGATAGAATTACAGGAACATTCACGATGACTGTTGCAGGAGACGAGTACGATCCTGTTGAAGAAATCCTTGAATATGAGAACACTGGGACACAGCGGTTAAAGACTACATCCATTGATGGTTTTTCAATAAAAGGCGGCAAATATGGTTCATATAAAATTAGCTTTATGTTGGACAATAAAGAACTATATCGGTTGACTGGTGATGCATTTTTTGAAAAGCAAACATCAAATCCAATTCTTACATTTCAATATATAAATACAAATTGGTGGCACGTTACAAACATGACTTTGACGGCGGAAATGATTGAAGAAAATGATGAATGGGTAGTAAACGTTGAGGTTGTTTACAGCGAACCCCTTAAAAGTGGGGATATTGTAGATTACTACGCAGAAAAATCATTTACCTACGCAGAAATAATGCAGGGCTTTGGGATTATTCAATTCGGCGTTTAGTATTCTACGAAAAAACGGGTCGCGAAAATTTAGAAAACTTGATGATAAAACATTTTAAAGGAGGAATGACCTATGCCAAGAGCAACGACAAAAGCAGAATTGATCACATCTGCAAACGACCAATGGGCAAAAATGTGGAAGATGATCGACACTATCCCGGGCGGGGCGCAGTCGGTCGTGTTCGATTTTGGGAATGATTCGAAATTGAAAGAGGCGCACTGGAACCGCGACAAAAATATACGCGATGTGCTGGTGCATCTCTACGAGTGGCACAGGTTGCTACTAGACTGGGCGGCGGCGAATCTGGGCGGACAAAATAAACCTTTTTTGCCTGAACCCTATACCTGGAAGACCTATGGCGACATGAACGTGGGCTTTTTTGAAAAGCACCAATCCACATCCTACGACGATGCCGAAAAGCTGCTGCGCGACAGCCACGGGTCGGTACTGAAGTTGATCGAAAGCCTGTCCGACGAGGAGCTTTTCGAGAAAAAACACTTTCCGTGGACAGGGACGACCAACATCGGCAGCTACTGCATTTCGGTCGCTCCCAGCCATTACGACTGGGCGATGAAGAAAATAAAAGAATACAGCAAGAGGGCATAACAACAAGGATCGATATAAATTTGAATGTGTGGAGCGGTCGCAGAGATGTTTATTGTGCTTTGTGTCGGTTAGTTTGTCTGATTATAACTGAAGTACTATTGGCAATAATCCCGTTATACGGTTATGAAGAAATAATTGTGCCGCGTGTAAATGGCAAGGCGAATTTACAGCTAGTTTAAGTAAATTTATATTTAGTAAATTTATATTTACTTATTTGCACTAATGGCGTATACTATAGAAGAACTCAAAAAGGAGATAGGAGTCGAAGAAAAATGTTTATCGGGCGGCGAAAAGAGCTTGCCACTCTAAGTAATCATTACGCAAAGAATGAATTCACGTTCATGCCTATTTACGGCCGCAGACGTGTCGGTAAGACACAACTGATCGAGGAATTCATCCGTGATAAACGTGCTATTTTTTTCACTTCCATCAACAAAGGCACTTATAAGAGCAACATGGAGCTCCTGAGCAAAGCTATATTTGAAGGCAGCGAAGGATTCCCGGTTTTTAATAGTTTTTTCGATGCGCTTGAAAGGATTTATGAGTTGGCGCAGAAAGAAAAACTGGTATTCGTCATTGACGAGTTCCCTTATCTCGCGCAGTCTGATGAAAGCATACTTTCCATTCTACAGCAGTTTATCGACCTGAAATTTCTGAAGACGAATATGATGCTCATCCTTTCGGGATCGTCCCTGTCCTTTATGGAAAACCAAGTACTCGGCTATCAAAGTCCATTATACGGTAGGCGCTCGGGGCAAATAAAGCTGCTTCCGGTCGATTTTCAGACAGCCCGGCAGTTTGCGCCGAAGCTGTCCAAGCTCGATCAGGCGGTGATGTACAGTGTAACTGGCGCGATTCCGAAATATTTGTCATTATTTAATGACAGCCTGTCGCTTGACCAGAATCTGACAAGCCAGTATTTTGACAGAACCGCTTATCTGTTTGAGGAAACCAACAATCTGTTAAAGCAGGAATTCAAAGAGCCATCTCTCTACCAGTCGATTATTACCGCTATCGCGACCGGCGGCTCGCAGATGAAGGATATCAAGGGCAAAACCGGTGAGGAAAGCAGCACTATCGCGACTTATATGAAGTCGTTATTGGATACAGGCATTGTTAAAAAAGAAGTGCCGATTATGGATAAGCCCGGAAGCCGGAAAACGATTTATCGGTTAGAGGATGGAATGTTTCGATTTTGGTACCGGTTTGTTTATCCGAATGTGTCGCTCGTCTCGCTGGATAAAGGCAAAATGGTTTATGATCGGATCAAACCGCAAATCATTGATTTTATGGGTGAAACCTTTGAAAGGCTTTGCATCCAGTATATGTGGAGCATTTACGGCGACCTGCCGTTCGCGTTCCAGAATATTGGCCGATGGTGGGGCAATAACCCCGATTTAAAGTCGCAGGCGGAGATTGATTTCATCGCACACAGCGAGGATATGGAGCAGGCCATATTTGGCGAATGCAAATGGAGAAACGAATTGCTGGATAAAGGATTCATTGAAGAAGCCTTGGAAAAATGCAAAATGTTCAAGCAATTCAAGCAAAAATACTATTATTTCTTTTCAAAAAGCGGTTTTACTGCCGGTGCACAAAAATTCGCGCTTGAAACAGGCAATATCAGATTGATTGATTTCAAAGATATGTTTGAATGAGTCGAAAAAAGCTGCCCTCTGCGGACAAATCACCCAGCCTGCAGGTCGCCCTCTCTTTACTAAAGGGCACAAGCGAGCATGACGAGGTTAATTAGTTATTTTACAAGTCTGATACTCTCAATTTACAAACATGATACGGTTATTGGGTATAATGCGAAAATAATTGTTGAATTGGGAGTGTTCTACTGTGGAACGAAAAAGTGGCGCCAAATGGCGAAAGGCTATGATTGAAATACTCGTCACAGCGTCAATAGCGGTGACCGTTGTGTGTTTTGCGTTGATGCTCGCAGGAAAGCCAGGCATGAATATCGCCTTTTGTTTTACTCTTGTGCTTTCGTCCCTTGTTATAGTGTTTTCGCTCATACACATGCTGCGTTCAAAAGAAAAATACACGAAAATCGCGCTGATTCTACAGCGCTGCTTTATGGCGTGTCTAGCAATCGGAACGGCTGTGTTTATATTATTGCAGGGGCTTATACTATCGGCTGGCAGGACTGAAGATGCTGATGTTGACTGCCTTATAATTCTTGGCGCGGGGCTTTTTGGAGAAATCCCCAGCAGTACTCTTGCCTCCCGCCTTGATTCAGCGATAGAGTATCTAAACGGTCGGGACGACATACCTGTCATTGTTTCGGGAGGTCAGGGCCCCGGCGAGACAATAACCGAAGCGGAAGCGATGTCGCGTTATCTGAAACGCAAAGGAGTCAACGAAAATCAAATCTGGAAAGAGGGCAGTTCCACCAGCACGCTTGAGAATCTTGAGTTCTCAACTGCGCTAATGGAAGACAGTGGGCTGGACACGAAAAGTCTAACGATTGCCATCGTAACAAATGAATTTCATCTTTACAGAGCAAAGCATATAGCCGGGAAGATGGGGTTAAGTACAGTAGGTGTAGCGGCTGAGACTCCGTACCTAGGCTTACGCGTTCTGTATCATATCAGAGAAGCGGCTGCGATACTAAATTGTTTCGTCTTCGGCAGCAGCAAGTAGGTCCTATGTCTAGACGATGAGTTAATGGGCGGTTCCTTTGTTCATTCTGTCGTAGCTTTGATGTTTTCATCAGGGATGGTGTGTGCGGCTATGCCTGCTTGAATGTCATCATTGCCCATGCATAACCCGATAGTTGCCTCGGCGTTGCTCGAAAAAGGCTCACGCTTGATGATAAAATCCATTATCACATTAGCGTCAAAAAGAACTCGCATACTTTTCATCCCTCGCATTTGCTAATTCAGCCTCTAGATCAATATCACAAGGTATTATCCCTTTGTATGCCTTGAACCGTTTCCAGGCTTTGATTGCTTCAGATGAGTTGTTCAATACGACATCTTGCGCTTCATCAGGTGTTTTGCTTTTGTCATTAAGTATACCTAAAATCCATTTCAGCATTTCGATGACATACGACATTTTTTCATCTGGAAAGTTTTGCACCATGTATATAGCTTGTTCTTTCAAGGTCATCATGTATAACCCGCTCCTTTCTCGGAGATCTTTTGTATATCCGACTATAATACAAAATCGAGAAGATTTCAAGTGGGGCAGAGCAAAGAGCAAAAACTATCACTGATCAAACCCAATCCATCTATACAGCTTAATCTATTGCTTTTCATATATTTTTGATGTATATTCAGCAGTAGTCAACGCAACGCGCGCTGTTAGTTATTAAATATTAAGGAGTACAGACGATATGAATAAATCTTTCTTTGCCAGAAACCGCGCCGCGCTTTACGATACTTTGCCTGATGGAGCACTTTTTGTCATTTTTTCCGGCGAACCGCCACACAGGACTGCCGATGAAGATTTCAGATTTTTCGCGAACCGGAGCTTTGTTTACCTGACAGGCGTCACCGACCCGAACTGTGTGCTTTTCGCCCGGCGTTCACATGGTGAGCTGATTGAAACGCTGTTTATCCGCGAACTGGATCCCGAAATTGAGAAATGGACCGGTCGCAGGATCACGGCAGAGGAATCGTCCGAGCGTTCCGGGATCGAGGACATCGCGATGCGCGGCACGTTTGACGATGTTTTCAGAAAACTAGCGAACGATTCCTACTTCAATGACATCTTTCTTTGCCTCGAAAACAACCGCAATCAGTACAGGACAGACCAAAACAGCTTGTTTTATAAGGAAATTGTCGACAAATACCCCGGCTTGCGTGTCAATAGCGCGTTTGAGCAAATCGCCGCTCAGCGCATGATTAAGAGTCCCGAAGAGATCGCCGCGATAGACGAGGCTATATCGGTCACTCGCGAAGGCATTTTGCGGATGCTCTCTGTGAGTAAAAACGCAATAACCGAGATGGACCTTTTTGCCGAGTTTATGTATATAATCCACAAGCACAGCGCTGTCGAGTCCGCCTTCAAGCCTATTGTTTCCTGCGGTGAAAACAATTTTTACCTGCACTACGACACGCCCGGAGGCAAGCTTGTCGACGGCGCGCTTTGCCTCGCGGATGTTGGAGCAATCGTAAACCATTGCTGCGTGGATATCTCCAGGGTGTTCCCCCGCAACGGTGTTTTCAGCGAAAAGCAGAAACTGGTCTACAATATTTCATTTGATGTCAACAATGAGCTGACGGAAACCATCAAGCCAGGCATGCCGTTTAGCTACATAGACGAACTCAATCGTGAATTGACTTTTCCCCGTCTCAAGGCTGAAGGTTTGCTGACCTCCCCTTCCGAACTTAGCCAATATGTCTGGCATAAGTGCTCGCACCATATCGGCTTCGACGTCCACGATGTGGGCAGTTACCAGGATCCGATAGCCGAAGGCATGTTTTTCTCAATGGATACCGGGATATATATCCGTCAGTGGGGCATCGGTATGCGGATAGAGGACGATGTCCTCGCCACTTCGGATGGCCTAAGGCGGGTTTCCAATGATATTCCCCGCTCAATTGAGGATATTGAGTCCGCGATGGCGTAAATTTGTATTATACTTGCGAGTATATTTGTTTTAAATACTCACCAACGCAATAGGGGGCAATATGAAAAAGCTGTTAGTTGAATCCGCAAAGTGTATTGGCTGTGGAGCGTGCGAGTTGGTCTGCTCCAAGGCTTGGAATAAGTCTGAGGACAGAGACAAAAGCGCCATCCGTATAAGTGCGGGAGAGGGCGGCGGCTATATCATCTCTGTTTGCGATCAGTGTGGTATATGCAAAAACATGTGTTCCATAATGGCGCTCGAAACGGACAAAACCGGCGTGGTACGTCTTAACAAAAAATCTTGCATAGGATGCCTTATATGCGTCGCCGAATGTGTGCGCGGCTATATGCGCTATCACGACGACCTGCCTACGCCTTTCAAGTGCGTCGCCTGCGGTTTATGCGCCAAGCAATGCCCCAGTGGCGCTCTAAAAGTCGTTGTAACTGACGACTAAGCTTGACGACTTGCTTGAACCAACCAATAACGTCGTGCACCATGTGAATCGCGGTAATGGGATGATTGAATAGTAATCGCCGTTATAGGAAACAAATGAAAGAGGGTCAAAAAATGCTGGCTACATATAAATACGAGCCGACTACCATAGAGCGCGGCTACAACAACCGCAGCCTTTACATTAGCGTAGGTGGCCAATACGATACAAGCCGACAGGATCCCCTGACGCGCAGCGTGGATGGAGAGCGTGGCATTGTTATCGGCGAAAAAGCAGTAACTGCTTTTATGAAGGAGAAGTTTACGGGCGGCAGGGGTTTCGACCTTTATCACCTGTGGAAATCCGTCGAGGCCGATACACGCTGGGACGCGCCGGAAAACAACATCGTCATTTCGCCCGGACCGCTCGCCGGCGTCACTCAATACGCAGGCGCGGGCAAATCCCTGCTCTGCTGCGTTTCGCCTCTTACAGGTATACCTGTAGATAGCAATGTAGGCGGCTATTTCGGCCCGTTTCTCAAGTTCGCGGGTTTCGATATTCTGGAGCTGCAAGGCAAAGCTCAAGAAGACATCATCATTTTTATCGATGGCAATGAGCGTTCCATCAGCGTCGAGACTGCGTCAGGCGAAGCGTCGGACAGCCATATACTATGCGAGCAACTGAGCGAAATGTACGCGGAAAACGAAGCCGACAGAGAGAATATATCCGTTATCGCCAGCGGACGGGCTGCTGAAAATTCATATATCGGCATGCTCAACTTCACATTCTGGGATAAGCGCCGGGGCTGCGTCCGTCTCAAGCAAGCAGGGCGCGGCGGCATCGGGGCTGTGTTTCGCGACAAAAGGATCAGAGCCGTCGTCATAAGGTACCGGGGCGTGAGAGGCGATCTCAACAATCCTCCAAAAAAAGGCCTGCTCAATGAGGCGGGCGTTCGATTCCATAGAGAAATGACGCTGTATGACTCCAAACAGAACAATATGCGTAAAATAGGAACCGCCAACATCATCGAGGTTATGGACAAATACGACCTGCTGCCCACTCACAACTACAGGTATGGCGGGCATCCTGAGACGCCCAAAATCGCGTCCAAGGTATTCATCGAAAAGTACGTGACTCAGAACGTTCCCGATGGTTGCTGGTACGGCTGCTCGATGAGCTGCGCCAAGGCCGCCGACGGCTTCGAGCTGCGCACAGGCCCCTATAAGGGCAGCAAAATCTGCGTCGACGGGCCTGAATACGAAAACGCGGCTGGATTGGGCTCAAATGTTGGATGCTTCGACCCGCACTGGATTTTGGAAGCCAATTTCTATTGTGATACATATGGGCTAGATACCATTTCCATGGCAACCATGACTGCGTTCGCGCAAGAAAGTTATGAGCGCGGCCTTATCTGCCTCGACGATACTGAAGGACTGGATATGAGGTGGGGCAATGGTTTCGCGTTAAACGAGCTGATGCATCAAATGGTAGCGGGCGACGGTTTCGGAATGATCGTTGGCAAGGGCGTACGCCAACAAAAACGCATCTTCGCCGAACGTTTCGGAAAGGTTTCGCCGGAGTACGCGCATATGCTGGGAAATCGCCCATGGAACAGCGTCAGCGAACCCGAGCCTGGCGAGCCGATACCCACCACGCGCCTGAACAAGCGTCTGTTGGATTGCGATTATCTGAAAAGCGAAGGTTACGACGACGAAAGAGTTCTACGTTCAATTAAAGGAACTATGCTTGAAAATGGCGGCGCTAATAATTGTTCCGCCTATATAGCGCGTCCGGAACGCTGGCCTAAAATAGATGGCATACCGACAATCAAGCGCGAGGAAATCGCCGGTTGGCCTACTGGGAAGCCTTATTACTGCGATGATCCGGTTTGCCGCTATACCAACGGGCGCCCCTGGGTCAAGATGACAGATGCGCAAATTGCGGATATGGAAGAATTTGGCATGGAAAACAAGGGCTTGGAGTATTCTGAGTATCTAATGAAAGAATCGCTGGCTCAGCAGGGCGGTTACGCGCTGTGCAATAAAGGGCCGCAGCACGACGAAGCCTGGCTGATTTTCATGGATATGGTGAATAACCAGATACCCACGTTCGAGGACAAAGCGGAGGCTCTACACTATTTCCCCATGTTCCGCACCTGGTTTGGACTGTTAGGCTTATGCAAGCTGCCCTGGAACGATATCACGCCGATAAACAATAAATACGAATCCGAGCCAGCAAAGATACCGGAGCATGTACGCAATTATCTTGATGTTTACGAGGGCGTGCTTGGCGAGAGACTCGACGAAGCGTCCATGGTGCTTCAGAGCGAGCGCGTATACACATATCAGCGAGTATTTATCCTGCGCATGGGAAGCGGGCAACGCAAACACGACACTCCCCCGCCCCGCTCGCTCGGCCCCATCACTGTAAGCGAATACCTCTCCCGTGAGGAGCGCTACGACTCCCAGCTTAAAGATACAATAGGCGTGGATCCGGCTGGGAAAAGCACAGAGGAAAAACTGAAGATCCTCAAGATGTACCGCAGAGAACAGTTCGAGAAATTGGTCGACGCGGTGTATGAGCGCCGGGGCTGGACTCCGAACGGCATACCAAAGCTGGAAAAGCTGATCGATATCGGGATGGATCTCCCAGAATTGGTTCAGACCGTTCGCCCATATCTGAAAGCGGAAGGATATTGGCCAAGCGGCGAGGAATTCTCAAAATACGAGGAAATGAGTGTCTAATACGAGCGGTAGGCAAAGCCTACGTTAGTGAGGCGTCTAATGGATGAGCTTAAAATCGAATTGAATCACCGTGAGTATCCATATCGCGAAGGAGCGACGGTCTCTTCACTAATGGTGGAGAATAATTTCAATTTTGCGCATATCATCGTAAGGATCAATGGCGTGGTCATTGAAGAAGACCTGTGGCCGAATACCGCTATTGATGCCGGGGACAATGTGGAGATGATACACGTGTTCGGCGGCGGCTAATACCCATGTGGGAATGAACGTTATTTACCACATACGCACCCTGGGGAAGCTTCAAAGTGTATCTTTTCAAGGTTCATACGTAGGCTGTCGTAAATTACTAGGCCATCATTGCTGACAGGCAAGCCAAGCAGGTATTTCACAACCTCAAGCGCTTGCATAGTTCCCAGTATTCCCGGAACCGCGCCGACAACGCCTGAAACTTCGTTTGACCTTTTGCTTTGTTTTTCATTTGGAAATAAGCAGCGTAGGCATGGCCCGGTTCCAGGCGTCACGGTCATGAGCTGCCCGCCAAACTCCCCCACCCCCGCGTGTATGAACGGCTTTTTAGCAGCTACACAAGCATCATTGAGAATAAAGCGAGCGTCAAAACTGTCCAGGCAATCTACAACGATATCGTAGTGGGGTATTATTTCCCCGGCAACCCTTTCGTCCAGATAGTGGTTATAAATCGTAATCTTCAGTTTCGGGTTTATGGCAGAAAGGCGATCCCTGGCAACCGACACCTTGGGTTTGCCTATGTCGTCCATAGTGTATAGCACTTGCCTGTTCAGGTTAGAAGGCGAAACAACGTCCCCATCGCACAACCCAAGGCAACCTATTCCCATTGCCGCCAGATAGAGCAACGCGGCTGACCCCAAACCGCCGCAGCCGATTACCAACACGGAAGCGTCCCGCAGTTTTCGCTGCCCCGCCTCCCCTATCTCGTTAATAATAATCTGGCGGGAATAAACCTCCCGAGCTGCGTTATCCAAATCCAATTTAAACCCTCCTGTTTACAAATATACATACAACCGCGCGCAAGGATATCACACGGCATGCTGCATTCGCAACGTAAAGATGCCCTCGGATATAAATACAGTAGCACAATTATGCCCATATCTCAACTATCATTGTTATTTATTGTTGTAATAAACAGGGTTTGGTGGTACGATATCCAAGTGATGGCGTTTGGGTCGCAAAACCGGATCTGGATTGCCACACTAAATATCAATAAAATTTCGAAAGGTGATAAAAATGAGAAGAACTATTAGAATAGCCGCTATGCTTCTTGCTTTAGCGTGTCTCGCCGGATGCGCGGGACAGGGAGGCGGCAAGAAGGTATTGCGTGTGGGTATGGAGTGCGCTTATGCGCCATATAACTGGACGCAGCCGACAAACGCAAATGGCGCAGTACCAATCAAGGATAGCAGGGACTTTGCTTATGGTTATGATGTTATCATGGCAAAGTATCTTGCCGATAAAATTGAATATGAACTTGAAATACATAAGATGGACTGGGATAGTTTACCGCCTGCCGTCATGTCAGGGACCATCGACTGTGCCATTGCCGGTCAGTCGATCACCGCAGAGCGTCTTATGACCCTTGACTTCACAACGCCATATTACTATGCCTCGATAGTCTGCCTTGTCAGAGGGGATTCGCGTTTTGCAGGAGCAGCCGGCCTGTCTGATCTTTCAGGTGCTGTTTGCACTTCGCAGCTCAATACGGTATGGTATGACGTGTGCTTACCGCAAGTATCAAACGCTAATATACTTCCGGCTATGGAAACCGCCCCGGCTATGATGGTATCGCTCGTGTCTGGCGCGTGCGACCTTGTTGTAACTGATTTGCCGACGGCGATGGCCGCAACATCGGTTTATCCTGAACTGAAGCTTTTGGATTTTACAGGATTAGATGATAATTTTAGTGTTTCCGACGAAGAAATCAATATTGGCATATCTCTGAAAAAGGGCAATACCGAGTTGTTGGATCTGCTAAATAACGCGCTGAAGGGACTGACCGTCGACGATTTCGAGGAAAAGATGGATGAGGCGATCAAAGTCCAGCCGCTTGAGATGGACTGAGGAATGATATGAACACCCCGGGGACTTTTTTTGAATGGATCCAATACATACTTACGAATTTCGGCGTATCGCTTCTCAGAGGCGCCGGCACCACATTGATAATTGCGTTTGTTGGGACTGCCGCCGGTTGCCTCATAGGACTGGCGATCGGCGTGATCAACACAATACCAATCGAGCAAAACAGCCATCCGCTGAAAAAAACACTCTTGCGCTTCGTCAGAATTATACTTGGTATATATATCGAAGTTTTCCGGGGTACTCCAATGATGGCACAAGCGATGTTTATTTATTACGGACTAAGGATGCTCGGCGTGTTTATGATGATGTGGCCGGCGGCGTTTCTGATCGTATCGATAAACACAGGCGCCTATATGGCTGAAACTGTGCGCGGCGGAATACTGTCTATCGACCCCGGTCAGACCGAAGGCGCTAAAGCCATTGGCATGACTCATTTCCAAACGATGACGAGCGTTATAATGCCGCAGGCGTTGAGGAACATAATGCCTCAGATAGGCAACAACCTAATCATCAACATCAAGGACACTTGTGTGCTCTCTGTAATCAGCGTCGTCGAGCTCATGTTCCAAGCTAAAAGCGTTTCTGGCGCGTATTGGCGCTATTTTGAGACATATACCATTGCGATGGTCATGTACTTGGCGATGACGCTGTTCTTCTCAAGGGTGTTGCGCGTAATTGAAAAAAAGATGGAGGGTAGCAAGAGCTACGACCTTGCTACCCGCGACTCACTTGCCCACACCAGCGGAATGATCTCATACCAGGAGGATGTGAGGCGATGAGCGCTGCTACTATACTTGAAGTGCGACACCTAGTAAAGAGTTTCGGCGGCAACGAAGTCTTAAAGGATATAGATTTCTCTATTAAAAAGGGCGACGTAACCTGTATTATTGGCGCGTCAGGTTCCGGAAAATCAACACTTCTGCGATGCATAAACATGCTTGAGATACCGACCGGCGGTGAAATCCTGTTTCATGGCGAGGACATCGCGTCACAAAAGATTAGGGTATCGGATTATCGCGCCAAGGTTGGGATGGTGTTCCAGAATTTTAACCTTTTTTATAACATGACAGCTTTAAACAACTGCATGGTTGGTACGCGCCGCGTCTTAAAAAAAGATAAAGAAACATCTCGCAAGACAGCCATGGATTACCTCGACAAGGTTGGAATGTCCCTTTTCATAAACGCGCGGCCGAGGCAATTGTCTGGCGGACAGCAGCAGCGCGTCGCTATTGCGCGAGCCCTCGCGATGGAGCCTGAGATACTGCTCTTCGATGAGCCAACTTCCGCGCTCGACCCGCAGATGGTCGGAGAGGTTCTCGCCGTGATCCGAAAGCTTGCGACTGAGGGGCTGACATTGATAATTGTTACGCACGAAATGGCGTTCGCGAGGGATGTTTCATCCCACGTAGTTTACATGCAAGACGGCGTGATTTGGGAAGAAGGTTCTCCTGAACAGATTTTCCAAAATCCCCAAAAGCAGGAAACAAAAGATTTCTTAACCCGATTTATAAACGGGTAGTCTTTTGTTGTTTTGACCAACTAAAGTTCAAGTATCCTTTTCGCGTTGCCGCCCAGTATGGCATCCTTTGCCTCCTGCGGTAGATCGAGGGACATCAGCGCTTCGACCTCGGTTTTGGCGTTGCTCCACGGGGCGTCCGAGCCGAACAGGATTTTGTCCGCGCCATGTTTTTCGACGATCCTCATAAACTGTTCGTGTGGAAAAAATTCGAATCCCATAGATGTGTCAAGATAAATCCCGCTGCCCACCAAGTATTCCTCCACATCGTCCCATTGGTCATGACCGCCCAAGTGTGCCGCGACTATGACCCCTCCGCGCATCGCGCTCATAACATTGGCGAATTGGCGCGGAGAACTCTTAAACGGGGGCGGGAATCCCGGGTCGAATCCGGCGTGGTGCAGAAGTATCAACCCTTTGCTCAGCGCATAGTCGTAGATTTTCAGCATATATTTGTCGTCAACGACGAAATCCTGGTACTCCGCATGAAATTTCAAACCTTTGAGTCCCAAGCTAGTTATATAATCAATATCCGTCTTGTAGTCGCTGTCATGCGGGTAAATCCCGCCAAAGCAGACGAGCCTGTCCGATTGGATGCTCGCCAGCCATTCATTTACACTTTTCACTTGCGACTGCCTGGTGACGACGGGGCAGACTACTGAGACGTCTATTCCCCATGCGTCCATTTTTTCTATTAATCCTGCGGCTGTCCCGTCGCTGGTCGGGAAGTACTCGCCGATCAAAGTGTGCCTTAGTTTCTCCAGCGCTCTAGGCGCTAATTGGTCAGGAAAGATATGCGCGTGGAAATCTACAATCATTATAAATACCCTCTTTTGTGTTATTTCAATATGATACTATCATAGCAATTGGCAAGCGTCAAATTATACTAGCAAACAGAACGTTAAGGAGCGTAAATATGAGTCAGATAGTTGAAACTATGCAGGAACTGGTTAGCCAACTTGTGGTGGCTGACATCGCTTATTATAAGCGCGACGATCCAATCATGTCTGATCGGGAGTACGACGCGCTCTATGAGAGGCTCGCTGAGCTGGAACGGTCGTCCGGGATCGTGCTGTCGGGTTCCCCCACACAGAAAACTTCCGGCGAGGTACTGGAAGGCTTGGTACAAGTTCGACACACCAAACCGATGCTGTCAGCACAGAAGACAAAGTCGCCTGACGAAGTGGTTCGCTTCATCGGTGGGAGAGGCGCTGTGGTATCCTGGAAACTCGATGGGCTTACGTTGGTGCTGCGCTACGACGGCGGTCGGCTTGTACAAGCCCTTACGCGAGGCGGCGAGGGCGGCATGATCGGCGAGGATGTGACGCACTCGGCGCGCGTTATGGCCAATGTGCCTCTTTCAATACCCCATACTGAGCCATTTGAAGTACGCGGAGAGGGTATTATCAGTTGGGAAAACTTCAACAGGGTAAACGCCGCATCAGAGGAACCCTATTCCCATCCGCGCAACCTTGCGGCTGGTTCCATCAGGCGGCTTGACGCCGGTAAAACGAAGGAGCAGATGTTGGAATTCATCGCTTTTGAGATCGTAGACGGCGGCCCTCCCAGCAAAACCGGGCAGTTCGATATGCTCAACGAAAATGGGTTTAGCGTAGTACAAAGCCGAGCCGTCCCTGAGGGCGCCGATAGCGCGTGTATCTTTGAAACGCTCGCGCTTTTTGACCCAAAATCGTTCCAGTATCCGGTTGACGGCCTGATCATAGAATATGACGATCTGGCATACGGCCAGTCTCTAGGTGCCACAGGTCACCACGAGAACAGGCTTATCGCGCTCAAATGGGAGGACGAATTATTTGAAACAACATTCCTCGGTTTAGAACTGTCAACTACCAGAACAGGTATGGTCAGCCTGACCGGGATCTTCGAGGACACCGTCATCGACGGTGCCACTGTAAACCGGGCGTATCTGCACAACCTTGACGTCATGGATCGCTTCAGCTTGGGGATCGGCGATCGGGTGAAGATATACAGGGCTAACCAGATAATCCCACAGCTTGCCGAGAACATTACAAAGAGCGGTACTTTGTCATATCCAACGCAGTGTCCTTGCTGCAAATCCGAACTGGCTATCAAAACCTCAGACAGCGGCACACGGCTGCTATATTGCGAGAACCTTTCCTGCCCTGCCAGGCTGATACGCAAATTCGTCCATTTTTGCTCCAAGACTCGGATGGACATTCCCGATTTATCCGAAAAACGGCTTGAGGTTTTTATCGGCAAAGGTTGGATAAAGAATTATGGGGATCTGTATGAACTAAAGCAATATCGCGAGCAGTTTATCGCCGTTCCCGGTTTCGGTGAAAAGCTCTTTGACCGCATTACCTCCACAATAGAATCGCGCCGCCGCTGTACTCTCAGCCAATTCATCGCCGGCCTTGGTATCCCTATGGTAGGGCGCAGCTCCGGTAGGATTTTGGACGCATATTTCAGCGGGGACTGGGACGCTTTCGAACAGGCGATCGTGAACGGCTTCGATTTCACCCAGCTCAAGGATTTTGGGCAGACTATGAATGACAACATCTACGCCTGGTACTCCGACCAAGAGGAAGAAAAGCTCTGGCGCCCATTGCTCAAACACATTACTTTCATTATAAACGAAATAAACGACGATTCGGCGCAAATAGCCAACCCATTCAGTGGAAAAACCGTTGTCGCCACAGGCAAACTCATAAACTACACCCGCGACGGGATCCAGGCGAAGCTGCTCTCGCTTGGCGCGAATCCTGCTTCGTCCGTCAGTAAAAACACTGACTTTCTTATCGTCGGCGAAAATGCTGGCAGCAAGCTGGACAAAGCGCGCCAGTTTAGCGTCAGGATACTCGACGAGGCGGAATTCGACGCGATGCTGGCAGACTTTAGCCGAACAGGTTCTTTGTAAATACAGCAAGTCGCTAAGTTAGAAAGCAAGACAGAAAGGTCATTTGCAATGGCGGACAACAAAATAAAACGAGTATCCGACTCTATGACAGAACAGGTTCAGATCATCATGACCGGCGACATAAACGGATCTGGTCGGTTATTTGGCGGACGCCTGGTTGAATGGATCGACATCGTCGCGGCAGTGGTGGCAAGGCGCCATTCCGGCCGGGAAACAATCACTGTTTCCATTGACAACCTGCATTTTAAGGCTGCGGCTTATATCAACGAGACGATAGTGTTGATCGGCTGCGTAACCTACATCGGTCGATCATCTGTTGAAGTGAGAGTCGATACTTACGCCGAAAACCTGTCTGGTGAGCGCAGAATGATCAACAGGGCATACGTCGTCATGGTTGCGCTTGATGAAAACGAAAAACCCGTACCGGTCCCCACTTTGCTGTTGGAAACCGAAGAACAAAAGTTGGAATGGGCGGCGGGTGAGAAACGGCACGAGTTTATCATGAAAAGACGGATAGAAAATTTCTAAATAACAATTAGAATTATTTCGGCAGTGGGTACTTTGTTTTCTTATACGCCGTATTGACAACCAAAGCCGAGCAAAGATAAACTGCCACCGCGCCGGATGACAATAACGCCCAAGCGGCGATATAGGTCACAACTTTGTCAGCTCCCGTCGACAGCACCTTGAGGTCATGCAGCGCAATACATGGCAGAGCCACGTCCAGCAGAGCTACAACGATGGATAGAAGGCTGAATTTAGCAAAGAAAGCCGGCGTCCATAGCAACAACACTATTGCGAGCGTCATCCATACAAAACCGTCCACTCTGCCATCCAGTGGGGCTCCGGCGCTAATGGCGTTATACTTGAAAAACATTTCCAGTCCGCTTGCCAGCATGAAAAACGCGCTGAAAAACAGGAAAGTATTTCCACCCGGTAAATTACCGTTTTTCAAGTCAAGCAGCCCAACAACGACCTGAATAACAAATCCGCCAAGTAGCCAGCAACCAATTAGCGGCATGGCGGCAGTCGATACGCGGCCGGTTAAGAAGGCGAAGAAGCAGACACAGGCAGCCGACAGCGCGACCAGCCCGGCAGGGGTTGAGTTTGCCCATTCTTTTGGGGTCGTTGTTGCTTGTGTGTTTTTTTCCATTTTGATAATCTCCTCTTTTATACTTTTATTTTATATATTCAAACCGGGCAAAGTATTATCTCTTCAATGCCTCCGGTCATGCATTCCGCTCCTTGCTCGGTTATCAGATATGTGTTCTCACTGCCAACTATCCCTACGCCTTCAATTCCGAATTTTGGTTCAATTGCGATTGTCATGCCGCATTCCAGCGGATCGTCAAAGCCGTTGGTAATAACCGGCCATTCGTCTACATACAAACCTGTTCCATGCCCTAGGAATGGAACAGTACGCCCTGCAGCCCCCATAAAACACTCACGAAGCTTTGGCTGTACTACTTTGAGTACCGCGTTGTAAATCTCAGACGGTTTTGTCCCCGGGCGCAACATTGATACAGCCAGTTTTTCAAGTTCAATACAGTGGCGGTAAACATCTTCCACATACGCGGATTGACGTTTACCGAAACTATAGACCTGCGTCTTGTCGGAATTGTAACCTTCCACTCCAAAAACAACGTCTATATAAACAAGGTCGCCGTGTTTCAGCTTTATTTGGCGGTTGCCGAGAACTGGCGCCGCCGGGCACAACCCAACTTGACCGGACGCTCCGTTGAATACCGACGGATAGAAGGTGCTCTCGCCAAATCCGACATGTCCAAGCAGCGGGTCAACGTTATGCATGGAAAACCTGGTTATACCATGATGTCCATTTCTTAAAAACAACGAAAACAACTCCGCGCCTAAATCCACCTCAGACATATCTTCTCGCATAAGAAGCGGCGCTTCCTCCCTAAGTAGTCTGCTAACAGCGCCGCCGGCTTTCCGCATTCGCTTGATTTCGTATTGACTTTTTACCGAACGCGTTTTAAGAAGAATAGCGTCAACAGGGAGTGTTTTTTTAAACGGCATATACTTTGTTAAAAATCTATACCACTGCATATTTGCTTCTGACATGTCAAGGTAAAGCGTCTCCGGAATAGATTTGTAATTCGGGGCGACATCCCTGAAGCTGCCCATGCGCCTAATATCCTGGAATTCCGATTCCAAGACCGCGCGGTCATAAGATCTTCGTACCCAAAGCGTCGCGCTTTTCCCACGTTCAATCAAAAGCGTCCCGTCTTGAATGGTTCCTGTAAGGTAATACATATTGACAGCGCCGACTACCGCGCACATTCCCCAATCAGGATATGTTTTATCCATCGCGCTCATGAACCGCTTCATCCTATCATCCAGTTCGCCCTTTGGCACGTTTTTATATGTTTCGATATTCTCGTTCATAGCTCCTCCAAAACGCCTAATAAAAAACCGCTGTAATCCGAAAATCGCAGCAGTTACGAAAACAGTAATTTTGTTTTACATTAACTTACACGCAATCGCCGGTTTGCCAAAAAGGACCAATCAATACTACGAGACTAATTCGAATAATCCGAATTATCTCGCTAATGACGCTAATTAAACCGGCAAATAAGCGCTTCAACATCCAAAAACTCCTATTCCTCGTTGCAAACACACGTCTAAATTATTGGGGAGTGTATCATATGTCTATCACTATGTCAACACTTTTTTAAATTATTCCAGGAGCACTTTTTTAAATTATTCCAGGAGCAGTAGAAACTGTTCAGTGGGCATCCAAAAACACAGGTTGGTTACAGGCAACGCACTGGTACTGCGGTGAAAACTTGTACAATTGTCAAAACTTGTGTGCGGAGC
>JGI24702J35022_10000176_pt1 | contig 33747 bp, 27 predicted proteins | sample TergutTh196P4_FD_35022 | JGI IMG/M metagenome (IMG submission 35022) | reverse complement strand
ACAACCCATCGGGACAGCTCGCTTACGAGCGAAATGAATTCGCTCTACTCGCTTGTCCCTCACGCAGCTACGCTGCGCACCGCGCTTCGCGCGGTGTTAGTGCCTTAGCGATTGATATTAACTTGTTTTTTGTTAGCGTTACGAATCGCTAAGGCACTAACGTGGGGATCTCTATGAAGCGGCAATCCCGCAGCGCTCGGGTTTGGAGCGGAGCCCTCATGTCATTCGCGGGCGGTTCATAGGAACAATGAAGAAAAGCCATACATCAGGCCGGTTATGAGTATGCCTGCGATGATGACGCCCAGTCCTATGGCGGGCAGCGCGGCCTTGAGCCTGATATCGAGGATGGCTGCGATCAGGGCGCCCGTCCATGCTCCCGTTCCGGGCAGCGGGATGGCGACAATGATCATCAGGCCGATCAGTTCGCTGCGATATAATTTCGCGCCTTTTGATTTTGCCTTATTTTCGAGCTTGTCCGCCAAGGTTCCGAGCCATGTGCTGCGTTTTCGCATCCAGCCGATGATTTTTCTGGCGAAGATAATGATAAAAGGAACGGGGAGCATGTTGCCGATGATGCTGAATATGGCCGCCATGTGCACAGATAATCCCAGAATTCCGGCGCCGACGGGTATGCTTCCGCGCAGTTCCACTATCGGCAGCATCGATATGATGATTGTCACCATTACTTTCGCCAAATATGATGTGCCAAATATAGTTTCTAGAAATCCTAATATCGCATTCGTCAATATAAAACCACCTCACCGGGCGTGAATTTTAGCCACATCAGCTCTTATCAGCTCTTATCAGCTCTTATCAGTTCTTCCTTAGTTCTATAATCCTGTCGCGCAAGGCTGCGGCATATTCAAATTCAAGAAGCTTCGCGGCAGCAGCCATGTCCTTTTCCAGCCTTTTTATTTCTTCGTCAAGTTCTCGCCCTGTCATCTTGACGTTGCTGCCGGGTTTCAGCGCGCCGGATTCGCGCTTGGAAATCTCAATCAGGTCACGCACGCTCTTTATGATAGTTTTCGGCACAATGCCATTTGCCTCGTTGAATGCTTTTTGTTTATCCCGCCGCAGGGAGGTTTCTTCGATGGCTGCGCTCATTGCAGGGGTGACCTTATCGGCGTACATGATCACAAGTCCATTTATGTTTCTTGCTGCGCGTCCGATTGTTTGAATGAGCGATGTCGCGCTGCGCAAAAAGCCTTCCTTGTCCGCATCCAGAATTGCGACCAGCGAGACTTCGGGCAAATCCAAACCTTCGCGCAACAGATTTATACCCACGAGAACGTCGAACTCGCCAAGCCGCAAGTCGCGGATTATTTCCATTCGCTCGATCGTAGAGATGTCGTGGTGGAGGTATCTTACGCGGATGCCCGTCCCTGTGAGGTAGCCTGTAAGGTCTTCCGCCATTTTCTTTGTCAGCGTCGTGACGAGCACTCGCTCGTCCCTGGCGGCGCGTATGTTGATTTCCATGATCAAGTCGTCAATTTGGCCATCAACCGGTCTTACGGATATATCCGGGTCGAGGAGGCCTGTCGGGCGGATCACCTGCTCGACGACCTGGCTGGAGCGGGAACGTTCATATTCCGAAGGGGTCGCGGAGACATAGATCACTTGGTGCAGCCGCTCATTGAATTCCGTGAAATTCAACGGCCTGTTGTCAAACGCTGACGGCAGGCGAAACCCATAATCGACAAGATTTTCCTTGCGCGCCCTGTCTCCCGCGTACATAGCACGGACTTGCGGCAGCGTTACGTGGCATTCGTCGACGAATAATATAAAATCCTTTGGGAAATAATCAAGCAGCGTCATCGGCGCGCTTCCCGGCTTGCGTCCTGTGATTATGCGCGAATAGTTTTCTATGCCGTTGCAATACCCCAGCTCAGATAGCATCTCGATGTCATACATCGTGCGCTGGTGGATTCGCTGGGCTTCTACGAGTTTGTTCTCACGCTCGAAATATTCGATGCGCTCTTTCATCTCTGCCTTGATCTCGGCAATGGCGTTTTCTGTCTTTTCCTCTGTCGTGACGTAATGCGAGGCGGGGTATATGGCAATATGCGACAGAATCCTGGCAGGCGCACCGGTGACCACGTTGATCTCACTGATGCGTTCGATTTCATCTCCGAAAAACTCGATGCGTATCGCGCGGTCGCGAGCATAGACAGGGTATATCTCGACAGTGTCGCCGCGAACGCGGAAGGCGTTGCGCTCAAACGCGACATCGTTGCGCACATAGCGGATCGATACGAGTTTTTTAAGCAGCTCGTCGCGGCTGCATTCCCGGTTTGGCCTGAGCGATATGACCATGCTGGAATAGTCGATCGGGTCGCCAAGCCCATATATGCAGCTGACCGAGGACACGACGATGACATCGCGCCGCTCAAAGAGCGAGGATGTTGCGGAGTGGCGTAGGCGTTCGATTTCATCGTTAATCGAGCTATCTTTTTCGATATATGTGTCAGTATGCGGGATGTATGCTTCCGGCTGGTAATAGTCATAGTATGACACGAAAAATTCTACTGCGTTCTCCGGGAAGAATTCTTTGAATTCGCTGCATAGTTGCGCGGCCAAGGCTTTGTTGTGCGCGAGTATGAGCGTCGGGCGTTGTATGCGCTCGATTATTTTGGCCATCGTATATGTTTTGCCCGAGCCTGTGACGCCGAGCAGCGTTTGTTCTGCGAAGCCGAGGTCTATGCCATTGGCCAACGCGTCGATCGCTTCCGGTTGTCCGCCAGCGGGTTCAAAATCGCTTATTACTTTGAAGTCCAAATTTATTGCGCTCCTTTGCCGGCTTGATTGGTTGGCGCCGCGTCTTTTTGCTGCTTTTCATTCCCTTGCGCCGCTCCCCGCGCTTCCATCGCCGCGATCAAGCTGCGAAGGCGTATGCGGACAGCGCCAAGGTTGTTGATATCGTCAATTTTGAGCTGCGTGTAGAGCTTCCCGCCGGATTCAAGGATAGACCGCAACTCGTCCGTAGTTATCGCGTCCGTGCCGCACCCGAACGACACGAGTTGAACCAATTGCATATCATCATTTTGCAGCACATACCTCGCCGCGTTGTACATACGCGCCTGATATGTCCATTGATTGAGCACGCGTCGGCGCTGCTTGCCAAGGCGGCGCGCCACAGAATCCTCCGTTATCAACACTAACCCCAGCGATGTAATCAGCTCGTCGATGCCGTGGTTGACCTCCGGGTCAGCATGGTATGGCCGCCCCGCGACGACAATGATGTGCTTTGCATTCGCTCGAGCATGTTCAATATAGCTATCCGCTTCTCTTTCTATATCACGTATGAATTCTGAATAAGCGTCATATGCTGCAATTGCAGCTTTCTTTGTCTCTTTGGGTGGTATGCCGAACTGTTCATGGAAGTATTCCGCAGCTTTATACAAAAACCCTCGCCTGTTATGCAGGCCGAAATACGGCGATAGGCACCGCGCCGTTTTCAATCTCGGCATATTCGCAGCCAAAAGCTCCGGATAATATGCGACGACGGGGCAATTATAGTTATTGTCGCTGATTCCTTCATCAAAGTTGTATGGCATGCACGGCAGGAAGATGACATCCACGCCATCGTCCAGCAAGGATTCTATATGTCCGTGCATCAGCTTTGCGGGGTAGCACACGGTGTCGGACGGAATGGTGCGCTGCCCGAGAATATACAGAGTCCGTGAGGATTCTCGCGAGAGCACGACATCAAAATCGAGCTCTGTAAAGAATCTATGCCAAAATGGAAGATTTTCAAACATATTGAGCCCAAACGGAATCCCGATCTTTCCCCTTTTTCCGCTGCCTGTTCCGCATCCCTGCAACGCGCGAAGCTTGTTATACTTATATTTGATAAGATTCGGTTCCGATTGCGCATTCGTGCCAAGCGGCTTTGAGCAACGATTGCCGGAGATATACCGCCTGCCGTTATCAAACGTGTTAATGGTCATGCTGCAATGATTTGTGCAACCGTTGCATGTCATAGGTTTGACTTCATGGCGGAAGCTTTCGAGAGCGGCGGCATCGAGCATTCGCGATATCGGCTCGGCATGGCCGTCCGCGCCGCCGCGCTCTGCGGTGCTTCCGCGCTCTACTGCGCTGGCGGATTTTTCTGCGCTTCCGCGCTCTACTGCGCTGGCGGATTCTCCTTCTTCGCCGCGCTCTTCCGTATATTTGTCCATTGCTGCCAGGGCCGCTCCGTAAGCTCCCATTAACTCCGCAATAGCAGGACGCGTGACTTCCGCGCCGAGCTCAGACTCAAAGGCGCGCAAAACCGCCTCGTTGAGGAACGTTCCGCCCTGGACAACGATGCTCTTTCCCAGCTCGGCTGCGCTGGCCGCGCGGATGACCTTATAAACGGCGTTTTTGACGATCGATATGGACAAACCCGCAGAAATTGCCTCGATGGACGCGCCATCCTTTTGCGCCTGTTTGACGCTCGAATTCATAAACACAGTACAGCGCGACCCAAGGTCGGACGGTTCCTCGGCAAATAGCCCAAGCTTCGCGAAATCGGCGACATTGTATCCGAGCGCAACTGCAAATGTTTCAATGAAGCTGCCGCAACCCGACGAACACGCCTCGTTCAGCATGATGCTGTCAATGGCTCCGTTGTGGATTTTAAAGCATTTGACATCCTGCCCGCCGATGTCGATGATGAAATCCACATCAGGGTCAAAGTGCTGCGCCGCCCGCAGATGAGCCATTGTCTCCACAATGCCCATGTCCAGGTCGAAAGCGTTTTTAATGAGTTCTTCGCCATATCCCGTGGCGGCGGAGCGGAGGATCGACGCTCTTCCGCCGAATTTTTCGTAAATTATTCGTAATTGGTCGAGTATGATAGACACAGGGTTGCCCCTGTTCCCGGCATAATAGCTATATAACAGGCTGCCATCGGGAGCGATTAGCGCCAGTTTCGTTGTCGTGCTGCCCGCATCGATGCCAAGAAAACACCCACCCTCGTATTCGTCGGCATTGACGGCGGCAGGCTCCGCAGCATTATGCCTTCGGCAAAATTCCTCATATTCAGCTGCCGATGAAAACAGCGGAGCGATGGTGTTTCCCGATGAAGCCGCATCGGTTGCGTCCTCGAGCGCTTGCAAAATCTCGGCAAACGGCCTCGCCTTGTTGCTGTCGGCGCACATAGCAGCACCTATAGCTGCATAGCATTCCGCTTGTTCCGGGAAAACGGCGTGATCTTCGTCGAGCTCCAATGTTTGCGTGAACCGTTCGCGCAAGCCATATAAAAAAGTGAGAGGTCCGCCGAGGAAAACGAGCTTTCCCGTAAGCTCCCGTCCCTGTGCGAGCCCTGCGACCGTCTGATCGACGACGGCTTGGTAAATAGACGCGGCAATATCCTCGCGCCTGCCGCCCTGGTTCAATATCGGCTGTATGTCAGATTTTGCGAATACTCCGCAGCGTGAAGCGATAGGGTATATTTTCTCATGCCGGAGCGACAGTTGGTCCAGCTCCGATACGCTAACGTTCAAAAGCGTCGCCATCTGGTCTATGAAGGCTCCCGTTCCGCCGGCGCATGTGCCGTTCATGCGCTCTTCGAGGCCTTTGCCAAAGAATATGATTTTTGCGTCTTCGCCGCCCAGTTCTATTACGGCGTCTGCTTGCGGGATTCTGTCTCGCACGACGGCTGCTGTCGCATAGACTTCCTGCACGAATTGGAGGCCTGATGCTCTGGCGACCCCGAGCCCTGCCGATCCTGTGATTGCGGCTGTCGCATTTTTTCCGTCTAATATATGAGAAGCTGTCCGCAGTTGCTGCGCTGCTTTTTCGCGCACTTGGGAGTAGTGCCTTTCATATGAGCTGAAAAGTATTTCTCCTGCTTCGGAGCGGACGACTGTCTTAACTGTCGTGCTGCCAATATCGATACCGATTTGCATAAACTCGTAAATCCTTTGAAAATGATGGTAACATTATATGTTTCTATTCAGGTTCATCCGTGAAAGGCAATACATCCGGCAGCTACGGCTGGATTTCGCGAAAACATAGCACTCCTTTGACTTGCTTCGCCTAGCGCCTCAACACGGCATCCGTGCCGTGAATCGGCTAAAACGGCATCCATGCCGTTTTTACGGCTACGCTGCGCCAAATTCGCGCTTGTTTTCTGCGAAATCGCCTCATGCTGCCGTCTGCATTGCCCTTTCACGGATTCATACGGCAGCTATCTGAATAGACACCATTATATAGGCAATCAGTTGTTTAATCAATATGAATCTATTTACAAAAAGAAACCTGATGATATAATGATTGCTGCGCAATCATCATATTTCACGCGAGGAGGTGCACAAATGCTTGACAAAAACAGGTTCATCGAATTCATGACCACCGCAGGAGTGCTGACATTCGGAGACTTTACTGCGAAAAGCGGCCGAAAAACGCCCTACTTCGTAAACACCGGAAACTACAAAACCGGCATGCACATATCGATGCTCGGGGATTATTACGCNGACTGCATAGCAAAAAGCGGGGAAAAGCTCGATGCCCTATACGGCCCGGCATATAAAGGCATAACGCTGGCAGCCGCAGCAGCAAGCTCATTATATCGAAACCACAACATCGACATACCATTTTTCTTCAACCGAAAAGAAGCAAAGGACCACGGCGAGGGAGGCTCGCTCATAGGATATACACCAAAAGACGGAGACAGAATCGCAATAATCGAAGATGTCGTGACAGCAGGAACTGCCGTGCGCGAGAGCCTGCAGCTATTGAAGACGGTCGCAAACATCACAGTGGCCGCGCTTTTTGTCTCTGTAGACAGGATGGAGCGCGGGAGCGGCGAATCATCGACGCTGGATGAGTTGACGAATGAATATGGCATCCATGTTTATTCGATCATCAACGCGAGAGATATTGTCTCTTCATTGCCAAACGGAGATGAACGTGCTGCAAAAATAGAAAGCTACCTTGCGCAGTACGGCGTCGCCAACTGACGCCACGATAAGTGCTTTGCCCGAGAGCGAATTGAGCCGTAGCGCGAGGCGTCCGGGTTATGGGGGTGGAACCCTCACGTCACGTAAGGAGCGCAGAGAAATAGCTAAATTAATCCATGATAAATCAGGGCGGCTTCTTTTCACAAAAGAGATGAAGCGCGAGTATACGTTATTGATGCCGCAAATGCTGCCGGTTACGTTTACTATGATGAAAAAGATCTTCGAATTATATGGATACACGATCGACATGCTGACGACGAACCATAGGGGCATCGTGGAAACAGGATTGAAGTATGTCCACAACGACACCTGTTATCCCGCGCTGCTCGTCATCGGGCAGCTGCTCGAAGCGATAAACAGCGGAAAATATGACAAGCATAAAATCGGCCTTCTCATATCGCAAACCGGCGGAGGCTGCCGAGCATCAAATTATATCCATCTGCTCCGAAAAGCGTTGGAAAAAGCCGGGATACCATATATCCCGGTCGTGTCCGTCAATCTATCCGGGTTGGAGAAAAACCCCGGCTTTGGCCTGTCCGTGCCTGTAATCCGCCGCTTGGTGGCCAGCATGTTATATGGCGATTTGATTGTCTGGCTTTCCAACCAGTGCAAGCCTTATGAAATCGAACAAGGGGCGGCAGAGGAACTCATCACTCGCCATACCGACGAGATCACGACATTGTTCGACAAAGGCAAGGGGCTTAAAAAAAGCGAGATGCGGCAATATATGGAGCAAATTGCCGCGAGCTTCGCGCAGATAGCTCTGTCCGAGAAGCGCGGGAAGCCGCGCGTTGGAATCGTCGGGGAAATATATATCAAATATGCCCCTCTGGGCAACAACGGACTGGAGAGATTCTTGCTCGATGAGGGCTGTGAGCCTGTCGTTCCGGGGCTGACTGACTTTATGATATTCAAAATAAACAACCGCGCCGTCGATGTAGACCTATATCGAGGCAATCGGTTGAAAAAAATGGTGGCGCGAGTCTTCCAGCGGTATATAGAAGGCATGCAGCGCGTGATGATTGACGCTGTGAAAACGCAGCCGAAGTTCCGCCCGATGGGCTCGTTCTCCGATCTTCAAAAATTGATTAAAGGATACCTTGGATACGGAAACAAGATGGGAGAAGGATGGTTGCTGACAGCGGAAATGCTCGAACTCATACATACCGGCGCTAAGAACATCGTCTGCACGCAGCCGTTCGGGTGCTTGCCAAACCATGTTGTCGGGAAGGGCATGATTCGCAGGCTGAAGGACGATTATCCGGATTCCAACATCGTTGCGATAGATTATGACCCGGGAGCTACAAAGATTAACCAGGAGAATAGAATCAAGCTGATGATTTCAAACGCAGACTATCAATGATTGATGGAGTCCGGGTTTTAAGGAGCTCCGGTTTTATAGAATTCCGGCTTTAAGGAGCTTTGGCCTCCGGAAACCTGGCTTCCCAAGTCGAGAATATGTGATGCGCGGCTCTTTGCCGCTTCGACATCGTGCGAGACCATGATTATCGTGGTGCTGCCGGCGTTGAGCGCATCAATGATGTTATATAGATCGGCGGCAGCCTTTGGGTCTAGCCCTGCTGCGGGCTCGTCTAAAAGGAGCAGCTTGCGCGCGGCGCATAGCGCTCTTGCCAGCATGACGCGCTGTTGCTGGCCTCCGGAGAGTTCGCGATAACAGCTTTTTGCAATCTTGGAAATGCCAAGTTTTTCCATGGCGTTTTCCGCAAGCTGCTTTTCCTCCTTGGCATAAAACGGCCGCATGCCGCTGCGGCCCAGGCAGCCGGAGCGGACGACCTCCCTGACCGTCGCGGGGAAGTCTCTTTGTATGTCCTTTTGCTGTGGGAGGTAGCCTATGTCGTTTGGGGTTAAGCCATCTCCTGTTATTATTTGCCCGGACAGCGGCGAGATCAGGTTTAGCATAGCCTTGACGAGCGTGCTTTTCCCGGAGCCGTTCTCGCCGATGATGCACAGGTAGTCGCCGGCGTTCACTTCGAACGTCAGGTTTGTAACGATAGGTTTTCCCTCATAGCCGAGGGTAAGGTCTTGGCATGTTATCTGAGGCATAGATCCTCCCGGCGGGACGATGCGGGCATCATCCACTGTGATGGTCGTGGCAGCAATCGCGGGTCATGGGGCATCATCCACTGTGATGGTCGTGGCAGCAATCGCGGGTCATGGGGCATCGTGACTATCTTTGCTGCAGTTGGCGCATTTCCCATATAGGACTGTTTTCATCGCGTTGACAGTAAAAGAATGCTTGGCAAGAAAATGGTCGCGGATGTCATCAAGAGCCTCGCAATCCAGATGCTGCAGTTCTCCGCAATCCTCGCATTTCAGGTGCATATGGACATGGCAAGTCTCAAGATCGGCCGCATGTTGGTAGCAAGCGCCCGAAATACCGTCCGTGACATATCTGCGGAGCTTGCCATCATCGACAAGCTTGTCGAGATGCCGGTATATCGTCGTTCGCCCGATTGGCTTGTTTTCGGACGCAAAGTATTCCACGATTTGCGCGGCGGTAACATGGGCGTCTTTGATCGATGTTATATATTCGAGAATGGCATCGCGTTGTCGCGTGTTGTAGTTGGTTGATCGGGCCATCTTAATATGTCCCCCATTCAATTTGGAACTGTGTTCCATTTTACAGCATATAACGGTTTTTGTCAAGAAATAAACGTCTGCCGAGCGCAAGGGCGTGAACAGCAGCGAAAGTAGGTCATAGGCATGAAATATTTATTGGGGATCGATATTGGCACCTCGGGCACAAAAACAGTATTATTCGACGAAAGCGGCATTCCACAAGCAAAAACTACGATAGAATACCCCATGCGCCAGCCGCGCAACGGCTGGGCGGAGCAAGACCCTGACGATTGGTGGAACGCGGTGGCGAGCGGGATCAAAGCGGTTCTCGCCGCAGAGCCGCATATAGCAGAAGACATAGCCGCGATAGGCCTATCCGGGCAAATGCACGGATTGGTCATGCTCGACAAGCACGGCAAGGTGCTTCGGCCGTCCATCATTTGGTGCGACCAGCGCACCGGCGCCGAATGCGAGCAGATGAAGAACATAGTCGGCGAAAAGCGCATATTGGAAATCACCGCCAATCCGCCGATGACGGGGTTTACGGCATCCAAAATTCTTTGGGTGCAGAACAATGAACCCGACATATATGCCAAATGCGCGCATATCCTGCTGCCGAAAGATTATATCAGGTATAAGCTGACGGGTGAATATGCAACTGAAGTCAGCGATGCATCCGGCATGCAGCTTATGGACGTTGCCGGGCGCTGCTGGAGCGGAGAGATTCTTGAAAAGCTGCACATTGATCGCGCATTGCTTGGGGCAATGCATGAGAGCCCCGATGTAACGGGGACCGTGCATAAGGAGGCCTCCGATGCCACGGGGATCATTGTCGGGACGCCTGTCGTCGGCGGCGCGGGCGACAATCCAGCTGCCGCAATAGGAACAGGCATTGTCAAGGAAGGCAGCGCATTTACCTCCATTGGCACATCAGCGGTGATATATGCTGTCAGCGACGAGCCGCGCATCGACATGAAGGGCAGAGTCCATAGCTTGTGCGCAAGCGTCCCGGGGAAATGGACCGTTATGAGCTGCACGCAGGCGGCGGGATTGAGCTTGCGATGGCTTCGCGACACATGCTGCGTGCCGGAAATCGAAAAAAGCGCGGAACAGGGCATAGACCCATATGAGATTATGACTTCAATGGCTTCGAATATATCGCCCGGGTCTCTGGGGCTCATATTCCTGCCATATCTGATGGGCGAAAGAAGCCCCCACCCCGATCCAAACTGTCGCGGCGTGTTTTTCGGGCTTTCTGCTATTCACGGGCGGGAACACATGATTCGTGCGGTTATGGAGGGGGTCGCGTTTTCGCAGCTCGAATGCGTCGAGGTTTTCCGCGAGATGGGCGTCCCCGTCAGCGATATGACAGCGACGGGCGGCGGTGCAAGGAGCGCATTATGGCGAAAGATGCTTGCGGATCTTTATGGCTGCCCTGTGACGGGGCTTTCGTCCGATGAGGGCGGTGCTTTGGGCGCAGCGTTGCTGGCAGGGGTTGGCGCCGGCGTATATGCCAGTGTCGAGCAGGCTGCAGATATCTGCGTTGCAAAAACTGCCGCGATGGAGAATGATGATTCCATGCATCGGCAGTATATGCCATATTATGATTTATATAAGCGGCTGTACAAAGTTTTGAAACCGGAATTTGGTAGCTTGGCGACGCTTACATGCTAAGGCGTGTAGTAGACAAGCGCGCGCGTTCCCATATCATCAATGATGTCGATCACAACGCCGTCTGTCCCCGATATCGCGTCTATCAACGATTTTGCAAAACTAACAGGCAACTCGAAAAATGAAACGCCATCATCTGAAACGCTATCCGGCTGGGACTCTGCGAGCATTGCGGGCAGGTCGCCGGATATCGTTATGATTGCATATATGCCGTCCCTGACGCCATTTCCGCCGGCTTCGGCGTTCGCTATCTCGGCATTAACACCGGATACCGGCTCCGGGCGGTCCACGGCATCATTCGGATCAGGAGAGATGCCGGACGGCGAGGCCGATGCGTCGCTTCTGTCCTGTTCATAATGCTCTTCAATCTGTTCTTCGACCGATGTGGAGATTAACTGCTCATCACGCGATCCATCCACGGCAATGCCATCGGCTTGCGGCTCAGACTCAGGAGCAAGAAGCATCGGAGCCTCAATGACGGCATCAGGACTGCCGTCGAGCGCGCTTGAACTATAGCCGCCGACGGGACCCTCTTCACTTCTTATATCATAAGGCGAATCGTTATTATTGCCGCTGCCGAGGTCCGCATCATCTATTATGCCATAAGACGAATCGTTATCAAACGAATTGTCGGAAGCCATCGATTCATCTGATGCACCCCGGTCAGCATCCATTGAGGAATTATTGCTGCTTGTGCTGCTTGATGCATTGTCTCCCATGTCCGCGTTCTCGTTATATATCGCATCGCGCTCGGAAGCAGATGTGTTCATGCTGTATGATACGTCGCTTTTTCTGACAGATGCGAACAAGCGTGGGATAGTCAGCAACAGGAACGCGAGGCAAGCAGCGGCGGGTAAAACGCGAGTGAGGACAATGTTCACGCGTTTGAACTTTTTAAGTTTTGCGGAAGCCTGCGGCGATTCGCTGCCTGAGATACGCGCCATGACTCCGTCAATTAGCGCCTTTGGAGGCTCCGCGAACGAATCGTCAACAGCGCCCGATATCTCGCCCAGCATGTCGAGGAATGAGGAACAATCGTCGCATATGCGGAGATGCGCTTCAACACGGCGAATATCATTATCAGACAGTTCGCCGTCTGCATATGCGCTGATCAGTTCAAGATATTCCGTGCAATCAGCCATGTTCTTCCACCTCCTCACGTTTCAGACGAAAACCATCGGGAAATGTTCCTTTGCTGATGAGGATATCTGCAAGGCTCTTGCGCGCTCGGGCCAAACGGGATTTAACCGTCCCTTCGCTGATGCCGAGCGTCGCTGCGATGTCGTCATAGCTCATGCCCGTGACTTCACGCATAACCAAGATTTCACGATGGATATCGCCCAATTCATTGATGCTCTCCACGATCGTGTTCCGCGTTTCGCGGCGCAGCACGGCATGCTCCGGTGACTCACGGGCGTCGGGTATCTCTATTTCCGAGTTGTCGTCGCAAGAGTCGCTGTTAGTCAGCGAAACCGTATTGTGCCGTTGCTTTTTACGTAGAAAATCCATGCAAAGGTTATATGTCAGCCTGTACATCCAGACAGAAAACTTGCTTTCGCCGCGGAAATCGGCAAGCCTGGTATAGGCCTTGAAGAAGGCCTCCTGTGAAATGTCAAGCGCGTCTTCCTCGTTGCATGTCAGTTTCAGCGCAAGGTTATATACATTTTTTTGATTGTGGACGACAAGCTCTTCAAACGCTTCTTTCTCCCCGCTGAGAACACGTTTGATTATGCCCATTTCATTTTCCACAGGCATATCGTTCAACCCCATCTACGTCTTTCGTAGTAACTCACCTAACGTGGGCTGCGCCCACAACCCATCGGGACAGCTCGCTCACGGGTGAAATGAATTCACCCTACTCGCTTGTCCCTCACGCAGCTACGCTGCGCACCGCGCTTCGCGCGGCGATAGTAACTGACGGACTAAAAATAACTTGTTTTTTGTTGATATTGTGAATCCGTCAGTTACTGAAAACGGTCGAGGCAAGCCTCGCCCCTGCATGCCAATCAGTAATGGTTTCTTATTCATAATTCGCGTTTTATGCCATCTGTGATTTTCCTTAGGTCGTCAAGGCTTTCTGCTTTTGATATTTGCTCTTTAAAATACCCCGAATATGGCACGCCTCGCAGATACCATGGATAGTGCTTCCGCGCTTCGAGGCACGCGACATGCTCGCCTTTGTGTTCCGCTGCAATTATGAACTGCCTCATCGCGACCTCCGCGCGCTCCCCGAGAGGAGGCAACGCAGGGACGTCCTGCCCGCATAGCAGCGCGTTTGCCTGCATGAACAGCCACGGGTTCCCCAGCGAGCCGCGTCCGACCATCACCATGTCCGCATTTGTGTACTTGAGCATTCTTGCCGCGTCTTCCGCCGAGAATACATCGCCGTTGGCTATGACGGGGATGGATACTGCGCTCTTTACCTCGCGGATAATGTCCCAATCGGCCTTGCCGGAATATTGCTGAGTCCGTGTCCTGCCGTGTATCGTTATCGCCGCTGCGCCCGCCAATTCCGCCGCTCTTGAGAAATCGACCGCGTTGACGCTGCCCTTGTCCCAGCCTTTGCGGATTTTTATCGTCACGGGCGTCCTGACGCTTTTCACGACAGATTCAATGATGCGCATTGCTTTGTCGGGGTCGCGCATCAGGGCGCATCCGTCGCCGCCTTTTACGACCTTCCCCACGGGGCATCCCATATTGATGTCGATGAAATCGGCCCCTGATATTTCCAACGCAATCGATGCGGCATCCGCCATGCATTCCGCATCGCTGCCGAATATCTGCGCTGCGGATGGGTGTTCGTCTTCCCCCATGCGCAGCAGGCTGCGAGTCTTGATGTCTTGATATACCAATGCTTTTGCGCTGACCATCTCAGTATATGTGAGTCCCGCGCCCAGTTCCCTGCATATCTTTCTGAATGCGTAATCGCTCACGCCTGCCATTGGCGCGAGAGCGAGATATGAATCGATTTTGATTTCATGTATTTGCATTTTTCAAGTAACCATTCTGCAAATATATCATAAGCGCGGCTGCATCTGCAGGAGAGACGCCCGATATTCGCATTGCCTGGCCAAGGCTTCGCGGCCTGATCGCGTTCAGCTTCTGCCGCGCTTCGATCCGCAATCCGACCATGGACTCATAGTCCACGTCATCGGGCAGAAGATGGTTTTCCAGCCTTTTGAACTCTTCAAGCTGGCGGTGCTGTTTTTTTATATACCCCTCATATTTGATCGATATCTCGACCTGTTCGCGTACGGCAGCGGACAAAACAGACGCGTCGTCAAGCGCTGATATCTCGTCGATGCCGACGCCCGGCCTTCGCAGCAGCGAAGCAAGCGAAACCCCTGTCGAAGCCGGCGGCATGCCGTGCTTTTCCATAAGCAGAGCGAGCATGTCTGATGGTGGAATGTATTTGTTCTCCAAGCGTTGTATCTCGCGGTCGACTTGCGAGTATTTATCTAGAACGCTCTGATGCCGCTCGTCCGAGATCAGCCCAATGCTGTGTCCGATGCGAGACATCCTGATGTCTGCGTTGTCCTGACGATGCAGCAACCTGTATTCAGTGCGCGATGTCATCATGCGATATGGCTCGTTCGTGCCTTTTGTCACGAGGTCATCTATCAACGTGCCGATATATCCCTCATCCCTGCGAATGATGAGCGGCTCGCGGTCTTGGAGCTTCAACGCCGCGTTGACCCCCGCGACGAAACCTTGCACCGCCGCCTCTTCATAGCCTGATGAACCATTGAACTGCCCCGCTCCATATAATCCGGCGATTCTTTTTGTCTCCAATGTCGGGAGCAGCTCCAGAGGGTCCAGACAATCATATTCTATGGCATATGCAGGGCGCATTATTTCAGCGTTTTCCAAACCTGCTACCGAGCGGACCATTTTCATCTGGATTTCCTCAGGCATCGACGATGAGAAGCCTTGCAGATATAACTCCTCCGTGTTGAGGCCCATAGGCTCGACAAATATCTGATGGCGGCTCTTGCCCGCAAAACGCACGACTTTGTCCTCAAAAGACGGGCAATAGCGCGCGCCTACTCCCTCTATCACGCCCGAATACATGGGACTCCTGTGCAAGTTGGCGCGGACAATGTCATGCGTCGCCTCATTTGAATATGTCAGCCAGCAGACGGCACGGTTTGCGAGCGGCAGCGTCGTCATAAAAGAAAAAGGAACAGGCGGCTCGTCGCCCGGCTGCACTTCCATCTTTGAAAAGTCTACGCTGCGTGCGTTGACGCGCGGAGGCGTGCCGGTTTTGAACCTACGTAGGCTGAAACCCATCGCATTGAGCCGTTCTGCCAACTCAAAGGATGCGAACATTCCGTCCGGCCCGCCGTCCTTTATGGCTTCGCCGACGATCGTGCGGCCGGCGAGGTATGTGCCTGTGCATATAATCGCGGCGCTGCAACGGAAAATGGCGCCTGTATGCGTTTTGACGAATGCGACGGCATCGTTCTCAATGCCAATGTCAACGATTTCCGCTTGCCGCAAGGATAGGTTTGGCTGGTTTTCCAATGTGTGCTTCATGATTTTTTGATATTCGCGTCTGTCTGCCTGCGCGCGCAGAGAATGCACAGCGGGGCCTTTTCCCCTGTTCAGCATCCGGAACTGGATGCAGGCCTTGTCTGCGCAAGCAGCCATTTCGCCGCCAAGCGCATCGAGCTCGCGGACGAGGTGGCCTTTGCCGGTCCCGCCTATTGATGGGTTGCATGGCATATTCCCGACGGCATCAAGGTTTATCGTGAAGCAGATCGTTTTTATGCCAAGCCGCGCGGAAGCAAGGGCTGCTTCTATGCCCGCGTGTCCTGCTCCGATTACTGCAACGTCGTATTGTCCTGCTTCAAAATCTGCCATTTTATAATACTTTCATGTTTTCCAATGTCATTTCCCAACGTGGGGGTTCCACCCCCACAACCCGGACGCCGCGCGCTCCGGCTAAATTCGTTCTACGGCGGAATATATAACGCGCGGGCGGTCGGGCAAAGCCCTCCCTGCGCTAACGTTTCGCTCTCGGCTTCGCCGAAACCGCGAAACATGTCAATGTATTTCCGCCTACGAATTTTAGCCTACGCACCGGCGCACCGCGCTTCGCGCGGCGTTAGCACCTGACGGACTTAAACTACTTGTTTTTTATTATTGTTGTGCGTCCGTCAGGTACTATATTTGTGCGGAGCCAGCCGTGCAACTGCAAGCTGCGCCACCATTCCTGTCAAGACGCCGGTTATGATGCCTGCTATGATGAGGATGGGCAGATATGCTGCAATAGCTGACGTCCCTGTGATCAGCATCGCCGCAAGTATCTGCCCGACATTGTGCATTACGGCTCCGGCCGCGCCGCAGACCCAGATTTGTTTGTCGGTAACTATTTTCTTCATCGCGGCTTGCGCGGCAAAGCCAATCAATCCGCCTGTGATGCTGTATATGAAGGCGGTGATTCGTCCGATGAAAAGCGCGCCGAGTAAGATGCGCGCAATGAGCATCAAAAGCGCGTTTGCTGTGGTGATGTTATCCGTGTTGTTTTTGATGTTCGTGTTGGCGCCGGTGGTTGTATTTGCTGCGGCGCCGGTGCTGGTGCTTGTGGCGCTGCGTGCGGCGCTGCCCGGTCCATAGAACAGCGCGAACAGCGTGATCGTGTTCGCCAGTCCGAGTTTCATGCCGGGGACGATGAATGGCAGGTCAATTTGCGCTTCGACCATAAATATGACAAGAGCGGCAGCGGTGAGGGTTGCCAGCAATGTCATCTTTTTTATTGTCATACGCATGGCTCTCCATTCCTCTACTGCGGCATATCGTTTCCTCCAACATAAGCCTTCGTATCAGATCCTCCATGCCGTCCTCTTATCTTGCGATGGCGTCGATCTCCGGGGCGCCTCCACCGGAAAACTCTATCACAAGACCGTGCGGCAGGCACACGATGGGAACAACGCCGCTGCCGACCCAGCCTTGCTTCACGCATGATTTATCGGGGCAATCAGCATCCACGACTCGTATGCGTCCACGTTCTACCGCGATCGTGTTGGTTCCGTGAGTTGTTTCTATAGTGAATGTATATGGCTCGCTTATGGCTGTCATGTCGATTTGTTCGATCAACACGCCATCTGAGTAGACCAGCGCCACGTCCGCCGTGTCTCGTTTCAGCAATATAAAAGCGATTACGGACAAGACGAGCAGGCCGCACAATATGATGATCCAAAATCCGGTCGTTTTCACAGTATGTTTCTCAAAAACTGTCCCGTATAGCTGCGTTCGCACAAGGCGGCGTCTTCCGGAGACCCTTCAAACAAAACTTCCCCTCCGGCATCGCCGCCTTCAGGCCCGAGATCGATGATATGGTCGGCTGTTTTTATGACATCGAGATTGTGTTCGATCACGACCACCGTGTTCCCCGAATCGGTGAGGCGGTTGAGCACATCGATCAGCTTGTGGACGTCTGCTGTGTGCAAGCCCGTCGTCGGCTCGTCCAAAACATAAAATGTGCTTCCCGTCGCGCGTTTGCTGAGTTCAGTGGCGAGCTTAACGCGCTGGGCTTCCCCGCCGGAGAGCGTTGTTGATGGCTGCCCAAGTTTAATATACCCAAGGCCGACGTCCGCCAATGTGAACAGCTTTTGCTTGATTTTCGGCAGATTCTCAAAAAATTCCAGCGCTTCGTCGACCGTCATCTCCAGAACTTCAAATATATTTTTGCCTTTATAGCGCACTTCGAGTGTTTCACGGTTATATCGCTTGCCTTTGCATACATCGCAGGGGACATATATGTCGGGGAGGAAGTGCATCTCGATTTTCAACAGGCCGTCTCCCGAGCATGATTCGCATCGGCCCCCTCGGACATTAAACGAAAAGCGGCCTGCCCCATATCCGCGCGCGCGCGCGTCCTGCGTCGAAGCGAAAAGGTCCCTGATGTCGCCGAAGACTCCGGTATAGGTCGCGGCATTGGAACGCGGGGTGCGGCCGATGGGAGACTGGTCGATGTTTATGACTTTGTCGAGAAACTGCAGGCCTTCAATCGCGTCATGCTTTCCCGGCCTGGTTTTGGCGCGGTTGAGCTCGGAAGCCAGGGATTTATATATGACTTCGTTGACAAGCGAAGATTTGCCGCTGCCCGAAACGCCAGTGACGCAAGTCATGACGCCGAGCGGAAACGCGATCGTAAGGTTTTTGAGGTTGTTTTCGCACGCGCCTCGCACGACGAGCGCTTTCCCTTGGTTTTTCCTGCGCTCGCGAGGGACGGGAATCATCTTGCTCCTGCTGAGGTATTGGCCTGTGATGGACTCCTCGCATGCCATGATCTCCGCCGCCGTTCCGGCGCAAACGATTTGGCCGCCGTGGACTCCCGCGCCGGGGCCGACATCGACGATAAAATCCGCCTCGCGGATGGTTTCCTCGTCGTGTTCGACGACCAATAGCGTATTTCCGAGGTCGCGCAAGCGCTTTAGCATGTTCAAAAGTTTTATGTTATCGCGCTGGTGCAGGCCGATGGACGGCTCATCAAGTATATACAGCACGCCCATCAGCGACGACCCGATTTGCGTAGCGAGCCGGATCCTCTGGCTCTCGCCGCCGGAAAGGCTGCCGGCGTGGCGGCTCAGCGTGAGGTATTCGAGCCCGACGCTGCGCAAAAACCCCAGCCGTTCGAGTATCTCTTTCAAAATCCTTCGCGCGATCATTTCTTCTTTATCTGATAATACAAGCCCTTCGACAAAGCTGAGCGCGCGGATAATCGACATCTCCGTGAGGTCGGCAATGCTGATGCCGCCGACGGTCACCGCCAGAACGACCTTTTTCAGCCGCCTCCCGCCGCAGTCGGGGCAGGGATGCTCGGACATATAGCTCTCGAGCTCCCAACGCATGGACATGCTTTGCGTTTCTTTATATCGCCGCTCGATATTGTTGACGATGCCTTCGAAAGGCTGCGTCAATGTGCCTTTCCCACGCGGCTGGTCATAATAGAGCGTCAGCTTTTCGCCCTTTGTGCCATATAGAATGATGTCGAGAATCTCTTCGGGCAGGTCTTTGATAGGCGTCGTCAGCTTAAACCCATACCTTTTTGACAACGCTTCGAAATACATCTTTGAAATGCCGTCGTTTTTGACGTTGCCCCAGCCGGATGCGGAAATGCCGCCATCCGCAATCGACATCGTCGTATTTGGGATGATGATCGCGGGGTCGACGCGCAATTGCGTGCCCAAGCCCGTGCAGGCCGGGCACGCGCCGTATGGGTTGTTGAAAGAAAAAAGCCGCGGCGTCAGTTCTTCGATGGAAATGCCGCATTCCTCACATGCGTAATTTTGCGAGAAGAGGAGCTCCCTCTCCTCTCCGACAATGTCGATGATCAGCAGCCCTCCTGACAGCGCAAGAGCGGTTTCGACGGAATCCGTCAAGCGCCGAGCGATGTCTTCTTTTATGACAAGGCGGTCCACGATGATTTCGATATTGTGCTTTTTGTTCTTGTCGAGCTTAATCTCTTCTGTAAGGTCATATACGCTGCCGTCCGCGCGGATACGGACATAACCGCTCTTACGCGCATCGTCGAACACTTTTTGGTATTCTCCCTTTCGCGCGCGGATGACGGGCGCCATGACCTGTATCCTTGTGGCTTCGGGCAACGCGAGCACGTTATCGACGATTTGGTCGACTGATTGCTGCTTGATTTCTTTCCCGCATTCGGGACAATGTGGCACGCCAATGCGCGCCCATAACAGGCGGAGGTAATCGTAAATCTCAGTGACCGTGCCGACCGTCGAGCGCGGGTTACGGCTCGTGGTTCTCTGGTCGATGGAAATCGCCGGGGAAAGCCCATCGATGTAATCGACATCGGGCTTTTCCATCTGGCCAAGGAACTGGCGCGCATAAGCCGACAGCGATTCAACATATCTCCGCTGCCCTTCCGCATATATTGTATCGAATGCGAGCGACGATTTTCCGCTGCCCGAGATGCCTGTCAGCACGACCAGTTTGTCGCGCGGAATTTCGACATCGATGTTTTTTAGGTTGTTTTCTCTAGCGCCTTTGATGAATATGTTGTTGCGCATTTAAGGAATCAACTCCCCGTATGGCACCATAAATGAGGTGATCTCAGTTCCGAAATAATAATCGAAAATCATGCGGGCAATAGCCATGACGGCGGAGCCTGAACCGCCTTTTTCGATGACGATCGATATTGCGATTTCAGGATTGTCGGCAGGCGCGTAACATATGAAAACGCCGTTGTTCCTTTCAGATGCGTCAAGCTCGACGGTGCCGGTCTTTGCGGCGACGCTCACCGGGTAGTCGCCGAAAATCGAATATGCAGTCCCTGCGTTCGAGCTTGTGACCAAGCGCATGCCCTCCTGAATGATCTTTATATTATCTTTCTCCGCAAACTCGTTTAGGACATCAGGCGTGTGTTCGTAAATCATATCTGACATGTCCGCGCTCATGATCCTGCGCAGGAGCGTCAGCGAATGGAGCGTGCCGCCGTTAGCGATGGTCGCGGCATAGTTGGCGAGCTGCACCGGCGTGAACTCGTTATACCCCTGGCCAAAACCGGTCATCAACGTGTCGGCTCTCCACCAGCCCACTTTCAGCACATCTCTGGCATAATCCGGAGTCGCGAGGACGCCGGGGTTTTCAGGGACTTCGAGGCCTGTGCTGCGGCCCAGCCCGAACTCCAAGGCGACCTCCGCGATGGCTTCCGCGCCCGCAGCGTCGCCGCCTTGAATCCAGTCTGCGACGGAAATGAAAAAGTAGTTGCAAGACCGCTCGATCGCGTGGACGATATCAAGCTCGCCATGGCCGACCCCATTTAGCTGATAAATCCAACAGGAGGGGGCGTATCCTTTGTCTTTATACAAGTCATAGACCCCAACGTCGTCGATCGGCGTATATCTTCCTATCACGCCATATCGCAGCCCTGTGAGGCCGGTGATCATCTTGAATGTCGAACCGGGATTGTATTGCCCCTGAGTCGCGCGGTTAAACATCGGCAAATTTGGATCGATGGAGAGCATCGGCCAATCCTGCGACATGGTCGCGCGGTTGAATGTCGGATATGAAGCGGCGGCAAGCAACTCTCCCGTCTGAACCTGGACGACAGCGACGGCGCCGCCCGTGATTTTGTCGAACTCCTCTTCGCGGTCGAGGTTGAGGGACTCGATGTGGGTGCTCAGCGCTTCTTCCGAAACCGCTTGAATGCCGATGTCGAGAGTCAAGTATACGTTCTGCCCGGGCTCGGGCTCTGTGATGGTCGACACATCCATGACGATGCCCGTGTCGCTTGTTTTGATGAGCTGGCTCCCGTTTATGCCGCGCAATTGCTCTTCAAACGCGAGCTCGGCGCCGTCGCGGCCGATAACTGCATCAAGCGGATATCCGAGCTCCGCGAATTTTTCGACCTGCCCTTCCGGGATGGGCCCGATGTATCCTAGAAGGTGCGCGGCATTTGACGTGTGGTATTCTCGGACATACGTGCTGTTTATGTGCACGCCGAGCATGTTGCGCTCTTCGATGAGCGATATAAAGTCCGTCGACACGTCATTTGCAAATACATATGGGGGCAGATTTGACATTATCGCTCTCATTTCGATTTCATACCTGATTCCGATTATGAGGCGCGCTTCTGTAATACCGATGGTGAAATCGATCTTATAGTGGCCGCGCATCCATGCTAAAAGGTCGGACGCTGACATATCAGGGCTCAATGCATCGAAATATGCGAAATATTTGTTGAGTTGAGTGCGTTGGTCTTGCGTCATGTTTGAAATGTATGTGAACGGCGCGCCGGGAGTAATTGGGAAAGTGTCGATGTATTCGACATTCTCGTCCATGGTTGTGAACACAAGATCCTGTATAATGCTGTTACGTTTGTCGTCCGAAAGCCTGACGAACAAATCCCTATCGATGGAGATGCTGTAGATAGGCCTGCCGGAGGCAAGCAGAATGCCGTTCCTGTCGTATATGTTGCCGCGCGCGGCGATGAGAGGGATCGTGCGGGGAATGATGACCTGCGGATATAGCTCGTCTTCATCAGGCCTTGCTTCGTATATCTGCATTCTGTAGAGCGCAGGCACATAGATTGTCAGCATGATGGCGATGAGGACGAATATCAGCCCGATGCGGGCGGGTTTATATAGTTTTTGCATTGTTATTACCTCATTAAAACGTTACAGCGGCCGCCCGGAGGGGGAAACGCGTTGCGCGCGTTTGCCAAGCGCCCGTACGAAAAACCAAATCGGCAAAGCATATATAAGAGAATAAGCGGTCTGGCGCAGCGCAACAATCAAAAGCGGAACGGAAGGCACATTTTGCAGAAACAGCAGCGGAAACATCTGCGCGAACGCGCACACGGCCAGCACCGCGGTACATGAGATCATATATGTCACGAAGCCCCGCGCCATAACGGTATCAGCGATGAACCCGACTAAAATGCCCGTGATTGTGAGCAGCATCGTGAAAACGCCCGGCGGAGCATTGAACGTCACATCGCAAAACACGCCCGCGAACAACCCGACGACCCCTCCCGCGATGCGGCCTTGATAGACAGCGGCGCCGGTGCTGACTATCGGCAACAGCAGCGGGACCAACCCGAATATTTTGATGTATGGAAATATCATGCCTTGGAATATGAATGCGACCATCAACAGCATTGCATGGAAAACTACCGACACAATGAAAATCCAGCGTTTTTGTAATGTCCATTTTTGCATGTTGATGGCCGCTCCTTTCAGCGTTATATTATCTAACTTGAGGGCTCCGCCACATATGCCAGGCGCTCATGAACCATCCGCTCCGCTGTCAGCCGGATGTTTCGAAGCCCGTAATGACATAGACTATGGGAATCGAACTGTCGATCGCGCGCATAGGCTTGACGGTCGCATAACGGCCAACGCCCGTAGTGTGCCGCAGCACCTCGACGACCTCGCCGATGACCAGCCCATCTGGGAACACCCCGCCGGTGCCGGAAGTGACCACGGAATCGCCGGGCAGCACGACAAGGTCTTCGCTCAGATAATCAATAATCAGCAGCCCGGAGCTCATAAGCGCGAAATCGCCTTTGGCGGTGGCATATCCGCCGTCCGCTCCAACGAAAGCGCCTGCAGAGAATGTCGTATCGATGACGCTGATCACCGTGGACGTTGTCGCGCCGACATCCGTGACTTGCCCGATCAAAACTCCATACTCCGTGATGACGCTGTTCCCGCGCTCGATGGGGGTTTCCGAATTGAGATACCCCTTGCCGATCGTAAACGATGAGACAAAGTTATTTGAACTCCATTTAACGATATCCGCCTCTTCCAGAATGTGGTCCTCGTGGCGCGCGTGAAAACCGACAAGCGCGCGGAGCCTGTTGACCTCAACAAGCAGGTTTTCAGACTCGCGCGATGCGCGCCGCAACTCGGCGAGGTCCCGAAGCGTCTCTTCATAATCCTCTTGCAGCTTGTCGTATTTATATATCGAGCTGTATATGCTCTCGAACGTGCGCGCCACCGAAGTCGCAAGCGCCTTAAACGGTTTGGACACGACATTTGCCAGACCGGAAACGGGGCCGTTGCTGCTGAAAATATTGACTGAAATGATCGATACGATAGCGATCAAGACCGCTACAGCAGCTATGACGATGGTCTTTCTTGTGAATAGAGCCTTCATGGCATTGATCGTCCCTTTCGAGTCTTTTTGGCGAGGGCTTCCAATCGCGCTGTGAGCCCGGTATTTATGTCCCAAGCTCCAAGGGTCATTCCACTCCGCTGTAGTACAAACCCCTTGTATACCCCGAAGGAGCATAGTTGCTTTGCCCCATATATCTTTTCATGACAGCGACGCATTCGACAGCGTTCTCGGTCGTGAAAAAAAGACGTTCCGCCCATAAGCCGAGAGTCGCGGTCGAACGGCGCTTGTCCGCCAGAAACAGCTTTTTGGAATTGAGCAATATATTCCGGCATCCGAACTCCGGCACGACGGGGTATAGAGCGCCCTGGCCGTCTTCTATGCCGGCAAAGCTGTCGCATGTGCATGCGCCCGTGCTGTTTTTGATGATGCAAGTCTCCGACACCATGAGCGGCAGGCGGCCATAAACGATGAGCTCAGTGTCGATATGCTTGGACATGTCGCGTATTTCGGCAAAACGAAGCTCAAACGATAGCGTGGCGGACGAGAGCCCCAGGCTGCGCAGGACGCGGAGCGTCTCGGAGTTGTAGACATTGAGGCCAAAGTCGCCCCTGACGTTCATGCCATGACTCTTTGCGAATTGTATGTGCCCGATGTTGCTGACAAGGGCATCGGTGATGCCAAGGGTCAGCGCTCTGCTGAGCATGTCGGAAACATTTTTCTTTTCGTTGTCGTGAATGATACGCGGCAGGGAGACTGCAACATCGATATCTCTATTGGCGAGCAGCGCTCTGAGCGCAGGCGGCTCGTTATATATTTCCATGACAGGAACATAGACCATGCAGGGGTTTAACTCGGACATGCCTATCGACAGCTGCTCGGCCTTCATGACCGATATCGTCAAACGTGGCGGCTCAGCGTGTCCGGGCATGTGCTGCCCGGGGACGAATTCGCGTTCCGCCCGTTCTTTAACTGGTTTGCGCTGCTCAACGATTTCTGCAAGCAATGCCCTGCGCATGTCTCCCCATGCGGCCACGGGGAGCGCGAGGCCCGGCTCGACAGTGCCTTTGACGCCGGCGCATAAAAATGGCGTGCCCCCGGTTTTGTGCAGTTGCGTTTGCATCGCCGTGATTGTGAGCTCCTTGTGGAATGCCGGCTCGGGGACGGATCCATATAGGACCGCCGTATGTTTCATGTCGTCAACTGCGGCAATTTTCACTTTTTTGCCTTTAGCGACCGTGGCGACGAAGCGCACGGGGACTCGTTGGAATTCTCCGTTGAGGTAGTTTTTGCGCGCTGTCGTAAACATGACCGAGTCTTCTTTTGTATCAACATCGTGCGTGGCCATCATGTCCGTGCCCTGCCTGTCGGCGTAGTAGCCGTCCGTGAAGCCTTGGCCCGATATTGTTGTTTGTATGGCCCGCAACTCGTCATGCGATGGGATTTTGCCTTTGATGGCTGCTTTTGAGTAGATGCCCGTGAGTATCGCGGCGTATTCGGGACGCTTGGAGCGCCCTTCTATGACGACGGATTTGACGCCGATCAGGTCCAGGTCGTCCATGTATCGGATGAGGCACATGTCTCTGAGGCTGAGCGGCCGTTTTGCCGTGTAACCGACCGTGTTGTATCTCAGGCGGCACGGCCTCGTGCATTTGCCTCTGTTGTCGCTGCTATGGTTTGTGACGGCGCTCATGTAGCATTGTCCGCCGTACCCCATGCATTGCATTCCGTGCACAACGACTCCGATGTCGATTGGCGAGTGCCGGCAGATGTACGCCAGCTTTCGCCGAGATAGTTCGGGGGCTGCGTTGACGCGCTTTATGCCTATTGCGGCTGCAATGTTGACGCCTTCGAGGTTGTGGATTCCCATGCGCGTGCTTGCGTGTATGGGAATGTCGGGGAGGGCTTGGCGTATGGCCATCATTGTGCCAAGGTCTTGTATGATGATTGCGTCCGCGCCGAGGCGGCTCGCTTCTTTTGCGATTTCAACAGCCTGAGGCATTTCGTTGTCGGCGACGAGCGTGTTGAGCGCGAGGTATGCTTTTACACCCCGGATACGACAGTATTCCAGGGCTCTGCCAAATTCGTCACGTGTGAAGTTTTTCGCGTCCATGCGGGCGTTGTGGTCGCCGAAGCCCATGTAAACTGCGTCCGCCCCGTTTTGTACTGCCGCGATAACCCCCTCGGGCGATCCGGCGGGCGCTAGTATTTCCAGCATATTCTCACCTGATGATACTTTTGTTCTGTGGTCAATGAGGTATTGTATCACATATCATGCAGCTTTTCCATAGCTTTTTTAAAAACAGATTCAGTTGACATATTTGCCTTGCGGTGATATCGTAAGATGTGCAAGCATTTTATCAGCGCGTGCGAGATGCATGGGAGGTGATGCGACCGTATGCTCAAGAATGTCGAAACGAACGCAGCATGCAATATAATATTTAGCCAAGCGGCGACGCTGCGGACCGAAACAGTCGCGCTTGGCGATGCGAACAAGCGCGTGCTGGCAAGTCCTATCATTGCCGGAATACCTTATCCGCCTTTTGACAGGAGTCCTTACGACGGCTTTGCGCTGCGTGGCGAAGATACCGCAAGCGCCACGCCTGAGAGCCCTGTCGTGCTTAAAATCACGGAGGAAATCCCCGCAGGCATCGCTCCAAAGTATGATATTTCCCATGGTTTGGCTGCGAAAATTCTCACAGGCGCCCCGATTCCTCATGGCGCGGATACGACGATCAAATATGAAGATACTGAATTTGATGAGTCTTTGGTGCGCATCTTCAAGCCCATTGCTCCAAACACAGATATCGTTTATGCGGGCGCCGACGCCATGCCCGGCGACCTCATCGTGCCGGAAGGGACTCTGATCGCTGCGCCGATTATTGCGGCGATCGCAAATCAGGGCATCGCTCGTGTCGAGGTCTATAAAAAGCCGGCCATCACAGTGCTCAGCACGGGCACTGAGTTGTGCGAGGTTGGGGAGCCGCTGCGGCCTGCTGCCATATATAACAGCAATGTTCACACGATTTCTTCTTATCTTTCGGAGACGGGCGCCGCTCCTCGCAACGGCGGGTCTGTTCCTGACGATCCAAATGTCATTGCTGCTGCGATTATGAGCGCGCTTGAGTCTTCAGATATGGTGATCACCACGGGCGGAGCTTCTGTCGGCGATTATGATTGGGCCGTCAGGTCGGCGGAGATTCTTGGGGCTGACGTGCTTTTTTGGAAGGTGTCGATGCGTCCCGGCGGCGCGTTGATGGCTGCCGTCAAGGATGGCAAGGTCATTTTGGGGCTATCGGGCAATCCTGCGGCCGCGGTTTTGGGGCTGCTGAGGATCGCCATGCCATATATCAAAAAGCTTTGCGGCCGGTCGGATTGTTTTTTCCCCGAGATTGATCTCGTCCTTCGCGATCCTTATCCAAAGAATAGCCCGAAACTGCGGATTTTGCGCGGAAAGCTGGAGATAATTGATTCGCGCGCGTTCTTTGTGGAGGGGGGCGGCCAAGGGAGCGAGGAGGTTTCCTCATTTGCAGGCAGCGACCTTCTGGCCGAGATTCCGATGGGGTCCCCCCCGCTTCCTGCGGGTACTGTAATTAAGGCATATAGGTTGTTATAACCGGAGAGACTGGGTTGTGGGCGCAGCCCACGTTAGGAGTATTATTCTTAGTATGAGAGATAATTTTCAAAGAGAAATATACTATCTGAGGCTTTCGGTGACGGATTTATGCAATCTGCGCTGCATATATTGCATGCCGGAAGGCGGCGTGGAAAAGCGCTCCCATAGCGATATAATGTCTGTCGATGAGATTGCGGAGGTCGTCCGCGCGGCCGCCATTTGCGGCATTTCAAAAGTACGCGTTACGGGCGGAGAGCCTTTGGTACGCAATGGCATAGTCGATATTTGCCGGGTTATTTCCGGCACTCCGGGGATTCGCGAGCTTTGCATGACGACGAACGGGATTTTGCTTCCGAAGTTTGCGATGGAAATAAAGTCTGCGGGCGTGCAGCGGCTCAACATCAGTTTGGATTCTATCGATCCTGATACTTATCGTAAGATCACCCGCATCGGCACTCTAGCTAATGCGCTTGATGGCGTGAGGGTTGCTTTGGAAACGGGGTTCGATTCTGTAAAAATCAATGCAGTGCTCATCGGAGGGGTCAACGATGGCGAGATTGCCTCTTTGCTTGAACTGACGCGCAGGTATAACGTGAATGTGAGGTTTATCGAGGTCATGCCTATAGGCGAATGCGCTGATTGGGCGGAGGGGCGTTTCATCAGCGCCGATCATGTGCTGGAGATTGCTCCTGAATTGCGCGACGCCGGCATCGATGGCGTCGCCAGGTTATACAGGCTGCCGGACGGGCTGGGGACCGTCGGTTTGATCAGCCCGATCAGTTCGCATTTCTGCCCTACATGCAACAGGATCCGTGTTTCCGCCGATGGGATGTTGAAGCCGTGCTTGCATTCGGCGGATGAGATTAATTTGCGCGGCTTGAAGGGCGCGGAGCTGGAAGATGCCATTCGTTCCGCGATATTGCGCAAACCGCAGAAGCACAGGCTCGACGCCGGTGAGGTTAGCGCCAGTTTGCGCAATATGAACGCGATCGGCGGATAATGCAATTATCAAGGGCGTCCGGGGTTTGGGGGTAGATCCCCCACGTTATAGGCATCCGGATTGTGGGGATGGAACCTCCATGTTTGAGGCGTCCGGGCTGTGGGGGGTGCAACCCTCATTATACTGGCCTTAATTCATAATGGCTTATAGGCGGAGGGGTTTTATGCTGACTCATTTTAATAATGAGGGGCGCGCGAAGATGGTTGATGTCAGCGAGAAAAACGCGACGCTGCGAGAGGCTGTTGCCGGCGCGACCGTGTTTGTGAATGCTGAGACATTCGGCTTGATAGAGTCCGGGCAAATGAAGAAAGGCGATGTGCTGGCTGTCGCGCAAGTTGCCGGTATCATGGCCGCGAAGCGTACCCCCGATCTCATTCCGATGTGCCATCCGATTTCCATCACCGGAGTCGATATCGGTTTTGTTATGGACAGCGGGCGGCACGCCATTGACATTACCGCCACCGTGCGCTGCGTTGGCGAGACCGGCGTGGAAATGGAAGCGATGACTGCTGCTTCCGTAGCTGCTCTGACCATATATGATATGTGCAAAGCTGTCCAAAGAGATATTGAAATAAGCAATATTGTTTTACTGAGAAAAAGCGGTGGCAAAAGCGGCGAATATATAAGAAATCATTAAAATTCACGCCCGGTGAGGTAGCAAAAAGCATCTGCCGAGCGCAAGAGCGTGACCAAGAGCAAGAAATCATTTTGGAGGGGATATAATTGGCGACTGTTCTCGCGGTGTGTACAAGTGATATCAAGGGCGTTATTAAGACGCCCGTACCGGAAATCCATGTTAAGCTCAACCATGGCGTCGTCGGCGATGCGCATGCGGGTGATTGGCATCGGCAGGTGAGCCTGCTTGCCGACGAAAGCGTCGACAAATTGCGCGACCGGATACCCAACCTCGAAGCGGGCGTTTTCGCGGAGAACGTGCTTACCCGGGGGCTGTGCCTGTATGAACTGCCGGTCGGGACAAAAATGCAGGTCGGCGGCGCATTGCTGGAGGTTACGCAAATCGGCAAAGAGTGCCATAACGATGGCTGCGCCATCAAAAAGAAAACCGGCGATTGCGTCATGCCTCGTGAGGGGATCTTCGCAATCGTGCTTGAAGAAGGCAGCATCAAGGCGGGCGACGACATTGAGGTTATTGCATAGATGAAAAAGATTAGCGTCGAGGAAGCTATTGGGCAGGAGCTGTGCCACGATATCACGGGGATTTTCCCGGATGGCAAAAAGGGCGCCATGTTCAAGCGCGGCCATATCATAAAAGATACCGATATTCCGTCATTAATGAATATCGGCAAGAATCATGTCTTTGTTTGGGAGCCGGAGGCGGACGAGGTTCATGAGGACGATGCGGCGCTTGCAGCTGCGAAGGCTGTTTGCGGCGATGGCATCGTTTTTGATGATGTTCCTGCGGAGGGAAAAATCGTTATGTATGCGCAGAGGCGCGGGCTGTTCAGCATCAACCGCTCCGCGCTGCGTCAAATCAATGAGGTCGGCGATTATACGGTCTCTTGCCTCCCTAATTATACCGATGTAAAAACGGAGCAGAAGCTTGGCGGGCTCAGAATCGTCCCGCTTGTCACAAAGCGCGCGAATGTCGATGCTATGGAAAAAATTGCCGGCGACAATGCTCCGGTCTTTACTGTGCTGCCGTATAAGAAGCTTATTTGCGGCGCGATTATCACGGGAAGCGAGATCTACTATGGGCGGATCGAAGACAAGTTCGAGCCGATTTTAAGGAATAAGCTTGGAAAGTTCGATGCGGAGTTCATCGGTGCGGTGAAATGCCCTGACGATTTAGAGACAATCATTGATGCGATCAATAAGTTTGTCGCGCGTGGAGCGGAGCTCATTCTTCTAACGGGCGGCATGTCCGTCGACCCCGATGATCTGACTCCGACGGCTATACGTTCGTGCGGGGCGCGGGTGATCACGCAGGGCATGCCGATGCAGCCCGGCAACATGCTGACCATTGCGTATTTGGGAAATACTGTCCTTGTTGGCGTCCCCGGGGCGTCGATGCATTCGCCGGTGACTAGCCTCGATGTGTTTCTCCCCAGAATTTTTGCGGGCATAGAGATATCGAAGGATGATATTCCGGGGTTGGGGGAAGGCGGGTTTTGCTCTGCTTGCGCGGAGTGCACATATCCGCGGTGCTATTTTGGCAGGGGGTAGGTTGTGGATATAGAAGAGCAGTTCGGAAGCGGCGGAAGCCCGCAAGGCGGCGCGCAAGCCGGGGGCGGCGGAAACCCGCAAGGCGGCGGACCTCCGGCGGAGAATCCGCTCGGAACGCAGCCAATCGTGCGGCTGATGCTGAAGTTCGCCATTCCTGCGATCACAAGCTCGCTGATCAGCGCCATATACAATATCACCGACCAGATTTTCATCGGGCACAGCATTGGTTTTCTCGGAAACGCCGCCACGAGCATCTCGTTTCCCATCACGACACTGTGCACGGCGATGGCGATCATGCTGGGCGTGGGTGGCGCATCCAATTTCAACCTCAACATGGGCGCAAAGAAAAAAGAGGCAGCAGCGCGGATAATCGGCACAAGTCTCACGCTGCTCGCAATAGCCGGCGTCTGCATTGGAATCGTCTCTTTTGCGTTCACGGAATCTTTGATGAGGGCATTCGGTGCGACGGATAATATTTTTGACTTGGCGGTGACATACACGCGGATCATCGCATGCGGCGTCCCGTTCGTCGTGTTTTCATCGGGGTGCAGCTATTTTATCCGCGCCGACGGCAGTCCCAGCTATTCGCTTTTTTCCGTTGCTTGCGGAGCCGTGCTGAATATGATGCTCGACCCGCTATTCATCTTTGTTTTCGGCTGGGGTATCGCCGGCGCCGCATATGCGACAATTATCAGCCAATTTATCTCTTTACTGCTGGTAGTGAGATATCTTTTGCGCTTCAAAAGCGTCAAATTGGGGGACTATGTTCCGAGCTTTAAAGCTGATTGCATCAAAGCCATCGCCAAGCTCGGAGTGCCCGGCTTTTTGAACCACTTTATGATGATGATCGTGCAAATCGTGATGAACAACACCTTAAAGATATACGGCGCGGATAGCATATACGGCAGCGACATCCCCCTTTCGGTAGTCGGCGTCCTCGCAAAAGTGAATGTTATCGTAATTGCGTTCAATGTCGGCATAGCACAGGGATGCCAGCCCATCGTCGGTTTCAATTATGGCGCGAAGAATTACGCCCGCGTCAAGGCGACGTATCTGCGCGCGGTGGGGTCTGTCATTGCGATTTCCATTGTGATATTCGCTTGCTTTCAACTGTTTCCCAGAGAAATCATCAGCATCTTCGGCTCGGGCAGCGAGCTATACTTCCACTTCGGCGAGCGTTATATGAGAATATATATGATGATGGTTTGCCTGTTTGGTTTGCAGCCGCTTACCGCGAACTTTTTCACTTCCATCGGGAAAGCGTATAAGGGNCTTTTCATCACAATGACAAGGCAGGGATTATTCCTGCTCCCGCTATTGCTGATTTTGCCGAGATTCCTTGGGCTGGACGGGTTTGTCTATGCAGGGCCGATTTCCGACAGCGCCGCCATCTTGGCTGCAGTTATATTTGCGATTATCGAGTTTCGCCTTATTTCAAAACTGGAGAGCGAGGAGCAACTGAGTGATTGACATTACAGAGCTTAAATATGACTCAAACGGGCTTATCCCCGCTATCATAACTGATGCATCCGACGGCGCCCTGCTTATGCTGGGCTACATGAACCTCGAGAGCCTCAAAATCAGTATTGATGAGGGGAGAACCTGTTTTTGGTCGCGCTCTCGCAAGGAGCTTTGGAGGAAGGGCGAGACATCCGGAAATATCCAGAGAATAGTGAGCATAAAGACAGATTGCGACCGTGATTCACTGGTTATTATGGTCGATAAAGCAGGGCCCGCATGCCATACCGGCGCGAACTCATGCTTTTATGAGGATGTTTTCTCAAGCGGCGATGAGCCGTTTTCGCGCGATAGTTTGTTTGAGATTATCACAGACAGAAAAGCCAATAGAAAACCGGGGTCATATACGACGTATTTGTTTGATAAGGGCTTGGACAAGATATTGAAAAAGGTCGGAGAAGAGACGACCGAGGTCATCATTGCGAGCAAGTCAAATGACATTGCGAGCGCTATTTACGAGATTGCCGATTTGACATATCATGTCATGGTGTTGATGGCGGAAATGGGCATATCTCCCGATGATGTTTTTAATGAGCTCAAATCGCGCCATGGGGGCAAACCGGAGGGCTTGGCTCCGGAGAGTTTGGTGTCCGGGAGCGCGGTGCCGGGGAGTTCAGCGCCGGAGAGTTTGGTGTCTGAGAGCGCGGCGACCGGGAGCACGATGCCGGGGAGCGCGATGACGGAGAGCGAGACATCTGGGGGTACGATGACGGATGGCCGGGGGGCGAGCGTGTCGGACGCCGGAGATGCAGAGATGCGTGGCCAGCAGGTACGCGATCAGCTGGTGCGTGACCAGTCAACACGCGATAAAAAGGTCATTTGGGAAAAGGAATGAATGCAGAATTTACACTCACATACTGTTTATTGTGACGGGTCATTGACTCTTGATGAAATGGTGAGAGCAGCTATCTCAAAAGGTTGCAGCTCATTTGGCTTTTCCGGCCACTCCTATGCTCCTTTCGATATCAAAGGATGTATGGACCCGGAAACTACGCTCCGCTATGCCAAAGAAATCGGCGAGCTGAAAGAGATATATTCAGGACAAATCGAATTATTCACAGGAATTGAACGGGAATATCATGGCGACGCGGTAGACATTAATGTTGATTACACGATCGGTTCTGTCCATTATATAAAAAAAGGCGATGCATATATCAGCATTGACAGCAGCGCGGAGGAATTCACTTCCGGATGCGAAACCTTTTTCAATGGTGATTATTATGCAATGGCAGAATATTACTACGATGCTGCCTCGCATGTCGCGACTGAAACGCAAGCCGATTTCATCGGGCATTTCGACATTTTTTCAAAGTTCAACTTTGGCGGGAGCCTGTTTGACGAATCGCATCCGCGATATGTCGGCGCCGCGCTTGCCGCGATGGATGAGATCATGAAGGCTTGCAATCTCTTTGAAGTGAACACTGCCCCGATCTTCAAATACGGAAAGCCGGAGCCGTACCCATCCGTGCGGCTTTTGAAAGCGCTGCGCGAAAGGGGCGGCGAAGTGCTGATAACAAGCGATAGCCACAATGCGGAGTCTATTTGTTATATGTTTGATGAAATGCGCGAGATGCTGAAATCGTGCGGGTTTAAGTACATGAAGCGCTTGACGCCCGGCGGTTTTGTCGACGTCGCGCTTTAAGCGC
>JGI24702J35022_10000175_pt1 | contig 33803 bp, 30 predicted proteins | sample TergutTh196P4_FD_35022 | JGI IMG/M metagenome (IMG submission 35022) | reverse complement strand
CTCTCCGGAGGAAAAATTGTTCTCGATGAAAATTCTTATAAATTAATAGAAAACAAAGACATACAATCCCAACCCCGTACTTTCAGCAGTCACAAAAAACAACATGCACGTAAAAATCGATGAATACGTAAAAGATGATTCGGGAAGAAGATACGGTAAAGGTAGGATATTTTGCACGGCCTCATGGGATTAAGGGGGAATTGTCGCTTGTCACTGACTATGATTTGTTTGAAGACACGGAGGATCCTTTTGTGATTTGCGAGATGGATGGGATTTTAGTGCCGTTTTTTGTGGAATCATATCGATATAAAAGTAATTCCGTCATATTGGTAAAAATCGAAAACATTGATGACGAACTGACAGCCAAACAATTTATTAACAAGGAGGTATTCTATCCTGCAGACCGTCTGGAAACGCCCTCTATGGAGGAGTTGGGCTGGAAGTTTTATACCGGTTATATCTTGGAAGGCAAAGAACAGGGTGAATTGGGAATTATCAATTATGTAGATGAAACAACAATCAATACACTTTTCAACGTGGACTACCGGGGAAAGGAATTATTGATCCCTGTTGCAGACGAGTTAGTCGATTCCGTAGATCATAACAGGCGTAGCATCGTCCTAACGCTTCCGGAAGGAATATTAATGGTTAATGATGAATTTCTTGAACCTTGAATTCTACCGAGCGTAAATCCCTGACGGGATTGTTGAACTTTGAATTTTGAATTTTGAACATGGCAAAAAAAATAAACATAAAGAAGAAAACGTTTTGGAAAAGGATTCGGTTTAAATACAAACTTTCTTTTGTGAATGAATCGACATTAGAAGAAGTGTGGTCGTTTCGTATGTCGCAGTTGTCAGCGTTTATCACATTTCTACTTATCGCTTTTGCCCTGATTGCTGTTACGGCTTTGGTGATTATTAAAACACCTATCCGAAACTACTTACCCGGATATTTGGACGTGGAAGTGCGCAACACAATCATAATGAACTCGTTGAGAGCCGATTCATTAGAAATGGCTCTGAATCGGCAATCCCGTTATTTAGCCAATGTCTCGGCTATTTTGACCGGAACCATGACGGTTGATTCCATTCGTCAATCCGACTCAATTGCTTTTATGACTGCCAATTATGATATTCCGCGAACAGAAAACGAAGAGAGATTTGCGGCCACATTCGAAGAAGAAGAAAAATATATGTTAACCACATCAAGCCCAAATACAGGTGCAACGGAAAGTATTTTTTTCTATAAACCGGTTAATGGCGTTATTTCGTCGCATTATGATTTTGAAAAGCGCCATTGGGGCGTAGATTTAGTGGCTGGAACCAAAGAAAGTGTATTGGCTACGTTAGATGGAATTGTGGTTTACACCGGTTACGACCAGGATTACGGAAATGTCATCACCTTACAACATAAAAATGGATTTGTATCCATTTACAAACATAATGAAGTGTTGTTGAAAAATACAGGCGACCAAGTAATTGCAGGTGAAGCGATTGCCCTAGTAGGCAATACAGGTGAGCTGTCCACAGGACCTCATCTGCATTTTGAGTTGTGGTACAAAGGAGGTTCTATCAATCCTGAAGAATATATAACGTTTTAGGTTTTTGATTTAAAAATTCAAATAGCATTAGGATAAAAAGAAATGTTGGTGAAATGAGAAATTTAGCCATTTTGGGGTCAACCGGTTCAATCGGAACGCAAGCGCTTGAAGTTATTGGCGAGTTTCCTGATTTGTTCAGTATATATGCTTTGACGGCCAATAACCGCGTGGATTTGCTGATCGAACAGGCTCACAGGTTTATGCCCGAAGTGGTTGTGATTGCCAACGAACAAAAATATCCTGAAGTGAAAGAAGCATTGGAGGACTTGCCTGTTAAAGTGTGGGCAGGTTCGGAAGCCATTGCGCAAGTTGTACAGATGGAACCCATTGATATGGTTTTGACTGCCATGGTAGGTTATGCAGGCTTGAAACCCACGATTTCGGCCATCAAAGCCGGTAAGGCTATCGCTTTGGCAAACAAAGAGACGTTAGTCGTTGCAGGCGAACTGATTACCTCGTTGGCAGCAGCACACAATGTCCCGATTTTACCGGTCGATTCCGAACACTCGGCTATCTTTCAATGTTTGGCCGGATCATGGCAGAATCCTGTCGAGAAGATTATGTTGACTGCCTCGGGAGGCCCTTTCCGGACAAAGACAATGGCTGAATTGGCTACCGTAACGAAAGAACAGGCCTTGAAACATCCCAATTGGGAGATGGGAGCCAAAGTCACCATCGACTCGGCTTCGATGATGAACAAGGGTTTTGAAATGATTGAAGCCAAATGGTTGTTTGCACTCGAACCTGAACAGATTCAGGTACTTGTCCATCCGCAATCCATCATCCATTCGATGGTACAGTTTGAAGATGGAGCTATCATGGCTCAGTTGGGTACACCCGATATGAAACTGCCTATTGCGTATGCACTTTCCTATCCGCAACGATTGGCAAACCGATCGGAACGATTGGATTTCAGCCGTTGTACTTCACTGACATTTGAAGAGCCAGACACGCAACGCTTTCGTAATCTGTCCTTTGCTTTTGAAGCCATACATAAAGGCGGAAATATGCCCTGTGTAATGAATGCTGCAAATGAAGTGGCTGTCGATGCATTTTTGCACGATAAAATCGGCTTTCTGCAAATGAGTGGGTTAATCGAACAAACCATGGCCAACGTATCCTTTGTTACCAACCCGACGTATGATGATTATGTGCTGACAGACAAAGAAGCGCGTGAGATTGCAATGCAGTATATATGTTAGTTTTCAGTTTTCAGTTTTCGGAGAAAGAAATAAAAATTCAATAAACAATATAATAGTATATGGAAACATTTTTGATTAAAACGCTACAATTCATCGTAAGTTTATCCATATTAGTGCTGGTGCATGAATTCGGGCATTTTATTTTTGCCCGCATCTTTAAAACACGTGTTGAAAAATTCTATCTGTTTTTCAATCCGTGGTTTACCCTTTTTAAGTTTAAACCGAAAAATAGTGAAACAGAATATGGGCTGGGCTGGTTGCCACTCGGCGGTTATTGCAAAATTGCCGGCATGATTGATGAATCTATGGATAAAGAACAGATGAAACAACCTCCGCAACCGTATGAATTTCGCTCCAAAACAGCAGGACAACGCTTGTTGATTATGATTGGCGGAGTGTTATTCAATTTCTTATTGGCGCTGCTTATCTATTCAATGGTTCTTTTCTCGTGGGGCGATTCGTATGTACCTCTCAAGGCAATAAAAATGGGCATGGAATTTAGCGATACGTTCAAAAATGCAGGTTTTGAAGACGGAGATATTTTATTGAGAACCAATGATAAAGAGCTAAAACGATTTGGTTCTGACGCTTTTCGTGCTGTCATTAGCGCCCGGTATGTTACGGTTCTTCGGGATGGACAGGAAAAGCAAATCCCGATTCCATCAGATATGATGCAACGGGTGATGCGCGATAATAAAGGCTTTGCAGATATTCGTTATCCTTTTGTAATCAAAGATATAGAGGACAAAGAAATGGGCGCTGCTTTAGCAGGCCTCCAACCGGGCGACAGCATTGTGTCTGTTAACAGCGAAGAAACTCCGACATTTATAGACGCAGTCGAACTGCTTTACAAAGAAAAAGGTAATATAATAATACTCGGATTTTACCGGAATGGTGTCGAAATGGCTGTTCCGGTTCAAGTGAACACATTTGGTAAAATAGGCGCAATAAGAGCCTTACCATCAGAGATCTATAATACAGTAGAAGTATCTTATAACTTATTACAATCATTTCCTGCCGGTTATTTGTTAGGTGTCAATACCTTGAAAGGTTATGTCGGTGATATGAAGTATGTTTTTACGAAAGAGGGCGCGTCAAGTCTGGGAGGTTTTGGAACGATAGGAAAACTGTTTCCACCTGTATGGGATTGGCATGTTTTTTGGATGACTTCGGCATTCCTGTCTATCATCCTGGCATTTATGAATATCCTGCCCATTCCGGCATTAGACGGAGGTCATGTGCTGTTTTTGATTTATGAGGTAATCACACGCCGCAAACCAAGCGACAAATTTATGGAATATGCACAGGTAGTTGGTATGATTTTAGTCTTTGGCCTAATCCTCTACGCCAACGGAAATGATATTTTCCGGTTTTTCTTTAAATAATTCTCCCTCTCGTTCGGNGGCATTTGTAATGCCGACGTTCTTGAATATAAGGATTTATAATCCGCANTAAACATTCATTGTTTTTCGCATTGCAAATGNGAATACGCAAGAAGGCTTAATTGCAAATTAAGCCAACAGAGGCTTAATGCAGGTATTTCCTGATCTTTGCTAAAGGGACATTACGGCGATCGGCATAATCGTGCAGTTGTTCTTCGGATATGCGGTTAATCATAAAATACCGTGCTTCGGGGTGGGCAATATATAATCCTGCAATGGTAGACGTTGGCAACATGGCGCCGTTTTCCGTCAAACTGACCCCTATTTTATTGAAATTTAATAGTTTATCGAGCGTAAAGATAATGCCCTGGTCGGGAAGTGAAGGATAACCGACTGCCGGACGGATGCCCTGATATTTAGCCTTGAATAAATCGGGGATGGTGTTTGATTCACCGGCTGCATAGCCCCATAATTTGTTGCGTACCAACAGATTCAGGTATTCGGAAGCTGCTTCCGCCAACCTGTCGGCTAACGTTTGGATCAACAATTGACTGTAACTGTCTTCCTGATTTTCAACCGCACCTTTGTCTGTTTCCACTGTCACCACAAAAGCGCCTATATAATCCGTGCGACCTTCGGAAACAGGCATGATATAATCTGATAATGAATAATATACATTTCTTTCGTTGAACAGTTGCTGACGCAGCATCGGAATCCTCTCTTCCCCAAGTATAATATCATCACCCTCGCTTACCGCCTCAAAAAAACCATACCGCGTACGGCAACGAACCAACCGTTCATCCACTAATTTCGTCAGCAAAAGCTGCGCATCTCGAAAAAGTTTGACAGCTTCCTGCGCCTTTGTTTGTTCTTCTTCAGGACATTGGGAGTTGAGAGTTGAGAGTTGAGAGTTGAGAGTTGAGAGTTGAGGGTTGGGAGTTGAAAACTGAGAACTGAAAACTGAAAACTGAAAACTATCTTGCGATAGCGTATCATAACGCCCGCTCATCCCCCAAGCCTTAAAGAAATACGACCAGTTAATATAAGGAATAACATCTGCCGGATCTATCGCTAACTCCTGCACTCCTTGTTGAGCCGGAACAACAGGGGTGTATGCAGCCCAATCGGTAGATAATCCGTTGGCGCGAGCTTCGGTTAGTGCGACCATGATATCTTCCTTTTTCCCCGCCATAACACGTATTGACTCGTACTCCTGATTCAAATCCCGGATATATTGATCTCTTACTAAAGGACTTAACAGGCGTGAAGTTATCAACGGCCCTTGTGAAGCGTCGGTTGCATGTACGACCGGATAGTCATAATGAGGAGCAATCTTCAATGCGGTATGTATTTTCGACGTGGTGGCGCCTCCAATCAGGATAGGGATTTGCCGACCCGCCTTTTGCATGGCTTTCGTTACCTGAATCATTTCTTCCAATGAAGGTGTTATCAATCCTGAAAGACACAGGATATCAGGCTTTTCAATTATCACTGCTTCCAAAATTTTTTCAGCCGAAACCATTACACCCAAATCGATTACTTCGTAATTATTACACGACAATACGATCGAAACGATATTCTTGCCGATATCATGTACATCGCCTTTGACTGTGGCAAATACGATTTTCCCTGCTTTTGATCCGCCTGATGCCGATTTGTCACGCTCAATATACGGATGCAAAATCTCTACCGCCTTTTTCATCGTGCGGGCAGTCTTAACCACTTGCGGAAGGAACATTTTCCCTTCACCAAACAACTCCCCTACCCTTTTCATACCGCTCATCAGAGGCCCATCAATGATATTGATTGCTTTACCGTATTGCTGAATGGCTTCCTGTAAATCGGTTGCCAAGTATTCATCTATCCCTTTTACAAGCGCATACTCCAAACGCTCCTCAACAGTTAATGACCGCCAACTATCCCGCTCAGATTTACCCTCATTGTCAATTGTCAATTGTCCATTGTCAATTGTCTGCGCGTATTCAATCAATTCATCGGCCGCTTCCGGGCGTCGCGCCAGCACCACATCTTCAAGCAAGGTACGGAGTGAAGGCTCTATATCTTCATACATTACTGCTGTCGAAGGATTTACGATACCCATATCCATGCCTGCCCTGATGGCATGGTACAGGAAAACGGCGTGCATAGCCTCGCGTACATAATTATTACCACGGAAAGAAAACGACAGGTTACTGACGCCTCCGCTTACCTTGGCATAAGGCAAATGCTGTTTGATCCAGGTCACAGCGCGTATAAAATCAAGCCCGTACCGGCTATGTTCGGGCATACCGGTTGCTATAGCGAGGACATTCGGGTCGAAAATAATATCCTGTGGCGGAAAGCCAATCTGCTCAGTTAAAAGGCGGTACGCACGTTCGCATATTTCAATTTTCCGCTCGTATGTATCGGCTTGTCCCTGTTCATCAAAAGCCATTACAACAGCGGCTGCACCTAACCGACGGATACGCCCGGCATGTTCCAAAAACAGTGTTTCACCTTCTTTCAGGCTGATGGAGTTGACAATACTTTTTCCCTGCACACACATCAATCCTTGCTCGATAACCTCCCATTGGGATGAATCAATCATCACAGGCACACGTGTTATATCAGGTTCCGATGCAATCATCCGAAGAAATGTTTGCATTTCAAACACTGCGTCAAGCAATCCATCGTCCATATTGATATCGATGATTTGTGCGCCGTCTTCTACCTGTTTGCGGGCAATGGCGAGCGCTTCCTCATAGTTTTTGGCTGTGATAAGCTGTAGAAATTTGCGCGAACCGGCCACATTGCAGCGTTCGCCGATATTGATAAAGTTGTTTTCAGGTTTGACTTCGAGCAATTCCAGTCCCGACAACCATAACGCATCTGTTTGCCTGACAGGTTGATGTGGTTTTGCACCATTGACTAATGCGGGATATAAAGCGATATGCGCGGGGGTCGTTCCGCAACAACCGCCGATAATATTTACAAGTCCCTCATCTACAAACTCTTTCATCACTTTAGCCATACGTTCAGGCGTCTCGTCATATTGTCCGAATTGATTCGGCAGACCTGCATTGGGGTAGGCGCAAATATAATATGGAGCGACTTCGGCCAATTCTTTGAGGAAAGGCTTCATCTCCGCAGCGCCAAACGAACAGTTCAGTCCGACACATGTCAACGGAATATGCTGAATAGAAGACAAAAACGCCGTTAATGTCTGTCCTGAAAAGGTACGTCCGCTTTTGCCTGATAAGGTGATTGAAAGGAGTATCGGCAAATCCCTGCCTTTATCTTGCAAAACCTGTACTGCAGCCTCCAATCCTGCTTTCATGTTCAGGGTATCGAAGGCTGTTTCAAACAGCAACATATCAACTCCGCCTTCAATCAAAGCGTCAAGCTGCTCATAATAAGCATTAAACAATTCCGTATACGATACATTACGAAATGCAGGGTTGTTTGCATCGGGACTTATCGAAGCCGTTTTGTTTGTAGGGCCGATGGAGCCGGCAACAAATACTGTCCGTTCCGGATGTTCGCACATAAAATCATCCGCCAGTGTCCGCGACAGTTTGGCTGCTTCCAGGTTTATTTCACGTACCAGATGTGGCAACTCATAGTCTGCCATGGAAATAGCGTTCGCATTAAATGTATTGGTCACAAAAACATCAGCGCCAACTTCGAGGTATTGACGTTGAATATCCCGAATCAAATCGGGACGTGAGATATTTAATAAATCAATATTCCCTTTTAATGGAATGGGATGATCGGCAAACCTTATTCCGCGATAATCCTCTTCCGTCAGTTGGAATCCCTGAATCATCGTCCCCAATCCCCCGTCGAGGATCAAAATCCGCTCGTTTAATTTTTCAAGAAACATATCATGGGCAATGAAGAAATAGTGCTGATGCTTTTAAAAAATAATCTCCGTTAGGAGATAAACGTGAATAACCCCTTGCAAGCCGATGGGCGAAACTTGGGGTGAGTGAGACGCCAACCTCTCATCAACCCCGTAGTGGGTTGAACTCCCACAGAGTTATCAAAAGGTGAGACAGTCTGCTTTTCCCCGGCTGCAAAATTACAAAATAATTAAAAACAGGGAATAAGGAACGTGATTTTTTGTTACAAACTCAATTGGCGTTTTCAGAAAATTTCCTTATTTTTGCCGCATTATTCATTATTCAACTAATAGCTATGAATACCAAACGACCCCTCCGTTTTTTCAATACAACCGGACCATGTAATCCGGATGATCATTATATGCTTCCGCCTGAAGACCGTTTGGTGGGAGCGCAGTTGAATCGTTATATCAAGGATAAACTCTATTGGGTGCTTCATGCACCACGTCAAACGGGGAAAACGACTTTCCTGCAAAGCTGGATGCGGGAAATCAATGCCGGAGGTGAAGCTATTGCCTGTTATGTAAGTGTGGAATGTTGTCAAGGATTGGAAGAAGCTGTACGATCCATGCCGGCGATATGTTCATCCATCAGGGATAGTGCGATGAAATATAATCTTCCTGTACCGGAAGTTACAGAAACAACTGATCCGTTCAATATGTTAAACAATATACTGTTTACTTGGTCAATCTTAATAACACCTAAGCCATTAATCATTCTTTTCGATGAAGTGGATGTACTTGTTGGAGAGACGATGATAAGTTTCTTGCGACAGTTACGCTATGGATTTGCCACACGCGGAATAGGCAAATTCCCCGTTTCAATCGCTTTGGTGGGTATGCGCGATTTGAAAGATTACATTACTGCCTCCAAAGGCGGCATTGCGCCCAACCCCGGTTCACCGTTCAATATCAAAGCCGATTCGGCTGTTTTGTCCAATTTTCGACAAGAAGATGTAGCTAATCTGTTCGCTCAACGGACAGCCGAAAACGGACAGTTAATCACACCCGAAGCATTGGACTATGTTTACGAACAATCCAAAGGGCAACCATGGATTGTTAATAACCTGTTCATGCGTGCAACGATGCGTATCCTTGATCGGGACAGTACGGAAACGGTGACATTAACTCATATCGAAGAGGCTCGCCAACAGATGATCCTGGCACGCGAAACACATTTGGATGCATTGGCAGAGAGATTGAAAGAACCGGGCGTACGCAGTGTCATAGAGCCAATCATTACAGGCGAAATGAAACCCAACATGGCCACAAGTGATGCTTTCAGGCTTTGTTTGGATTTAGGATTGGTTGCATTGGAACGGGGAACGCCAATCATAGCCAATCCAATTTATCGCGAGGTGATCACACGGCAACTCACCTTCGGTCAACAAACAGCATTGCCAGAACCCAACTGGCCATGGCAGCAACCTGACGGTTCATTAGATATGGACCGGATTATGAAGGAATTTCAAAAGTTCTGGCGACGTCATGGTGATGTCTGGGAATCGCAGGCGGATTATAACGAAGCCTTTCCGCATCTGCTGTTGATGGCTTTTCTGCAAAGGATACTCAACGGTGGCGGGCATATTGAAAGAGAGTGCGCTGCCGGTCGCGGACGGATGGATTTATTAGTCGAATATAATGGGCGTTCGCATATTATTGAAATCAAATTGATTCATTACTACGACACTCCACAAATCGTCAGGGAAGAAGGATTGGAACAAATCAGGTGGTATCGCGACAAGTTTTCACCCGGAACACCCGCCTACTTGGTGATTTTTGATCGTCGCCCCGAAGTCAAACAACAACCATGGGACGAACGCATCACCTGGGAATATGATGACGATATCACTATTGTAGGATGTTGATATTTTAAACCTTAAACGCCCTCTTTATCTCCTGCTTATCGTCGCGTTCTTTCAATGATTGGCGTTTATCGTATTCTTTTTTCCCTTTGGCGATGGCAATTATGACTTTCACTAATCCTTTGTCGTTGATAAACAGTCTTATCGGAACTATGGTGAAACCGCTGTTCTTTGCGGCTGTGTCTAATTTACGGATTTCTTTTCTGTTTAACAGCAACTTACGCTCACGGCGAACCGCATGATTATTGTATGTGCCATAGAAGTATTCGGCGATATACATATTCTTCACCCATACTTCTTTCCGTTCCACCACACAATAGGTATCCACCAGACTGGCCTTGCCTAACCTGACGGATTTTATTTCCGTCCCCGTCAATACGATACCGGCAGTAAACGTTTCGAGCAACTCATAATCGAAGGTTGCACGTTTGTTCTTAATCGTCAGATGGTTACTTGTCTTTTCTTTTCCCACAGCTCAATCTCCCATTAAACTCTAAATCCCGGCATCATCATACGCAATACATATTCTATGACCATAGGGGATAAAACAACGATACAAGAGGTTATTATCGTAAATTTCAGTTGTTCGTTTTCCGTTACCTGCATATATACGGTCGCTCCTTCCCAAATGATATAAAAGGTGTACAGGACAAATATCTGCAAGAAGAAAAAATCGGGCAATAAAGATGTCAGGATGTACAGCACAAATATTAACGACGAAGCATATCCCACGAAAAAACGACATAACTCTATGTCTTTCGGCTGATGGAAAATCCCTTTCCATACTTCGTTCAACAAATATGCCCCCAGGTAAAAACCTCCTGCTACCGCTATCACAGTCCGTATCATTATTCTCAGGGCGATTTCAAAATCAAATTCCTTATACGTAAAAAAGATGCCCAGAAAAGCTGCTAACGCAACAATTCCGATCAAAGGATAAATGAATCGCATTAAAAAAGTATCCGACTTTTCATCCTGCCTGCTTAATTCTTCCCAGGCCTCACCGGGCTTTATAATAAGTCCTTTCAGTCTGTTGAAAATATTTTTAAACATAACCATCATCAATAACCGGTGCAAAAGTATAAAAAATTTTGTATCTTTGTGCCGTAGTTCACAGATAAATATCTTATGACACTTATCAAATCAATATCGGGTATTCGAGGTACGATCGGAGGAAAGACGGATGAGGGACTGAATCCGTTGGCTATTGTGAAATTTGTGGCGGGTTATGCCACTTTCATTCAAAAGCGCTCAAAATCAAAAACCAACCGGATTGTTGTTGGCCGCGATGCACGTATATCAGGCGAAATGGTCAAATCGGTCGTTACCGGAACATTAACAGGGATGGGGTTCGATGTGGTGGATATCGGCATGGCAACAACCCCGACCACCGCTTTGGCTGTCGGTATGGAAAGAGCTCGCGGAGGTATCATCCTCACTGCCAGCCATAATCCTAAACAATGGAATGCGCTGAAACTGCTTAACGCTCAAGGTGAATTTCTAAACGAGGCAGAAGGAAATGAGGTGTTGGCATTGGCTGAATCGGAAGATTTTACTTTTGCAGGAATCGAAACATTAGGCAAGGTAATCACTGACAACCGGTATAAAGAACGACATATCGAGAGCATCCTGAATCTGGAATTAGTCGATACGGAAGCCATCCGGGCAGCCAATTTCAGGGTGGCGATTGATTGTGTGAACTCGGTGGGAGGTGTTGTGTTACCTGATTTACTGTATGCACTCGGTGTACAAGAAATTTTCAAACTGCACTGCAATCCGCATGGTAATTTTGCGCATAATCCGGAACCGCTACCTGAACATCTATCCGAAATATCAAACCTGATGACACAAGCCAAAGCTGATGTTGGATTTGCAGTAGACCCTGATGTCGATCGCTTAGCTATCATCTGCGAAGACGGACAGCTGTTCGGCGAAGAATATACTTTGGTGGCAGTCAGCGATTATGTACTAAGCCAAACGCCCGGTCCTGCGGTCAGCAACCTCAGTTCGAGCCGCGCTTTGCGCGACATTACGCGGAAGTACGGTTGCACGTATGAGGCGGCAGCTGTCGGCGAAGTCAATGTTGTCGCCAAAATGAAAGAAAGTAATGCCGTTATCGGAGGCGAAGGCAATGGCGGCGTTATCTATCCCGCAAGTCATTACGGCCGCGATGCGTTAGTTGGTATCGCATTGTTCCTAACGCATTTAGCAAAGCAGAAAATCACAACGAGCGAATTAAAGGCAATGTATCCGGCATATTTTATATCGAAACAGAAAATCGAACTGAGTCCTGAAATCAACATTGATATTATCTTCGACAACGTAAAGAAAAAATTCAGCGGATATGACTTGACCGATATTGATGGCATAAAGATTGATTTTCCTGATCAATGGGTGCACCTGCGAAAGAGCAATACGGAGCCCATCATTCGTGTTTATTCCGAAGCACACACGATGCAGGAAGCGATTGCACTGGGTGACGAGATAAAAAGAATTATTTATGAATTATGAATTCTACCGAGCGTAAATCCCTAACGGGATTATTGAATATTTTTTTAAATTTTTAAATTTTAAATCTTTAAATTATTTATTGTTGAACATTGAACCTTGAACTTTGAACCTTGAACCCTAAAGCTTATGCGCAAACTAAAGATTACCGAACTTCGCCGGCTCACAGCCGAACAATACCGAAACTGTGCAAAAACGCCGTTAGTCGTTGTGCTCGACCATGTCAGAAGCCTGCATAATGTCGGTTCCATTTTTCGGACAGCCGATGCTTTTAGGTTGGAATCCGTTTACCTGTGCGGCCTTACAGCCACCCCACCCCACCCCGAAATCCGCAAGACAGCGCTCGGAGCCGAAGAAACAGTCGAATGGCATTACTATCACGATACGTTGGAGGCCATTCGGCAACTGAAAAAAGACGGGTATATCCTTTATGCAGTCGAACAGACCGAAGGCAGCGTGTTATTGAACAATATTTCGTTGGACCCAACACGTAAACATGCGCTTATCCTGGGACATGAAGTCAAGGGAATCCAACAATCCGTTGTCGATGAATGTGATTATTGTATCGAGATTCCGCAGTTCGGTACTAAGCACTCGCTGAATGTCTCTGTTGCAGGAGGAATTGCTATATGGGGGGTTTTTAATAAACTATTTGCGAATAAGGTCCACGAATTTCACGAATTGACACGAAAAAATATTTAATTATATAGGTCCACGAATTGACACGAATTAACACGAAAAAGACAGGATAATGAAAAGAATAACGCTCACACTTATCTATTTGCTTTTTATCGCCTCCTTAGTGACGGCAAATCCGGTCAAGAAGACCATACAGGCGGGAGGTTTTATGCGCGAATATCTTGTGTATATGCCACAACACCCACAGGCGGCGTTTCCGACCGGTTTATTGATCGGATTGCATGGTTTTAACGGTTCGATGGATGATTTTTTCAACGCATACGATTTCAGGACAATAGCCGACTCGCTGAATTACCTGATATTGGCGCCAATGGCATTGCCCGAACAAAACGAAGCGGTGAAACTGAAAGCCGATGTATTGAGTCTGTTTATGGGAGATCAACTGAAGTTGGATGCCGTTTGGGCATGTGGGTTGAAAGTCAGGGCTGTAATGCTTGGGATAACGTTGATTGACGACGAACTGAATAAAGATATTGACGACACCGGTTTTCTCAGCCTGATGATCCAACAGACCATAGCTGAATATGCCTTGTCGCCAGACAATATTTTTATGATCGGTACATCAATGGGAGGTTATATGGCTTATCAATATGCACTGATACAGCCTGTGAAATTATCGGGAATGGTAGCTGTGGCCGGTTCGATGGGATTGGCCATCAAAGATCAAACAACGGCTCCGAAGGTTCCCGTATGTGACTTTCACAGTTTGACCGACGAGGTAGTTCCCTATACAGGGTCGTACAATCAATCAGGCGCCACCATCTACTTAGCGCAAAACAAGGCCGATGTGATTCAATTTTGGGCTACAAACAATGCAACAGGTGCACCGGTGATCGAAAATGTCGATTACTATCCTGCAGCCAATAACATTACGGTCGAAAAAATCACCTATCCGGCGCCCGTCTTTGAGGTGATTCATTACCGCATAAACGGCGCTTATCATAATTACTTCTTAAAGAAAGAAGAGGGCGACTGTATGGATCACAGGGAGGAAATCACAAAGTTTATCGTCGCCCACGCAACAACATCACCCTCCGGTACCTTATATCCACAACTGCCGGATATCACAGTCTATCCCAATCCGGCACGGGATATGATTTATTTAGGTGTTGCTACGGGGGATGTAACGATTTACAATCCGATGGGACAAACCGTATGGTCGGGTGCATTCCATGCCGGCTCATTAAATATCTCTTTCCTGAAACCGGGAATGTATATCCTTCATATTCAGACGGAAGGAAGAACCAAGGTGGCTAAGATAACCGTTAGCAATTGACAATCATACGGCGTTGCCGCATGCAATTGCTAACTGGCTTTCAGCCCCTGTTCGTCGGCATTTGTAATGCCGACGTTCTTGATTATAAGGATTTATAATCCGCAATAAACATTCCATGTTTTTCGCATTGCAAATGCAAAGACGCAAGAAGGCTTAATTGCAAATTAAGCCAACAGAACCTTAAATCTTCAAATCTGATTATATCTGTCCCTGCTCAACTAAGATGACGACCCGCTCTGTCATGGCATCTTTTCCGTTGGGGTCGTATTTGCTTTTCAGGCTGGCGCCAAACATACCGGCAAAGATATTCCAAAATGAGGCGCGTACTCCTCCCAAATAAGCCGACACAATGTTGTAGCTTGTCTGATTACATTCGCGGTCGACCAACTTAATCAACAATTTTCCTTGCGTCAACGTTAATTTTTTCAGTTCCGGTTTATATTGCTGGTATAATTCTTTTTCCATTCTTTTCAAATGGGCTTCTTTTTCCTTCTTGTTCGGCATTGTTTCAATATATTCGTATGTTTCGATCAACGTATTATAAATCAATTTGGCATAAGGTAATGCTCTTTTCACGTCGCGAACCAATTTTGTATATTCCTGTTTTTCCTTCTCATTCTTAAATTTCAATTCAGGAAAAATAAAGATTTCCGGCAAATAAACAATAAGTGTTGTATCCTTTCCGTCCACTTTGGCTAACATATACCCTTCGGGAACAACCAATCTGCCCTTCGAATCCGTCTGCTGCACTTGAGAAATCCCCTTAAATGAGACCATTAGCAGCAGGAGAAGAAGACCGTAAGATCGTAAGACCGTAAGATCGTAAGACTGTAAGAATTTTGAACCTTGAACCATGAACATTGAATTCTACCGAGCGTAAATCCCTAACGGGATTTTTAAATCTTTAAATTTTTAAATTATTAAATTATTAAATCTCTAAATTATTGTTATTTAATAATTTTCATGGATTTGATCCTCACGTCTTTCAGGGGTCGGTCATTGATGTCGGTCGGGACGAACTGGATTTTATCGACCACCTTCATGCCTTTTACTACCTCGCCGAAAACGGTATAAGTACCATCCAAATGGGGCGATCCTCCTTTGAGCATATATGCCTCGCGCTGTTCGGGAGTCAGTTTGATGTTTTTCTCCTGTTCCATTTTATCCAACTCACGTTCGGTATAAAATTTCCCTGTTACAATATAAAACTGTGTTGCCGAAGAAGCCCATTCGGGATTCACATCGTCGCCGGAGCGTGCCGCACAGACTTGTCCGCTTTGATGAAAATAACGGGGATAGATTATCTCCGCCGGAATGGTATAGTCCAAATCACCGTCTCCCAACTTTTCACCGGGAGGCGAATTTTTCGAATTAATATCGCCGGCCTGTATCATAAATTGCTTGATCACCCTGTGAAACAGCAAACTATCATATTGGTGAGAATTGACCAATTCGAGGAAATTATCACGATGCAATGGCGTCTCATTGTATAATTTTATCGTAATCTTCCCTTTATTCGTATTAATTAGTACCATTGTTTCCTTCTCTTGCGCAAAAACACCTACGCAAAGCGAAAACAAAAAACACAGACTCCAATATTTCATTTTATTTCTCATTTTNAAATGTTCAAAACAACCTCTCCGGATACTCCCCTGCATCNGTCAATGCCTGAATCCTNTCCACTACATAACTGCGGTCGTTCGAATACGTAATACCAAACCATTGGGAAGTGGTATCCAAGACTTTGACCTGTGCTTTGTTTTTCGTAACTAAATCATTAATCATCAACGGGATAAAAAATTCGCTTTTGAAGTTATTCATGTTCGCCCGCAGAAAATCCTTGAAATATGCCTCGGAATATGTAAAATATTCAGGCGTAAAACCCCACATATTCATGGATACAGGTGCATGGTCATCCAACAAACAAATCGTACCGTTCTCGTCCGTAAATCGGATAATTCCCTCAATACGCTGTATGTCAATCCGTTCGACACAAGCTGTCAGGTATCCTTCCGCATTGGTTTCGCAAACACCCCGCGCAACCGAACCGCTCTCACTCAATGTATTACCTACCCGGAAACCGACCATGCAATACTCATTTTGCTTTCCCGTAACCGTTGTCAGTTCCTTGCCCAGCGCTTCGAAGCTGTTGCGCCCGTAAAAATCGTCGGCATTAATGACGGCAAACGGTTCATGGATCACCTCTCTTCCCATCAATACGGCATGGTTCGTACCCCATGGTTTGGTGCGTTCCGGTGGACACGAAAATCCTTCCGGAAGGTCGTACAAGGATTGAAAAACGACTTCGACAGGTATATGATTTTCATACTTGCTGACAATGATGGAACGAAAATCATCTTCAAAATCTTTGCGGATCACAAAAACGAGTTTGCCGAATCCGCTGCGGATAGCATCAAAAATGGAATAATCCATAATCGTTTCGCCATGAGGCCCTACCCCATCCAATTGCTTTAATCCGCCGTAACGGCTGCCAATACCTGCGGCTAATACAAACAGTGTTGGTTTCATATACTTTAACAATTAATCATGGCACAAAGATAAGAAATAATTATGAATTAGGAATTGTTTCGTATCTTTGTACCCAAATTTCAACAATACAGCAATGATTTGGAACGAAACGATGGAGTGCATGTCGCGCCGGGAGATGCGGAAGTTACAATCTACCCGTTTAAAAGAGGTGGTCGAACACGCATACCATAACACGCCTTTTTACAGGAAACAGATGCAGGCTTTGGGAATCACGCCTGATGATATTCAGTCGATTGAAGATATCACTAAACTACCTTTTTCCGAAAAACAGCATCTGCGCGACAATTATCCTTTCGGTCTGATGGCCGTACCCATGTCGGAGATTGTACGCCTCCATGCCTCTTCAGGGACAACGGGAAAACCGATTGTAGTCGGATATACACGCAAAGACATCCAGGTCTGGAACGAGGTAGTAGCACGTTGCCTGACAGCGTATGGCGTTACAAAAAACGACGTCGTACAGGTTTCGTACGGTTATGGCCTCTTTACCGGAGGATTGGGCGCACATAACGGCGTCGAGACGATCGGAGGAACCGTCATCCCGATGAGTAGCGGTAATACGCAGAAACAGATTCAGTTGATGCACGATTTCGGCGCAAACGCATTGGCATGTACCCCTTCTTATGCGTTGTTTCTGGCAGAAACGATTCACGAATCTGGTATTCCCATTGAAGAATTCCGATTGCGAACAGGCATCTTCGGGGCAGAGCCATGGACGGAAAAGATGCGCCGCGAATTGGAAGACAAACTGAATATCAAGGCATACGATATCTACGGGTTAACAGAAATATGCGGACCGGGCGTTGGCGGCGAATGTGAATATCAGTGCGGCACCCATCTATGGGAAGACCATTTTTACCCCGAAATCATCGACCCCCAAACATTGCAGCCCGTAGCAGATGGACAGCAGGGCGAATTGGTCTTTACAACCCTGACCAAAGAAGGAATGCCCATGATACGTTACCGTACACGCGACTTAACCACCTTACATACAGAACAATGCCAATGCGGACGAACGGCTGTTCGCATGGATCGCATCCTCGGACGCAGCGATGATATGCTGATTATCCGTGGTGTCAATGTATTTCCGTCGCAAGTCGAATCGGTCATCCTCACATTGGAGGAATTTGAACCTCATTATTTCATTACCGTTGACCGCGTGAATAATGTTGATACGTTTCAGGTGCAGGTCGAGCTACGGCCTCAGTATTATTCGGACGAAATGAGCAAGATTCTTGCCTTAAAGAAGAAAATTACGAGTCACATGCAAAGTGTCATCGGCATTCAGCCGGAAATCAAAATCGTCGAACCGCGCAGTTTGGAGCGAAGCCAGGGCAAGGCTAAGCATGTGATTGACAACAGAAAACTAAATTAAAAATCAACAATAATTGAATATTAAATCCTTTAAATCTTTTTTTTTAAAATCATTAAATTACTAATCATTATGTTAACAAAACAATTATCCATCTTTTTAGAAAATAAGAGAGGGCGCTTCACGGAAGTAGCCAAGTTATTGGGCGTTGAAAACATCAATATGACTGCTTTTACCGTCTCCGAAAATTCCGATTTCGGCATACTTCGTTTGATAGTAGCCGATACGGATAAAGCCCTGCATGTGCTCCGTAATAATAAATACGCCGTGACGGAAGCCGATGTGATTTGCCTGCATTGTCCGAATCAGCCGGGTGCACTCGGCAAGGTGATGGATTACATCACAAAGGCAGGTATCTTTATAGAATATATGTACGCATTTGCAGAAGGCGAATCAGCGCATATAATTATTCGTCCCGACGATCTGGAACTTTGTGCAGAAGTGTTGCGAGAAAACAGCTTGGAGTTGATTGAAGCCAGTGAATTGTATAAGTTTTAATTTATTAACATTTTCTTTTGCGACTATTTGAAAAGGAAGTATTACCTTTGCCGGATGAAACGTTTGGTAGAGACGGGGCGTGCCCCGTCTGTTCAGGGTTTAAATCAATTATTCAATCAAAGATGAAGAAGGTTATAGTTGTATCGGGATTTTTTTTGTTGTGCGTTTCGTGCGGAGAATTTACCAAGATTCAGAAAAGCACGGACTATGAATTGAAATATTCGTATGCCAAAAAATATTACAACAGCAAAAAATGGACCAAAGCATCCTCTTTATTGGAAGAAGTGGTTCAGTTTATGAAAGGGACTTCTTCGGGCGAAGAGTCATTATACCTCTTGGCACAGAGTTATTACAATCAAAAAGACTACCAGACGGCCTCCGCCTATTTCAACACATATATTTCAACGTATCCCAAAGGTGAATTTACAGAGCTGGCGCGTTTCTATTCGGGTTACGGGCTTTATCTCGATTCGCCCGAACCTCAGTTAGACCAAACACAAACGTATGAGGCACTTTCACAGCTTCAGCTCTATATGGAATATTATCCGCAAAGCGAACGAGCTCGGCAGGCACAGGAAATCATGTTTGAGTTACAGGAAAAACTCGCCTACAAAGAGCTGTTAAGCACACAGTTATATTATAATCTGGGCACTTACATGGGTAATAACTTTCTGGCATGTATTATCTCTGCCGATAATGCGCTGAAAGATTATCCTTATTCCAAGTATCGCGAAGAATTTATCTTCCTGAAGATAAGGGCAAAGTATGAGTTGGCGCTTGTGAGTGTGACAGACCGTTTGCAAGGCCGTTACCGCGAAGTGGTCGACGAATACTACAATTATACGAATGAGTTTCCGGAAGGAAAATATACACGGCAGGTTCAACGTTTTTTTGATAATGCAAGTAAAAAAATCACAAGTAGTTACTAATAAGGGCGAAATGTTTTCACCCCAAATAATATAAATTAATTAAAGTATGGATTATCGTAAAACAAATGCACAGGTAACAACCGTTACACGCGATATGATGCAATTGAGTGAAGATACAGGGAATATTTATGAAACCCTGATGGTTATCGCCAAAAGATCAAACCAGATCTCGAATGAGATGAAGAAGGATTTGGAAAAGAAATTGTCTGAATTTGCTTCATTCAACGACAACTTGGAAGAGGTATTTGAAAACAGGGAACAAATTGAAATATCGCGGTACTACGAAAAGTTACCCAAACCGGTACTGATCGCGCTGCAGGAATTTTTAGATAACAAAATCTATTATAAAAATCCGGTTAAAGAAAAAAATAATTTCTGATATTTAAATCGTGATACAGCGTATTCAAACAGTCTATTTAATAATAGTAGTTGCTTTATCAACGGCAATGCTTTTTATGCCGTTGGCAGTTGTTCAGATTGACAGTCTGTTATATTCCTTTGAGGTTACGGGATTGAACACCATGACATCACCTTCCGAATTGGTATTTACGACATGGGCATTAATGGCTTTGTCAATTCTGATTTGTATCGTCGCATTTAAGGCCATCTTCCTGTTTAAGAAACGCATGTTGCAAATACGCTTATGTATCTTCAACGCTATCTTGTTGATTGGATTTTATGGGTTATTCGCTTTTTTTTGCTGGAAAATTCCGGATCTATCAAGCAATTTTCACTTCAGTAGCGTTCGCGTTGCATTGTTGTTTCCGTTTATAAGCCTGATATTAACCTATTTAGCAATCCATAATATCGGAGTCGACGAAATGCTTGTCCGCTCACTCAACCGCCTGCGTAAATGAGGGTTTCACCTCACCCCCAACCCCTCTCCGCAAGAGAGGGGCGTTAAGGAGGGTGTTCGTTTTCAGTTCATGGTTCAATTCCTGATTTTTAATTTTCAATTACAATGTTATCTTTTCGTTATCAAGATTTAGGCCTTATCGAATATCAGGAGGCATTACGTATACAGACAGACGTTTTTCAACAATTGATTGATGCCAAAATCGCGAAGACAAGTGCNGATAGTATCCTCTTTTGCTGCGAACATCANCCGGTCTTTACGCTTGGTAAAAACGGACAGGTTTCTAATTTGCTGGCTTCNGAAGCGCTATTGAAAGAACAGGGCATCTCGCTCTATCATACCAACCGGGGAGGCGATATCACTTTTCACGGTCCGGGACAAATAACGGGTTATCCCGTCTTTGATTTGGAGAAATTCGGGATGGGGTTACGACAATATGTCGAGACCATCGAAGAGATTATCATCCGTTTCTTGTTGCTGTACGGAATCAGGGGAGAGCGATTGGCAGGGGCTACCGGCGTTTGGCTTGATACGGGAACGGCCAACGCACGGAAAATCGGGGCAATCGGCATCAAAAGCAGCCGTTTCGTAACCATGCACGGTTTTGCCTTGAATATCAATACCGACCTCAACTACTATACATTAATTAATCCTTGCGGCTTTACAGACAAAGGAGTCACGTCGTTGGCCAACGAGTTAAGCCACACAATAGATATAAACAACTGTAAAAATCAATTGCTGTCACTCTTTACGGAAATGTTTCGTTCATCAAAATAACGCATTAAACGTTTTTTTAACCGAAAATTATGTTGTATTTTTGTCAAATTTTTAAAAACAAACAGTCATGAAATCCTTATCTTTCATCACGTCATTGCTATTATGCTTAGTGATAGCAGGTTGCAGCCAATCGGGCAGCGGTGTGTTATTCGACGGTACGAACATGAATCAATGGAAAACGACCGGAAACGTTTCCACAGCTGACGGCATATTGACTTTGACAGGCAGCAATGCCTGTGCTGTTTTAAAAAACGGCAAGTACCAAAACTTTGAACTCAACCTTGAGATGCGTACCACCCCGGGTGGCAAGGGCGCCATCGCATTCCATACCGACCCGTCCGTCGGTAAAGGATACCGCGTGGCGATCAACAACGACCGCGACGATCCCGTGTGGTGGAAAATGACGGGCAGCCTGCTGTCTGTTCGCAACCTCACCAAAAGCTTTGTCAAAGAAAACGACTGGTTTACGATGAGTATACGGGTGGAAGGTCATTTCGTTACGGTCAGGATCAACGGCGAACCGGTGGTTGAATATATCGAACCGGCTGAACCTTATCGCGTTGCGCCCAACAGCGATGTTTTGCTTTCGGAAGGGACATTTGCACTGACAGGCAGCGGCACAGGCGACGTTCAGTTCAGAAACATTTCAGTCAACGTCATCCGTCCCGATGAAATAGCTGAAGATGTCGCATCGCAATGGGCACAGGCGCCTGATGAACAAAACGATGATATCATCCGTTTACATCAGGAAGACTTTCCCGTCCTCGACTATCATGTGCATGTCAAAGGTGGCCTTACCGACGAAAATGCAGCCCAACGCTCACGCAAGACAGGCATCAACTACGCTGCCGCACCCAATTGCGGCATCGGATTTCCGATCACCGACGATGCCGGCGTCATGGCTTTTCTCGAATCATCGCGTAAGCTGCCGTTTATCCTCGCCATGCAAGCCGAAGGACGCGAGTGGGTCACCACCTTCTCGCCCGAAGTACGCGCCGAGTTCGACTACGTCTTCACCGATGCACTTACCTTTACCGACTCGAAAGGACGGCGCACCCGCCTTTGGATGCCGCAAGAAGTATGGATTGAAAACGAACAGGAATATATGGATCTGATCGTGAATAAGATATGTGATGTACTGCAGGAGCCGATGGACGTCTATGTGAATCCCTGTTTTCTTCCTCCTACGATGGAAGACAGGTATGATGAGTTTTGGACCGAAGCACGCATGAACAAATTCGTCGAAGCGATGGCCAACAGCGGCAAGGCGCTCGAAATAAACGCCCGCTACAAGATTCCCAACAAGGCAATCATCCAAAAAGCAAAAGCGGCAGGGGTGAAATTCACCTTCGGCACCAACAATGCCGGAGCCAACGACCTCGGATTGCTTGAATACTGCATCCAAATGAAAAATGAATGTGACATCACTGCACAGGATATGTACAGGCCAAAGATAAAGATTTGAAAATTAAAAAATTAAAGATTTAAGAATTTAAAAATAATCTTACACTCTTACAGTCCCCTATCAGTTATTCAGTTATTCAATTATTCAGTTATTCAATTTTTATGACCATCGCAGTAGATTTTGACGGCACTATTGTGGAGCACGAATATCCCAAAATCGGGAAACCCGTCCCGTTTGCATTTGAGGTTTTGCGCAAGTTACAGCAGGAAGATAATCATAAACTCATCTTATGGACAATGCGCGAAGGCAGGCTTTTGCAGGAAGCGATCGATTTTTGCGAAAAAAATGACGTGTTTTTTTATGCGTGCAATAAAAATTATCCCGAAGAAGAGTGGGTAGATGGGGTTCCCCGAAAAATCGCAGCCGATCTGTTTATCGACGACCGCAACGTGGGTGGGCTACCCGATTGGGCAATCATCTACGAATTGATAAAATATGGCGCTTACACTCATCAAAGACTTGATTATCAGATTAATATTGGTTCTTCAGGTGGTAGAAAAAATTGGATGGTCAGGCTTGGCGAAGCTTGGGAGAAGGCAAAAGAAAAAAGAAAATAAAGGGAGTTCACAAGACTCCTTTTTTTTTTTAGGCTGAATAATTTCTCGAATACATGGCTTTATTATAAATTTTTTTATTTTTTTTTTGATTTATTTGTGTGTTAATAAAAAAATTACTATTTTTGCAGCCAATTATAATAAATATTCTTGTGAATGAGAAGTAGCGTATTTATAATGAAATAGATGATAAAAAAAATAAAATTAATGATAATTTAAATGTAAAAAAAATGAAGCGAGTTACAAATGAACAAAAAACAGAAAATAGTATAAGATACTATGGCAAACTATTCGTGAGCGCCATACTAACATTCTGTATATCAGGTGTTTTAATGGCTCAGCAAACCGAATATGAAAGCGAAGATTTTAAGGGTCAATGGTTTATTGGCTTAGGGGTGGGTCCGCGGATGTATTTTGCAGATCATGCACGTCAATTAACATTTGCAGACCGGATTTCGGGAGGTGCTGATGTGTATGTAGGCAGGTGGTGGAATCCGATTGTCGGCACACGTCTGGGCGCATCCTGGCAAGTATTAAGAGGAGCAACCAAGTATAGTTCTTCGCAAAGGGTTTCACACGCCATTGATAGAAACCTTTACATTGGCACGCCCCATTACCTGTATCGCCAGCAATTCTCGGCTTATCAGCTTTACGCTGATTTGGTTTTCAATGTCTCCAACCTTTTTGAAGGCTCTTATGAAGACCGTTTCTGGACATTGGCGCCTTTTGTCGGTATAGGGTATATAAGTACATTCGATCATCCTGATGCGCACGAACTTGCGCTCAACATTGGATTGTTGAACAAACTCCGTGTAGGTGAAAATGTGGATCTGGTATTTGATATGCGCGGCGCGGCTTTTAAAGACCGCTTTAAGAATCCCGTATACGATTCGCAGGCAGACAGATCTGAAGAAAGAAACAGATTGAATAATGATACGGGCGGACGGCCTTATGATGGCATCTTTTCTTTCAATGTAGGCGTACAATTCCGTTTTGGAAGCAATAGCAATTCATCATATACTTATTATCCTGATCCTGTTCGTCCCGTTCCGCCGCCCGCCAAAGAGATGGTGGTCGAAAAAGTGGTCGAATGGAAAGACGTAGCCACCGATGTACTGATCCTTTTCCGGATCAACGAGAGTGTGCTGTTGCGTGATGCACGTGTGCAAATCGGCTTCTTAGCCAAGTTGCTGCATCAATATCCGGAAGGTACCTATACCATTACCGGTTATGCCGACGAAGGTACAGGTAACCCCGACCTGAATATGCGACTAAGCCGTGCACGTGCCGAAAGAGTGAAGGAATGTTTGGTCAATGAATTTGGTATTTCGCCCTCAAGACTGCAAACTGTTGCTGCCGGCGGGATAGAGAACCGTTATTATAACGACCCATCCCTAAGCCGCTCGGTTATTGTCCGTCCTAACAAATACTAATCATATCTCACCTAAACAACAAAAAACAATGAAAGAGACGACCAAAAATACCTATGTACCACCTGTGGTGGAAGTTAATCCGGTTGAATTAGATGCCAATATCGCATTACAATCACCGACCAATCGTATTGAAATGAATGATTGGGAAGATGAAGTAGAAGTAAAGCCTGATACGGGTGATATCTATATATCCATTTAATATCTTTATGGTTGAAAGAAAAGATAATTTATCAATGGGGCGTTACACCTATATTGTAATTGCAGCGATTATATTGTTATGCGGACTGACGTACCTGCTTTCTTCCTGCACGACAGAGGTCGAGCCTGACAAACCGCCGACCCGTACGGATAAATGGATACCGGTAAACTTTACGCTAAGTATCGGTACATATACGAACGAAGAAGTCGAAGGGCGCAAAGCAGTTGCAAATAATCCTGTAACGGAAAGTGTTCGTATAGCCGACAATATATTAATGTACGCGACCTTGGAAGACGAACATCCTGTCACGACACGTGCTGCATCGACCAACCTTCCGGTGGGTACCAATGTACGTATGTTGGCATATAATGCAGCAGGCACTTTGTTGATCGATACGGCCGATTATTATGTCAATGCAGCCAACGAATTGGTACCTGCAGGGCAGGGTCTGGCAATACCCGACGATGGCGCCTCCTATCGGTTTGCGGCTTATTCGTTTAATATACATGACCTGCCGGCACAACCGGGACCTTTGGATCCCCTGCCTACGGATGTGGTATTTACATCAGGAAATTATACTTATCCCGACCTTGATTTGTTGTGGGGAATAACCCCTGCACAAACGGTCTCCGCGCCCGAAACAGTCAATATCACCGTTGACCACCTGTTTTCGCGTGTCTTTGTCGAAATGACTACGGCAGATATCACACCTGCCGTTAATATCACCGGTATCACCAATGCTTTCGTAAATCCGCATTATCAAGGCGAGATGACTTTAAATACGGTTACCGGCGAACTGTCTTTCGATGACGGGAGCAACAATAATCCAAGTCCGTGGGGAAGGGCGCTTGTCCGATGGCGGAATAAGGGTACATCAGCATGGATTAATATCGGGACGACGGGGTTATCTTCACAAACTATTGAAAGCGATACATTTATTGTATTTACCAATGAAGCAGAAATCATGGCGTTAAAAATAGGCGGTTTATCAGTCAACGGTACAAACCTTGGCGAATACCAGTTGCGATTCACCGATAATTATACTTCTCCATCCGATCCAAAAAAATTCGTAGCCGGCCATACCTATAAACTAAAACTGAATTTCAGGCAGTTGGTCTGGGCAGGATCGAATATTTACTGGGATGGCTCCAAACTGACTTTCCTTAACGAAAATTATCCTCCGTCGGCTCAAGGATATCAGGGTGTGTTTTTTATGTGGGGATCGTTAGTCGGCATATCACCGTATATTAATTTCAATAATGCAAATACCGTACTTTATGGGTACAACGGATCCAATTGGGTTAATACTTACCGTGCTGCAGGCCCGAATCCCTGGTCAGGTACAACAATGAATGATATTCCACATATTAAAGTTTCAGATAATCGCACATTAGTTTCACCCAACTGGCTTGACGATCATTCTACCAGAAATTATCTATCGGCCGAAGCACATGACTCAACCAACAGAGTGGGAGATATCTGCAAATTTTTAACTGATTTAGGTCATGCCCCTCCGGGTGAGTGGCGTATGCCGAATTCGCGGGAATTTGGATTTGATACTAATGAATATGATTTAAGTAATGTTGGTTTCATGACAAGTTTGGGTGCAGACGATGGTACAACAGATTTTTATGCAATGCCATTGTATATTGAGCGAAAAGTAAGTTCTTATATTTTCCCCTTATCAGGGTTCAGAAATTCGAATAGTGGTAATTGGTTTGAACTAACTATTTACCTGAGTGGTTCTCCGACATACACCACCGGAGGCAATCCCAATGTATTAGACGCTTTTTATGGCATGTACTTTTATCCTCATCTTTCTCCAGAGGTTTTTTATTTAAACTATACGCAACCGCTTGGTATTCAAGGCCCAGTGCGTTGTGTTAAAACTGATCTTACCGGAGGTGCAAGGAGCTTTACATTATCGCCGACAACTGATGTCGAAGACTGGATACCCGGTGGCCCGGGAAGTGACGGTTATATTGGTACGGGAGCTGTATGGTATTAATTAAATTATGAAGTACGAATAATTGAATAATTGAAAATTAGAATTGAACAAAAAAATGAATAGATAAATTATTAATTATGAGGGAGATAAGAGAAAATTTATCAATGGGGCATTACACTTATATTGTAATTGCGGCCATTATATTGTTGTGCGGACTGACATACCTGCTTTCTTCCTGCACGACAGAGGTCGAGCCGGATAAACCGCCGACCCGTACGGAAAAGTGGATACCGGTGAACTTCACGTTAACTATCGGTACATACAGCAACGAAGAAGTTGAAGGTCGCAAAGCAATGGTATCGGAAAGTGTTCGCGTAGCCGACAATATATTAATGTATGCGACCTTGGAAGACGAACATCCTGTCACGACACGCGCTGCATCGACCAACCTTCCGGTGGGTACCAATGTACGTATGCTGGCTTATAATGCAACAAGCACTTTGTTGGTTGATACGGCCAATTATTATGTCAATGCGGCCAACGAATTGGTACCTGCAGGGCAGGGTCTGGCAATACCCGACGATGGCGCCTCCTATCAGTTTGCGGCTTATTCGTTTAGTACGTTTAACCTGCCTGCACAACCCGGCCAAACGGATGTGGTATTTACATCATCATCGTATGCCGACCTTGATTTGCTGTGGGGAATAACCACTGTACAAACGGTCTCTGGACCCGAAACAGTCACTATCACCGTAAACCATCTGTTTTCACGTGTCTTTGTCGAAATGACTACGGCAGATATCGTGCTACTTACCCCCCCCACTACGGTCAATATCACCGAAGTCACTTCGGCTAACGTTAATCCGCATTATAATGGCGAATTGACTTTAAATGCATATTCCGGCAATCTATCTTTCACCCCGGGTAGCACCAATAATCCCGGGAACGGAAAGTTGCTTAACCGTTGGCGTAATGTTGGCACATCAGCATGGGGTAGCGGGACGGGATTATCTGCCCAGACTGTCGAAAGTGATACATTTATTGTGTTTACCAATCAAGCCGATACCATGGCGCTAAAAATAAGCAACTTATGGGTCAACAATACAACAGACCTTGGCGAATATCAGCTCCGATTCACCCATACTTCATCCGAATCAAAAAAATTCATGCCCGGCCATACGTATAAATTAAAACTGAATTTCAGGCAGTTAGTCTGGGCAGGATCGAATATTTACTGGGACGGCGAAAAACTGACTTTCCTTCCCGAGTATGCTCCTCCGGTTATTCAAGGCTTTCAGGGCGTATATTTTATGTGGGGCTCATTGGTCGGCATATCACCAAATGATGAATTCAGTAATGATACTACCCCACTTTATGTACGCATCGGATCCGTTTGGAGTAATACACAGCATGCAGCTTCAGGCCAGAATCCCTGGGGAGGTTCCACAATAAATCAAATACCCCATATTACAGGCGGCACATTAGTTTCACCCAACTGGCTTGACGATCATTCGACAAGAAATTATCTATCGGCAGAAGCCCATGAACCATCTAACAGAGTGGGAGATATTTGCAAATATTTAACAGAAACAGGTGATGCCCCTGAGGGCGTGTGGCGTATGCCGAATTCGCGGGAATTTGGAGCGTATAATAGTGAATATGATATAACGCATGTTGATGGCATATGGCATATGACCGGTGAAGACGACGGTACAACAAATTTTAATGACCAGCCAGGGGGGATACAATCGTTTATTGAACGAATCGTAAGTTCATATATTTTCCCCGCATCAGGGAGCAGAACCGCGAATTACGGTTTCTGGAATGAAGAAACGTTTTACCTGAGTGGTTCTCCGACATCCGTTGGAGGCAATCCCAATGCATTAGACGGTTTTTATAGTTTATATATTCTTGGCAATACTTCCGGTCCGGCTCTTTTAGTTTTAAACTCTGCGCAACCGCTTGGTATACAAGGTCCTGTGCGTTGTGTCAAAACCGATCTTACCGGAGGTGCAAGGAGCTTTACATTATCGCCGACAGCTGATGTTGAAGACTGGATCCCGGGTGGCCCGTTGGGCGACGGTGATATTGGTACGGGAGATGTGTGGTACTGATTTAATTATGAAGTACGATTAATTGAATAATTGAAAATTGAAAAATAAAAAAAATAATTATGAATAATACAGGTAACAAAACTATTGGTAAGTTTTTCCAAACGACTGCTTATACGGTTACGCTGCTGTTATGCAGTTTGACATTCGTCTTTTATGCATGTCAACAGGAAGTAGTTCCTCCCGAACCGGTAGATCCTGAACCCACAACGGGCGAATCGATGACCGTATCATTTTCGGTCAGCACCGGCACTTACGGAGAAAATGCGGTATACACCAATAAAGCGGCGGCGACCTCCCCCGGCCCCTCCAAAGGAGGGGGGTCATCCCCCAAGGGGAGAATTAACGTAGGATCCCCCATTGTGTTAAGAGAACCTTATAGCCCGGTAGCTCCCACTTCAGGGGAGTTGGAGGGGGCTATGTATATGTACTCCGTATTGAGAGAAGTGGAAGCGCCCGTTCAATTACGTGCTGCCAGCGACCTGGCTGTAGGTACAAGAGTACGTGTTGTACAATATATATTACTTCCTACCGGCGGCGACATCGATACGGTCTATGTAGCCAATGTGGAATATGAGGTGACTTCAGGCAAGTTACTTGATCCTCCTTCAGGAAGTACATCCGAGTTAAAGGTATCTCCGGGAATATCTTATTTGTTTGTAGCCTATTCCATCAATAGCACTTCAACCGTGCCGGCTTATTCCGAACCGTTACCCTCTTTTGCATCGGTAGATATGATGATGGGCAAAGCAGACCTTACCGTCCCGCCCACCGCCATCGTCGCACCCCCGCTGCATATCACAATGGAACATATGCAGTCTCTTGTTATCGCAAATGCGACCACCGGATCAAGTTCAGATATCCTGAACAGCATAAACGCGTCTATTTATTCTTTTTCTCCAAGTCTTACCGTCAAAACAGGAACATTGAATTATTCAGGTTCAGCAACCCCGCGAACCTTTAATTTCCCGACATTGAATCTTTCGTCCGTATTAAGCGATCCGACGTATGTATCTACCAATGGAGAAAACCCCACGCGGTTAAGCATCGATCAGATGACCATTAACGGTGTCGTGTATACCGGCCCATGGTATATCAATTATCCCCATCCGTTAGAACCCGGCAAGTCGTACGAGTTGTTGATACAATTTACACGCCAGCCGTATGGCGGAAGCGCCTCGCGTATCACCTGGGAACAGAACCCTACCTATCCCGAAGGACGGTATGTTATTACCTACGACCCGCGTGATGCAGGACTTTACTTTAAGTTCGGCAGTGTAATAGGCATATTCAGCGGCGATGGATCTTATAATCAGGTCTTTCCGGGATTCAATACATCTACGTTTTTTGCAGGTACACACATTGCATTCAACCTTCTTGCTCTTAATCTTAATGCGTTCTCTCCCTGGAGCGATATTCCATGTTATGAGACAAGTGATTATCCTGCAAAGGTCACCCCTGAGGATCTTTATCACACCCCTGCAAACTTTATGAAAGGCAAAGGTGATCCATGCCGGTTGGTAGGATTGAATCTGGCATCACTCAAGTCAGCATCTTCAGTGACCGCTTCCCAAATCGACAATGGAGAATGGAGATTGCCTACTTATTCCGAAAACTTTAGTTTTACAGGTCACTCAGTTGATATCAATCCCAACCCTGCTGTTCGTGGTCCATGGTGGTGGGCGACAAATGATCCGGGTAATATCAGTTTTGGCGTCGCGGGAGCCGAATTCCCTGAACAGGGATTGGGAGGCATGAATCGTTTCCTTCCGGCTGCAGGAATTCGTGATTATATAGCTGGCCAGGTTTCCATGCAGGGCTCATCAGGATATTACTTGGAAAATGAGCCTGCCTCTTCAACAGCAGCTTACAATTTGGTCTTTGATTATGCAGATTTATGGCTCCGTTCTCCTTTTGTTTACCAATTAGGCAGTTCCGTCCGCTGTGTCAAGCAATCGCTGGAATTTGATCTTTGGTTGGTAGAAGACTGGCTAAACGGCGGTACCTTAGGTTATCCCGGCGGCCCCGGAGATATTGTAGTGCCATAAATTTTCGTGACTGTTAAGGACGAAATGTTATCATAAAAAATATTAATAGAAACAGCAAATGAAATCAAAGCTTACATCTTGGGAAACAATACAAAAAGAGCATCCCGACAGATTTGTTCTCTTAGAAAACCCTGTGTATGACCCTCGTCCGTATCTGAAAGAAGCGATATTGCTATATAGGCACAAAAGCCGTAAAAAAGTAATAGAGAAGGAGCTTGAACTCAAACCGCACTATTCAACTATTTTATATACAGGTGGTATCAGAGGCGACCGTGCAAACAAATATACATTTGTACTATGAAGTATGTCATGTGGACGGAGGAATTATGTCATGGGGACGGAGGAATTGACATAATTGGCACAAGTACTCATTGGCGCAAGTCTCCTGACTTGCGCCTTTCTTTTCAGTTGAAGTTTGTAACTTCTATATTGCAAGCGAAGTTGAAAACTTCAATAGTTTGCAGGCACAAGTCCGGAGACTTGCGCCAATAGCCGTTGATTGAAAGTATAAAAATTATTTTTTTATTGAAAATCAATGATAATAGAAATAATTTTACTATTTTTGCAGCGCTTTAAAGAGAATTGAGTAAGCAAATAAGGAGGGAGAAGAATTAAGAAAGGAGGTAAAATTTGAGTATTATTGTTATTTCTTCGGTAAGTGTAACTTTTACGCTTTTTGGCTATGGGGCTTTTAAAATTAAGAGCAACAAACATTTTATGGGTGATTATTCGGAATAGTTATGTCATTGAGGATGGAGGATATAAATCATCCGTTCCCATGATATACAAATAATGACGTCTATGGAACGTTGTACGAATTATATAATTAAAGCTGTCCTGCTGATTAGCGGACTGTTATGTGGGCTAACCTCTTGTGACAGGGAAGAACTTCCCCGATTGCCTGAGAAGCCTGAACTACCTGAAAACGAAAAGATTGCTGTCAACTTCACAATAAGTTGGGCAGGTTTCGGTAACTCCACCTCACCCCAGACCCCTCTCCAAGAGAGCGGGGCGAAGGAGGAGTTTAAGTTACCTCCCTTTTCAGGGGAGATGGTGGGGGCTTCGGCATCCTTACGTGCAGCCATAGCGCTGAATCCTGATACACGCGTTCGCATCGTTCAATATATCGTGTTCAACAACGATACCCTCTATATCGACAATGCCGAATATGAAGTGTATACGGGAATAGCACTCGATCTCGTCGGAGGCGGTAGCGGTTTGATGGTCTCACCGGGACTGAAATACCTGTTTACAGCCTATTCCTTCAATAACGATACACCCATGCCGGCTTATGATCCGGTAGCTACCCTCGATTTCCCGGATATTCTGTGGGGCACATCGGATACCGTCACATTCACTCCGACCGCGCAAGACATGCATATCACGATGCATCATTTGCAATCGCTTGTTGTTGTCAATGCAGTAACCGACCTCGGAAGAACCAATACATTGAACGATATTGAAGCTGAAATTGAGTGTTTCGATAATGCTACATTAAACGTTAAGACAGGCACACTCAATCCAAACGGCGGCCTGATATGGAAACCCGTCTCATGGACAATCACGAATCCGTTGCAGCTAACACAGAAAAGCGATTCGCTCTATGTATTGACCGACGGCGTTTCAAATACACACTTGAGAATTAATAAGATGGTAATCGACTATATACCATTCGACGATACCATAAATATCGTCTATCCTAATCCGTTGGAAAGCGGAAAATCCTATACATTGCAGTTGAAATTTTCGTGGGCACGCGGCGGCTCAGCCGATCGCATCACATGGGATAGCGCTACAGGACGTTATGCGATCACCCGCGACCCGACCAATGCCGGATTATATTTTAAGTTCGGTAGCGTAGTCGGACTATACAGTGATGTTGAGGGTAGTGTAGGAAAAATACTGACATTGCCGGGGAAAACAAATTCAACTCCTCCTACAGATACGGTGTTCTTAGCTTCAAGAGATATTGCATGGTCTCCTTATGCAAAGGTTGCCAGCGACTTATGGAATTGGATTGACGTCCCTGCTTATGCTCCGGGCGATTATCCCCAATATCCATTGATCAACCATGAAACCGGATACCATTCCGTTGCAAATGTCAAGGTCGGAAAAGGCGATCCGTGCCGGTTGGTAGGGCTGGATTTAGAAAACATCAGAAATAAAACTGCCGGTTCTCTATCTCCCGGAGAAATCGACAACAGAATATGGCGATTGCCTACTGTGCAGGAAAACGAATGGTTTACGGAAGGCAGTATCGGTTCAGTTATTACCGATCATTGGTGGACTTATACCGGTAGTTCATTGGTTCCTTCCTATCCGGTCAGTCCGTTCGGTCCCGGTGTAGCCGGCGCCGAGTTCCCACATCGCATCACCTCTACTTTCTTCGCCGAAGGAAGGGCAGCCAGGTTTCTTCCGGCAGTAGGAGCAAGAGACTTTTCCAGCGGTCATGCCATCATAGCTTCTCAGGGCAACATTGCATATTATTGGTCAAATCAAGCGATTGACGACCCTGTTCAACCTATATGCGGTGTCTCGCTATTTATTACGCCTTTCAATGTATACTTATATCCTGATTTACCCAACGCAAGCGTTGATGATACGGAGTGGGGGTTTTCTGTCCGCTGTGTCCGGCAATCATTGGATAT
>JGI24702J35022_10000174_pt1 | contig 33817 bp, 12 predicted proteins | sample TergutTh196P4_FD_35022 | JGI IMG/M metagenome (IMG submission 35022) | reverse complement strand
CAAAAACACAGGTTGGTTACAGGCAACGCACTGGTACTGCAGTGAAAACTTGTACAATTGTCAAAACTTGTGTGCGGAGCCTGTAACCATTGCGAGTTTTTAGACACCCACTGCACAGTAACCATATTTATTGATAAAGCATTATATTGGGATAACTAAACAGCCCGCGCCTCAATGGCCTTACCGTGTGCCTTGAGACGCGGGCTGTTCTCAATTAGTGTTACTTTTCTCTATACCGTATAAACTCTTGGATATTACTGACAACTTCCTCGCTTGACGATGCTTTTGGTATAGCATAGGATTCTAGGTTGTTCTGAATCTTTTGGTAAGTAAACAGTTTTTTATAATCGGTGTATATGCTATTGTTACGGTCGATCCTATACCAGTAACGGCTTCCAAGTGATTCATTGTAGCTCTGCCACATATTCGTTATCGTGTAGAACGTACCCATATTCGCGGAATAACTTGACGCATAATTTGTGTATGAAATGCTCGCAATAAAATACCTGTAGTTGAAACCAGAATAACCGGTACCGGATTTTGCCGCAATGACACGATCATAAGCGTTTGCGCCGCCGCAGTCATACATCCATTTCCAATAGATGTATCCGTCCAACACGTTGTTGACAGTTCGTTTTGTGGTAGTTGTCTCACTTGCTGTATAAGGTGATTTCATATAATTTTTATAAAACGAGTGATTGGTGTCAAACCCGGATGGGAAGGACGCGTACCAGTTCGATCCGGTGCCGGACTGAACCCACTCGTTGCTGATGGATGTGAATCCGGACATAGTGGTATCGTACGACTTTTTTGTCGTTGTCAGGGTATATCTCCATTTATGCTGCGCGTCGATCTGCGCGCCAGCAGGTTCCATGCCTATTGGCGTCCAATCGGAAAGAGGTTTCAGCTCCCAATGGGCATATATAGTTTTGGTGGCGATGGAGTTGTCCGCTAAAGTGGAACTGGTAACCAAAACTCCGCCTACAGCCTCTGTATACCAACCCAGGCAATTGTGGTGATCGCGCGTTGGGGTAGGCAGTGTCCCATATGCGTCCCCGCAATTTACTGTCTTGTTGGCTGGACTGACCATTCCTCCATTGGCGTTAAAATTCAAGATGAATGTACGGCGTTGCCAGTGGGCATATAGTGTTTCAGCGGCGGGTGTGGTGTTTGCCGAGGTGCTATCCGTCTTATGTGAGCCTCCGTTCTCCTCCGTGAACCAACCCAGGAAATCGTAAAATTCGCGTGTTGGCGTGGGCAGTGTTCCATATGTGCCGCCACAGTAAATGAGTTTGCTGGTAGGCGAGACAGCGCCGCCAGTGGGGTTAAACGATGTCGTGTACGAGTGTTCTTTCCACTTTGCGTAAAGATGCAGGTCTCTGGCTGGCATAGTTGTTTCCGTAAAGGGTATGGTAAACACAGCGTCCTCAAACCAACCCTCAAACAAGTAACCAGGCCTATCCGGCACGAAATTGGCTATGACATCCTCTTCCGCTTTCGATATCGAAGCTCCGTCAATTATACCAGGCGAGGTGCCTCCGTTTAGATAATAAGCCAAATCATTTGTACGGCTTACCACCCTAATATGAGTGCCCGGATCATCAGGATTCGTCCAATCAACCACAAACCCCGCGTTTGGATCATTGTGACCAATCGCGACATGAATATCCACTGTCGCGCCTAGCGTGGCAATTTCATTGATCAGATAATAATGTCCAGCCGATTCAGTCAAAATCTGTGTCCAGGGCTGACTTCCAACATAGGTATAGCGGATTTCGGTGTATACAGGCTTAGCCGGGCCACCAAAACCGCTGCCATCAACTACTGCTGCGTTTACCGTTATATCATACTGGAATTGATCTCCGCGTTTATATGCCCCACCTGGTTCCACACGGTTAATGTACGCGTCTGACGCTCGTAGGATGTTGGTTTGAATCATAAATGCCCTTGACACATCAGCCTGACCTGGATAGACAGAGATTGTAGCGGTAAGCGTCAACTCTTCATCCACCAAATCAGCGTAACTTGCGACGGCGAGCTTGCCGTTTTCCACTTTGTAGTTCACAGGATTGCTTACAGTCCACGTGATGGGGAAATCGTTGATGCTTGCCGCCAAATCCGGATTATTGTCGCTGAACATGTTATCTGCAGCAACCCCCACAGTCCTGGATATATCCGGCAGTTGCCCAAGGATTACCGCGCCTTCGCGTTGCGCGACCGGCTCATACATCTCGTCTTTGCTGTAGAGGAAAGCGGTCACGCCCTTGTTGTATAACCTATATAGGGATAGGATATTCTCCCGGTAGAAAATTTGATCCTCGCCTGTACCAACTGCGTAAAGTGTTTCGAGTTTCGGCAGATTCTCAACCGGCGCGATTGCCGCCTGAAGACCGGATATGTCGAGCGTCTCGACGGTTTTATACCTCTCGATTGAGTACAGCTCGGCAAAATCCGGCTTTGATCCCTGTAGATTCGTGATACCTGTATAGGACAAATCAAGGTTGGTGATGTTCTCAAAATCAGGTAAATTCAACATATCCAGTACTTGCAGGTTCCTGAGGGACAGTTCCTTCATCGGGCTTTCTCCGGCGCCGTTGTAAGCATAGTACGCGTCTTCAAAATACCCCTGCGTATTAGAATCAAGGAACAGGTATTTTAAGGTCTTCCTGCCACTTTGATTCATTGTATTGAAGTCAAACTTTGCGATTGGGTTATTAGCGAGGTCAACAAACACGATTTTGTTAAACTTTGAAAGCCACGATGTTGATTCGATACCGCAACCTTCTAGGGAAACGTATCGCAGTTGGGTCATCAGAGTCATCAATTGATTTGGGTCAACATTGCCCTGCATGTTATCCACATAGAGGCCGATGAGCTGATCCAACTCATAGATACCGCTTGTATCGCCTTGTGTGTATGCTAAACCGTTGTTTGAAATATCTAGGTACTGTAGTCTAGTCGGTAAATATTGCGCGCTATTGGAGGGCAGGTTACAGTCGTTTGCATCCAACCGGGTCAACTGTGGCATGTTTTCAAGGAAGCTCAAACTGCGGAGATCTTTCCCGGAGATGGTCAAAGTCTTCAGCTTCGTTAGCTTACCAAGGTTTGTAATTAGGCTTGGTTCGTACGTGAATTGATTGCCCGCAAGCATCAACCTTTGCAATCCAGTCATGTTGGCTATGAAACTAAATGAGGGGATCTCGTTGTTTTCCGCGTATAGCTCTACCATTGAGCTGGCTGACACAGAAAGCACATTCAGATTATTCAGTTTGTTGCCTGATACATTCACGGCAGTCAGCCTATTGAGTGAATTCAGATTGCTGATATCACTGAGGTTATTGTCGTTTAGATACAACACCCTCAACTGTCGTAGATTGTTAAGCCAAGTAACATCGCTTATCTCATTATTACCCAGATATAATGCCTCAAGGTTTTGCAACATCTGAAGATCCTTTATGTTTTTGATTTGATTGTTGTGGAGGCGAAGTTCAATGAGGTTCGTGAGATCCTTTAAGGGTGTGATGTTGGAAATATGGTTATCAGACAATGAAAGGTACATTAAGTACTTGAAGTTCGTAAACGCCTCAAGATCTTCATCGCCGAGCCCGTTGGCGGACATGGCAAGCAGACGCAACGTCGGCGCGCATTTAAGCGCTGAAATATCCTGCAATTGGTTGTTGTTCAGATACACTTCAGACAGTTTCCCATACCGCACATTTGGAGCGAAGACAGAGTTCAATGAGGTGAAGTTGTTATGTGATAAATCCAGCAGTTTTAGGCTGATAGCCGTCTTGAGTACCGGTACGCCGCCGTCAGTCAGATTGTCCAGTCCGCAATCTCTTGCGATCAGCGCCTCCAGATAATTCATTGTGGATATCTCATTGATACCGCGTTCAACACGCAATCCCGAAATGTTCAGAACACGCAAGTTCACACAGTACGCCAATCCGGTCAAGTCGGTAATATCCGGATATTTGCTCAGGTCGAGGTAAACAAATTTGACATCACCCAGCGCTGTCGTAACTAGTGATCCGGAGGTTCCAGTCGCTTCCTTTAACGCTTTGTGTAGTTCCGGGTCAATGTTGACGCCAGGAACAAGGAGTACACTGTCATTGATCAGCTCAATATTATAGCTGAGCTTAAACGTACGCGCGCCATTGTTCGTTCCGTCATCGTCCACAGAATAGGTGACGTCCACTTCCATTGGAAGAATTGTCCCGTTGATTGCCTCTGGCTTAATCTGCATGATGTTGTTTTCGATTATAGCGTCGTCGGTTTTTTTGGAGCGCCAGACCAGGTTGGCGCCAAATACCTGATCATCATTCCAGAGAGATGTCCCATTGGAAATGGACCGCCCAAGCGAACTGGCTATGCTATTGATGATATGCGTCCGGATTTCATTTTCCGTAATGGGTAATATTTTCACATTGTCGAAATATATCTTCCCGTCGCCTTCCAAAGGTTTCCCGTTGAATGTTATCGTCGCCACGAGATCGGCATAGAAACTAGTCGTGTCTCGTTCGATATAGGTCACGGGGCGCTCTATTCCGTCGGAATCCACTTGTGTCCACTCAACTCGCACTTCATAAGGGGACGGATTTTCGACCTCAGCGTTTGTCACCTTACGCGGCAGTTTCATGTTGGAATCGATCTCTTGCTTAACCACTGAACGCAAGTAATTTTCGATTTCCGCTTTAGTCGGCGTGATAAATACACCTTTGACGTTAAGTACAAACGTCATTATTCCTTCCGAACCCGGGTTGTTTGTTTCGTCAAACGGCACAATAGTGGCTGTCAGGGTCACAATTGAATCGTATGTCGGCCTCGAAAATTTCCCTAATTGGTCTATCACAACTCCCTTATCAAACTGGAAGATCGCGTCATTGTTGACGCTCCAATAGATGTCAGCGTGTTTATTCCCATAAGGTATAGATCCATGTAATAACAGATCGCCCCCCAAAACGCCATTGAGCGCGTTTTTCCCGTACCAAAGCTCCAGTCTCTCCATGTAATAATTCATGTCGTCCGACACAACTTTGTTATAAACGGGGTACAGCTTCATGTTACTTTCAATGTTTGTAAACAGGGGGGGAGCCTCATCGATCGAGCTTGTGGACCAGCGGCCGTTCGAGAAGCCCTGAACCGGCGGCGGCAGTGGAATCGTCAGTAAATCAGCGCCAAACCGCACAGACTTCCTTACGTATACACTGCCGTCCATATTATAAAAGGTCACATCCAGGCGTTCTCCAAGCAGTATGCTGTCGTCAGCCAGTTTTTGCTGTATACGAACGGCGTCTGAAATGGATACGACACCATCGGCATACGCGTCGGCATAGTATAACTGATATGGAGTCAAGGTACGCATGTATGCCAGGTATTGACGCAGGTAAGTGACATCAGCAATCGATACTCGAGAATCCAAGTTAACGTCGCCGGCTTCGTATACCGCTAAACGCTGGAAGTCAGTTGAGACAGCGAGGACAAGCAACTCTCCGCCGACCATTGTATGCGCTTCAAGCAGGCTGGATGGATCAACTGCCAATAAATCGACAGAGCCAATGCCAATATTGTCGTCCGCTCTGAAGGTAAATGTAACAAGGTCTGTTTTAGCCGTAAGGTTTCCGCTTGTTTTTGAAAAACTAATGTGAATGCGTCCGGCGACATTGGTCGTAACGAGCATACCATCTCTTTCGTCAGACACGTCAAGCAATTGAACGATATCCTCATCGTACAAGAGCCGGACCTGAAAGTCAATGAGCTGGGAATCTTCTTTCAGGTAGAGCGTAGTGGTAAACATTTCACCCGGTTTTACTTCAAAAGGAGTTAGAGACAACACGGCTCCGCCTTCCGCGTTGGCAAATGCTGAAAACGCTAACAGCATGACAATGACAGCAGCACAGGTGATCACAGCTCGCAGGATGGCTTTTTTCATAAATCATTCCTCCTTCATCAGTTAGTTGGGTAAAGTTTGTTTTGGTATGTTTCGGCAAGTGTGCTGGGGGTGAAGAAGCCTTTCCAGAATTCCGACCAAACGACAGGTCTGCCGGTACCCCAATGTTCGATGTAAGAAACGTTGTCGTTCATCCAATTTCGACAAGTCCCCTGCATTGTGGTCAGCAGACAATAGTCCGTATAAACGGTGACCCACTCGTTTCCGTTGATCCTGTACTGATATTCATATTTCAGCGGCATGAACACAGCGTAATTCACCAACCGCCAGGGCAGCGGCGAGCCGGCGGAATTAAAATAGGTGGCATTGTAAGTATACGAAATGGTGGTGCTTGTTCCCGTCGACCACTCCTGTGTTTGCGCCGTTGTTTGCGCTGTAGCCCTGGCAACGCCCTGAGCGATGGAGGACGAAGATCCGAAGGTCAATTCTACCCCGTCGCTGATCGTCAATTCCCCGCTGCGATTCTCCATTTGAACGGACGTGAGAGAGTTAATCGTGGTTACTGCGTCTGACTGCGTCCAATCCTGATGGCTCCCCACATCAAGCCCCGCCGTGATTGTTTCGGTGGCTTCCACTTTCGCGCGAACGGACGAGGACGCTTCAGCCGTCACTTTAGCGTATGTGGAATCGACGCCAACTGAACCCTCTGCTCCGACTTTCGCACCCACCTCTGTTTCTATACCTTCAGTCAAGCTCAGTTGCGATCCGACATGCACTTCCTCGCTGAGGCCCCACGAAAAGTCGTCCTGTCGCATGGTTTCTTCGCCAACCGTGTTGCTGAGTTCCTTCCCTGCCATCCAGCCGTCAGTCACAGCCTTTGAACTGCTTTCAGCGAATGATTCGTGAAGCTCACTTAAAGCTTCATAGGTGGTTTGGGTTGCGGTCTCTGTTCCAGTACTGTAGCTGATGTGCATGGTTGATTCCTGTGTATAGGTAAATTCGATACTGTTTGCCGTTGTGAATGTTGCCAACTGCCCTCCCTCATTTCCCTGGACAGCCATAACGAGGGCGTTCGAATAATCATAAGGGTCAAAATATATAATCCTCTTGTCTACCCCAATACTGGTGGCGCCAACAGGCGTTTCGGAGTAGGTAAGGTAGGCGTACCAGGGCTGTTCAATTCCAAGCGCGCTGGCAGTACCAGTCAATTCAGGCGGATTTCCTCCTTCACCTGTTATGTCATTAAAACCAATCTTCTCGTGGACGGTCTGATCGCCGACTGTCGATTGAGCTACAACAACGCTTTGGGTTGCAATAGCTTGAGCGATCATACCGGAAATGGCGGTTAGTATTATTGCCAACGCGATTGTCAGACATAACGCTTTGCTCTTGCTCGTGAACCGTTTCATTTGCTTACCTCCATATCATAAAGATAAATTTTCGCGGGGATAATTTGGTACTCAGTCGTTTCAGCACCATTTTCCAATCGTGTTATCGCTTTTGTAATATTTGGCTTCAGTTCTAAAAATGTAAAGGGGGATCCATCTACCTTGAATTCGGCGCTGAACAGAACTGTGCTTTCCTCTATTGACCGATCACTGTCAAGTTGAAAGTAAAGTTCCCCAGCCTCCTTTGTTACCACTGTGCCGATATCGGTTTTGGACGATTCGTATTGGAGTGTTCTTTCGTCATATGGTAAAATCAACTCGATGATGGACAGATCGACCTGCCCGCCAACGCGGACTTCCATTTCAAACGATCCTTCGCAGGGAATATACTGTGTGTTGATATAAAATACGTTTGTTTCGTTCGTTACATCCTTTAGAGAGATTCGACAGTCCGAATCTGATGAAACATTTAGCATTGAGCCGTACCAACCTTGCATAACCTGATTGTTGGAAAGGGGAATATCGCTTGGCGGGATCGCGAACGCTCCCTGCGGAACCTCTTTTTCGAGCAGCACTTCCCCTGTCTCCCCAAGAAAACGAACCAATACATTGGAAATGGCTGGATTCGTTTTCGCGTTCATCAAGGCGGATAGAATCATCGCCAGACTTGCCGCAATTGCTGAAACAGAAATAGTTGCAATGAGGATCATGTGCCAATGCTTTCGAATAAACTTCATTGTTTTATACCATTTTTTCTCAGCAGTTTCAACAGATATACATTATCCTGTCAAACCCGCTAACACACACCGATTTGATAACGTTTCTATTGGATTATCAATTTTTGTTGATGGTCACAGTTCCGCTTACCATGCAATATTGATCATTTTCACAGCGAGTTGGCTCGTTATCCTTTTCTGGGTCGATAAAAATGATTTCAACCGGTAAGATACTGACAGAGGTATTTGTGACATCCGTATTTTTTATCTTGAATGTTACCTCCATAATTTTAGCGGCGGTAGTTCTATTTCTTGTGGCGCTATAGTTAAAGCGAATCATGTGTTCTTCTTCCGCGTGGAACGCAACGATGTCTAAGTCCCAGTCTGAATTTTGGCTTACATACTCCAAATCATCACTGTCGTAGATGAGCCGCATGTCAAATCCACATGTATTCACGGTTCCGCCAAGGGATACCGTTAACGTGACAATATCGCCGGGTTTTCCGACTGCATTAGTCACACTGAAAATATTCATTCCATCCTGAGTGGTGTATATGGCGGTGAGGACAGTATCTGTTGTTATGTCATAATAGGAACCGTCCCACCCGGTGAACAAATACCCGCTTCTTGCTGGGGGAATTGGCGGTACGGCGTTGGACCCGTGCAGCACCGATTGCGTGTCAAGAACGCTACCGTCCCAATCCTTGAAGGTGACGGTATGATTTATGTTCGAACTGCCGGTCAGGTCGATGACGACCGCGCCCTTATTATAGTTTGACACAAGCCACAGAATTGTTAGGTCTCCGTCGTTAATCATCCCGTCGCCGTTCAAATCACACAACGGATCGCTAGCGTCCCCAACATTTTTATCATAATTCCCCTTGCGCCAAAGAAGCGTTAGATCACCGTCGTTTATCATTCCGTCCTCGTTAATGTCGCCGCACCGCAAGGTCATCAGGCGAACATCCGCGCGGTCACTTTGTGTAAGGTCGACATTCTCGCTGCCAACGACAATGTTATTTACGGTGAAACTTGTATAGGCCTGCTTGGTGATGATCAGTGAATATGTGCCGGGAACCACATCTTGAAATTCAAATGATTGCTCGATCTGTCCGCTGCCGTTGCCGATGTCGGTAGTGAACGTATCTACCTCAACATCACCGTTCATAAGCTGAATAAACGTCCCCTTCTTGGGGTTGAAGGATTTTACGCACCCGGAAACTGTGACGCCTACGGCACTGCTTCCGGCAAACATGACGACATCTTCCTCCGCTGCCGCGCCCTCCACATCAACGAATACTGAATCCACACCATCATCGGCAACAATGAAAATTCGTAACGCGACGCCTTGCAGGGAGGGATCAATTGGAAAGTCAATAGAGTTTTCTCCGTTTACTACTTGTTGGGGTTCCAAGCGGACAGTATTAAGTATGTCCTCAGTGTCCGCTGGAGGTACCTCTCCGGTTGAGTCAGTCTTCTTAACTACAATCAACGTTGCTTTCACACCATCCTCGGGCGCGTCCAAAACATCAAAGTTAACGCTGACGGTTCCGTTGTTGATTGTAGCTAGCGGGTTTTCAAAAACTGCCGTTGCCTGACTACCGGGGAACACCGCAATCAATAGCGCTGTGATTAGGATAATGCTACCCAAGCAGCATGTCACGCCGAAAATCTTCAGACCCCCAAATTCGTGTTTTTTCTTGACTCGCTTTTGCATTCAGGTTTCCTCCTGTTCTTTGAGATTATTTCATCTACGCTTAAGCGTAAAATGACAGAGATAAGTGGAGCCTCCGTCTTGACTAAATGTGACGGAATTCTTGACTAAAATTGGACACTATAAGTGGCAGACATAAACCGTTTCTTTCCAAGCGCTCTCGCGCATTTTCGATACCATTGAGCTGCACTGTTTGCCCGCAGACAGATTTATACGCGCACATTTTACAACATCCACAATTCGTATTCAAGCCTAAATTAGTACAATTTTATTTTATTTTGCTATCATTGAAGCGCTTGAAAATATCGTTATGACAGGAGGTTTTTTCCATCGCTGTCTGTTATTATGCAAGGGCTGTTGAAATACTTTTGATATTTCAACAGCCCTCCGGAAAACTCTCTATTACTTGTATAGTTAGGGATTCATTCAAATCTCATGACCGGACAACCACTAATACAGTTTGCTCAGTTGTTGCTACATTATCCTTAGAACAACGCTGTTGCTCAAGCCGCTCGCGGTGTCGGTAGCTGTAAGCAATACTGTCCCCGTCTTGTTTTGCGTTATGACTTCGCCGGTGGTTGGATTCACAGTCGCGAACCCTGAGGGAGTTATCGACCAAACAATACCTTCACTGGTCGCGCCTGGGTTCAAAGTTACCGTAAAGGTATATTTGCTCGCGCGCAATAACGTTGCTTGCGCGGACGCCTCTATCTTGATCGAGGTAACCGTACAAGTAGTAGTATGGTTAATAACCACGGTATCAGGCCGAATCAAAGTGACGCCGATATCATCAGGACTACTCGCCCTATTCACTGCAAGTCTGATTTCCGCCTCCTTGGAGTCGTCTAACACTTCAAACGTAAGGATCATGACATCACCGCTACCCTGAGCGTTAAAATCTTTTGGCGATAGTGCAAAATAGAATGGTCCGTCGCTTGCCGACGTAAGATTAGATGGATATGAAATTCCGCTTGTTACAAGACGTATGGCGCTTTGATCATAATCCAACGTAACCCACAATGTCGATAGTTCTATGCCGGGCGACAATTCCGCCCCAACTGTTAAATTAAAGGTTTCGCCTATCGGAACGTCAGTCTCGTCCGATACCATGTATACGAAGTTTTCGTCCGACATGGCGCTCTGCATGCTTGCGGTTGAGGATACTGTGTTATTTTCCACTCCAATGTGGCTGAAATCAATCGCTGTTGGCCAAATTCTGACCATTTCCCACGGGTCTTTATTTACCGCGCTATACCGATGGATCCATAAAATATCCGTACCGTCAACATATCCATTGTTAGTGAAATCCGCCGCCGGTTCGCAGAACGTAGTGATCCCAGTTGACCATGTCTTGATCATTTCACTTAAAATAAACGAACTCTGTATAAACCTATTGATCCACAGAATATCGTTGCCGTCCACGTTCCAGTTGCCCGTGAAGTCTCCATATTGGATGATTTTCACAGACCCGTCTTGCGCGGAAAACTGTATCTGGCTATCTGTCTCGTCAACAGCGTTTATGTTTTGCAAAGATATCAAATAGTCGCCTAACGCCGCGTTTTCATTTATCTCAAAAATAATTGTAAGCATGACGCCGTTAGGGTCAACCGAATTAGTTCCATTCGGGACAAGGCTGATTGTTTCTTTGCCAGGGCCTGGCACAACTAGCACACTGAAACCCGAACCGTTGGGCAACGTCACATCTGCCAGTTTCAACGCGGCAGCATCGTATGCCACAACGAACCTCAGCGAAGCAAGCAAGGGACTGCCGGATGCCGTGACTGGAATCTTTATTGTATTTCCAACACATACAATAGCAGAACCGGCTGACAACGTCTGGCTCTCAGTGATGATCACCGCGCTGGCTACGCTGACCGCCGACGCCTCGTGGGTTGCGGTCTCCGCGATCCGGGCGAAGAAGACGTACTCGTTGTAGGGGTCGAGGCCATCGAATACTGGCGAGGTCTGCCACAAACCCGTCGTACCCAGTTTGTATTCCGCGCCGGGTATTATGTCGAGCGTGACGCTTGTCGCCGACTTGCTCGCCACCTTCGGTGCGGTAGGCGCGGCGGGGCCGTCCGCTTTGGCAATCGGGCCAACCGGCACGGATGTTACCTCGCCCTCACAGTTTTGCGCCGTCACTGTAACTGTTATTGTCTTCCCGATGTCGTCCTCTATAGGCGTGTATGTCGCGCTGTTCGCGCCGACTATATTGACGCCTGCGCGCTTCCATTGATAGCTCAGGGCGCCTATATCCGCTCCAGCCGGATCGGTAGTTAAACCGGTTGTGTCCGCAGTGAGCGTTTCATTGTATTTAGTCGCGCCGGTGATCGCCACCGCGCCATCCAGGATGGCGCTGGTTATAACATTGACATAACCGCTAACTAAGACGGGGGTTCTTGCTCCTTGGTTTGGTATACTATCATACATCCCGCCGCTTACGGTTATGGGTATATTGCCGGAAGCGGTTGCGTCAACTGTGAGCTTCAATGTCACCAACATACCGGTTTCAATACAATTAAAAGGTTCTGTCGTATCTTGAAAATTTAATATTATATATGAATCACCTATGTTCAAATTTGTGGGGCGACCCATTGTGGGTATCATGCCTTCTCCTTCGCCTTGAATGCGGTTTCCAGCGATATAAGGCCATGTGGTGTATGCCGCGGCATAATTCTCAGCGCCAAACGGGAAATAAAGCGAGAGGCCGGCGCCTAATTCAATCCTCAAGTCGCTTATTACAGAAACCCCGGGGTTATATGTAATCAATATTGGCACTTCGACATTGTAATCACCCGGCGACGCTGTTTTGCTATCTACTTCGATTGTCAGGTCCGCTTCAGCCGATGCGGCGGCGATGGAAAACGATGATACAGCGCTAGAACTGGATTGTCCTGTCAGAGCGTAGGGCCCGGGGTGTCCCACTAAAGGATTACCTCCGGAGTTGATCCATAAAACCAAAGCTTGTATGTCAAAACCGTCCGGCCTATCATATGCGCTGCTTATCCTAGCGGCTACTTCGTCTATCACTCCAGAAGGCTTGCCGGCATTGATCCAAAGCACCAATGCTTGCACATCGAACCCATCCACTCTGTTGTCGCCGTTTACATCTCCATAGAGAACATTTGGTATCGTAACTTTTCCATTCACAAGATTGAAAGGTATCGTGGCCTGAGATAGATTCCCCACTTTAGCAACTGTAATTGTAATAGGAAGTTCGGCGCCTCTGTCGACATTTTCGTCAACTTTGAGCCTCAACGTAATCAACATACCGTTTTCTGTACTGTTAAACGGTTCTACCGTATCCTGGAAATTAAATACGATGTGCGTATCGCTTATGTTCAGATTTGTGGGGCGACCCATTATGGGTATCATACCTTCGCCTTCTCCTTGAAAACGATTTCCGGCGATATATGGCCATGTAGCAAACCCGGCAGCGTAATTCTCCTCCCCCTGCGGGTAATAAAGAGTTAAGCCAGCGCCTAAATCAATTCTCACATCGGTAATTACCGAGATTCCCGGGTTATTCGTAATTGTTATTGGCACTTCAACAGTACCGCCCGCCTCAGCCGTCACAGTCCCCACCGCAAACGTCAACGCGTTCGGGTCGAATAACGCTGGAATAATTACTGCGGGCGCGTCCAATGTATCTTTACCCGGCTGCGCCACCCCATTTACATGATTACCATATGTATATGAGGTATCCTGATCGTCATTGATTAAAATCGAGTAGCTCTGAGAAAACGCGAATAACTCATTGGTGTTCATGACGCGAACGCTTTTACCTTCAGATAAGTCGGAAATGTCCTTACCGGGCTTGAAAGCAAAGCGGAACTCGCCGAGAATGATAACTGTGTTCTGTACACATGCGTACAGGTCGTCAGCAGACCCGACCGACGCGGAGAGATACCCTGTGTTGCTATCTGTACTTTTAGCCGTAAACACAGTGATTGAACTGCCTAAAACGCCCACGTTGCCCGCGCCCGGTGATTGAGCAAAGTCTTCTCCGGGCAAGGGTTCGCTGATAGACGAAGATGCGTCCCAGCGGATCAGTTGCAAAACAGCGCTATCGTACGCAATGCGTATACCTTGGGTATTATTCAAAGTCATGTTCGGCTTGTTGGCCTTAAGCTGCCAAGAGACGGCGACAGTATTCTGCCCGTTGAATTTAGCGTCAGTATCTATAGTCCCAACGAGTTCAATGTAAAACGCAGGGTCTTCAGCAGCTAAAGTAGGCAAACTCAATGAGTACAGCAATGTTAAGATGAGCAGGAGTGATGTAATTTTTTTCATAGCCTTTTTCCTCTTTCTGTTTTTTGATGTTTATGGATTAAATAATATATTGACCCCCCTAACTGTAATTTAGTAATAATTGCGCCACCTCCGCTCTAGTTATCTGCCCTTGCGGGGCAAGAGTCGTTGGGGATCGGCCGGAAACGATTCCAGCACCGACCGCCCATCGCATGCCATTTTGCGCCCAGTCTGAAATTTTGGAGGCGTCTGAATACTTTGATAGATCCGCCTGAGCGCTGATGTCAAGGCCCATAACCTCGGAGTAGCGGTAAAGCATTGTTACTGCTTGCTCACGGGTAATATTGTCATTCGTTCCGAAACTGCCGTCGCCATATCCCAAAATGATTCCATTTTCACTAGCCCATTGAACGGCGTCTGTATACCATTGCCCACCAACAACATCAGAAAAAGCGCTGTGGCCTGATACTCCAGGTAGACCTGCCAATCGATACAATACCGTTGCGAACATGGCTCGCGACATAGGAACATCAGGCGAGAATTTGTTGCTGCCGACACCGTTCATTAACCCTTGTTCAGTCACATATTTTACCGCATTGTAAAACCAATCGTTTGTAGCTATATCTATGTAGGGGTTCTCATAATCTGATGGCATCTCCGGATCCGTGAGAATTGGCGACGTATCCGGTTGTGTGGACCCCGATGGCGCTTCCGGCTCCGTGGTATCAGGCGGCGCGTCTGTGTCTGTAGGAGGAGGTTCAGTAGGTGGATCATCATTTGTTGGATTACCGAGCGGATAGTCAATTGTCGGCGCGTTTAGCTTGTCGCCACCTATTGCAACTCCGTTCTCTTGCCTCATATACTCATAAGACGTTATTTCGTTTTCAGTGGTGTTGATAAGGACAGCCGAGCTTTGAGCGGTCGCTGCTAATTCACTTGCGTTCATACAACTGATAGAATCCCCCGTCAGATCAGCAATTGTCTTACCGGGGCGAAAAGCCAGACGTACCTGTGACAGGGTCACAAATACTCCCTGAGGACAAGCGAAGGCTTCAAAGGCGCTACCTAGTGAAATGTTGAGGTATCCAATATTGCCGACAGCGTCCTTGGCCGCGCTTACACGCAACGCGGTATTATACGCTCCCGCGCGCCCTACTTGGGAAATGACGCTGAAAGATGTTCCAGTAGCGCTATCGTCAATAACATCAGAACCGTCCCACTTCATCAGTTGAAGGACTGTGTTGTCATAGGTCAACCGCAGCCCTTGTGTGTTCCTGAGCGACAACCCCTCCCTGTTGGCCATTATCTGCCAGTCGAGAACAAGGGTGCTTTGGCCATTGAATGAAGCAGTGGTGTCGAGAGCGCCGTCGATTTTAACTGAGAAAGCAGGATTGCCCACTGACAGCACGAATATGAAAAGGGACAGGCAAAAAATCAGCGTAACCAAAAGTGTTAAACATCGTTTCATAGCGGCGCCCTCCGATCAGATTGCATGATTGTTTCTTCAGATTAGCCCGCGCCTCAATGGTATCCTCATGCTTTGAGGCGCGGGCTTTCTCATCTTTGGTTTACTTCTCTCGGTACTGCACCCATTTCTGTTGGTCGCTTTTTCCGGCACCAATTGTTTCAGTTTCAATATAGGTCTCTTTTTCCTCTACCTTGCGGAAGTAATATGTATATATTCTGTCTTGATACCTATACTCATAGCGTCCGGCTGTCACCAAAAAATAATTTTGATGCACAAATGTCTTATCCGAATTATTATAGGCGTAATTCAAGTCTGCCTGAACCCACCAGGTTGAGCTTGAATTGGATCCGTTTGTTGATTTTACTGGCCCATTAGGATATTTCGGCGCATTTGGCAAGATATAGTCAAAGAACGTTTCTTGCCACTTGTATGTGCTATTGTATGGGTAAGTATACATAGCGCTACCATTATAATACCTGTAATAATGGTATCCGGTCTTGTACGTTGGATCGATATACCTAGTTTCCCTAACCCGGCCATTTGCAGTTCCAGGGTCATTGGTACTCCAAGGGCTCCAGGTACCAGAAACACCATTATAGCCCATGACGTATGTCTCGTTATACTTTGTCCAACCCTCTAAAGTTGGCGAACTTGAAGTTGTCTCCGTTGTTAGTGTGTATGTCCATCTTGTGTTTACTACTTCAGCACCGGGAGGCAAATCTCCAATTTTAACCCAGGCTGACACATCATTTTGCAACCAGTGAGCAAAAAGCGATATATCAGTTAATGCTGTCATTAAGGATTCCGGAGTAATTTGTTCCCCGCCTAGCGCTTCGGTATACCAACCGTCAAAGGAATAATAGTCTCTGCTTGGAGTGGGAAGTTCGCCCATTTCCGCGTTGAAGGCTACCAGTTTGCTTTCAGTGTTTACTGTGCCCCCGTTTGCGTCAAAATACACGCGATGAGAACTTAAATAGTTTTCAAACTCTCCCTCGGTGATATATATGACTTCGCCGTCGGTTACAGTTAAATAGTTCGCTCCAGTAATGCTTCCTGGGCTTCCACATACTAAAACGTTCCCAGAAACATTTAGCCTTCCGACAATGCCCACGCTCAAAGGTGAAAGAGAAATATTTTTGCAAAGCACAACATTGTCTCCAGAAGAGATCAGATTTATATTTCTGTTTAGCACAACATTTGTTTGCTCTGATTTAAGAACAAGTGCAAACCCGATGCCATATACTGTCACGCGGTCAAGAGTTACATTCACCGATGAGAATTCCATCGGGATCTTTGTGTTTTCGGAAAAGGTCACTCCGTTTACAACTGTTGTTTCCGCATCGGATTTTAAACTAAGCCCTTTGTATTCATTGTCTTTTCCTTGAAGTTCAAAGTATGTGATTTTACCCACATTGAGATCCATATTAGTTGCTTCTTCTCCCGATATGTAGGAAATATCTAATATAATCTGATCAGCGCCTGATGATGCAACCGATTGTGCGACGCTGACGCTAGCCGCCGCCGCACTAATTTCAAGGACACCCCCGAAAGAGTTTATCCCAAGCGCGGAGATATCACTAGGCACTGTGAAACTGCCCAAAGAGGTACATCCGCTAAATGCGTTGTTACCAATCTTTGTAACTCCGGGACTGAGCACATATTCCAGCGAAGAACAGCCCTCAAATGTTGAATCCGGGATTTCAGTTATGTAATTTCCCAACTGTACCGCAACTATATCCGTATTATTCTTAAACAATCCTGGGCTGATACCAGTTACTTTAACAGAACTAAATGTTCCATCGTTGTTATCTATCGCAATGTATGATGGAATCACAACGATGACGTCAGGATCATTTGAATTTGGGATATAATCAACAATCATCCCAGTATCAGGGTCTAGTACAAGTCCGTTAGTTTTGGCAATTCTGCTGTTTACGTATTCATCGACAAAATATGGCACCATAAACGGTATGATGCTTGTTTCGTAATCATCAAATGTGCCATCATACGAATAGTCAAGATATTCCTCTGTCTTTTCATCTAGAACATTGTATGTGTACACAAAGTATGTGTTTTCCGCCACATCATAACCCACAACGGCAAAAACGTGTACGGTTCCTGCCATAACAAGCCGATAATCACCAACTGTATTACCAGAGCTTGAAAATGAAGTTGTCGTTGACTTTATTTTAGATGTGTAGTATGTCATAACTGTGCTGTACTCATCGCTTTTGCTATCAGTAGATGCGAGAGCTTGTGCCTCGCTGTTGCTGCCACCTTCCGAGTAAGATTCTCCATATCCGCGTTGTTCACTAATAAGCTTGGAAACAGCTTCTGAAACTGTCGTGCTTTGGCTTGTTGAATTACTGCTCGAAAAACCTGAGGTCGTACTCCAGAATTTTTCTGAGGTTTCGGTATTTGACTTATTACCGCTTATATCCAAACCGCTTGACCAACCGCTTGTGCCAGTGTTGGTTGTTTTGTGATATGCTCCGTATTCTGCTCCAGCACTTAATTCAGAACCCAACTTGGCTCCGATGCTTGCATCGCCCACTCCGGGTATTCCCGCTTTTAGCCCTGCGGATATTTCTGCTGAAAGTTTAGCTCCAACTGATAATCCAATGTTCTCTCCTTTTTCGGTGGTGGTGGAATTTGAGTGAGATTGATTAAGTGACAAATTAAAGGAACCGCCTACTGTGCTGGTAGAACCGCTTGACCCTCCAGCGCTAGAAGTGATGTTATAAGTATTGCTTGAGCTTTTAGCTATGGTTTCCGCCTCTTCTCTTGTGGTTCCGGTTTGATCAAGATAGGTTTGACTTACCTCGGTGATATTGTTCCAATCGTTTGATAGCGTCCATGATGCTGAGTTGGTCGTGGCATTGGAAATTGTCTGAGCTATCGTCTTTGCTTGAGTTGAGCTAATTTCCTCGGTCTCTGTTATAGAAGTCGTCGAAATAAGCCCGTTTACACAGTTTAGATTTAATGTGGTAAACAAAGGTATGTTTTTAATTGTTCCTATTTCGTAAGTAAACAAAATCAATCCGGAACTGGAATCCTCCGCAATTATAGGATCCTCCAATTTGTTTACAGCCTCTGCTTTATTTCTGTTGCTTGCCCAGTTTGCGTATAGGATAATGTTTCCGGTTACTCCTTTTGGTATTGTTGTCCACATTGTACTGCTATCATCCGACCAGCCTATGAATGTATATTTGTCCAATGTAGGCTTTGGTAATAACTTTTCTTCCCCCACTTTATATTTTATATCATCAATAGGCACCATATCTGATCTAAACTGAATTGTATACTCAATTTTTTCCCAGTGTGCGTAGAATGTTTTATTTCCTGTTTCCCCCGGTAGTATTTTGGTTACCAGACTTCCGCCGGCAGCGGCAGTATACCAGCCTAAGAAATTATAGCCATCTACAAGCAAATCCTGCAAAACCAACCCATCCAGCTTTGCATAAACAGCTGGATTTGGATTTTCTATAACAATAGACTGTAAATAAGCATCATTATTATTGAAGTAGTAGGTTATTGAATATTCTTCTAATTGCAGCATAGGAATTACTGTTTGCTCAACAATAATTTCACCGCATACAGAGCAATGTTTCCCTTCTGTTAAACCAGTATTGTCATATGTTGGGGCAACTCCGGGATCAATCACAACAGTATGTCCGTTTGGGCTTAAAGTTGTTTCTCCAAGAGTTAATTCGTTTGTTCCATTCTCATCACCAAAGCATTTATCACAAAATCCACAGCGCCAGTATGCTATGTTGCCATACTCAGTACAAGAAGGCGCTTGATATGGAAATTCGTACATATTGTGTTCGCATTGCTCTTTCACTAGATTCCCTGGCTCCGGTATTAATACAGTGCCTTTGTTATAGTTATACGACGCCCACAGAACTGTCAGGTCGTTGTCGTTGACCATCCCGTCTCCGTTTAAATCGCAAAGTGGATCGTTAGCGTAAAATGGATCACCGACGTCACCGATGTTTTTGTCATAGTTACCTTTACGCCAAAGAAACGTCAGATCACCGTCATTAATCATTCCGTCCATATTGATGTCACCGCACCTCAGGGTCATCAACCTAACATCTTGGCGGTCACTTTGCGTCAGGTCAACATTCTCTTCACCGACGATAATGTTCAGCACGGTGAATTTTGTATGGGCTGGTTTCGTGATAATTAACGAATATATGCCAGCGTCTACATTCTGAAACTCAAACGACTGCTCGATTTGTCCGCTGCCGACGGTGGTCGCGGTGATAATCTTGTCTACCTCAACATCATTCATCATAAGTTGGATCGTAGCGCCCTTTTTGGGGTTGTAGGTTTTCACCCTACCGGAGAGAGTAACGCCTGTAGCGTTAGTGCTTGCAAATGGAGCGAATCCCATTCCCGCTGTACCGCCGTTAACATTTGCAAATTCAGGTGTAGTGTCAACGCTGACCATTGCCGATGAATTGTCAAGAATTGCCACCGCTCGACTGCTGGGGAAAACCGTAACCAACAACATCATGATCAGGATAATGCTACACATGCGACATGCTACCTTTGAAAACCTCAGACCTCCATTTCTGCGTTTTTTTTTGACTCGCTTTTGCATTTAGGTTTCCTCCTGTTCATTGAGATAATTTCATCTACGCTTAAGCGTATAATGACAGAGTTATGTAGAGTCCCCGTCTTGATTTGTCCTGCTTTTATCCGATGAAGGTAAGACTTTTCTTTTTTGCTTTCGCAATATCAACACCATAAATAGAACTGCCAAAAACACGACGCCAATAAGAATCATATACAGCCATATCGAATTTGATTCTTGATCATTCACGCTGGTCGTTTCATCGGGGCTGGCTATGTTGTCTGAAACAGCCGATTCGGTAGAGTCGTTTGTTTCATTCGGATAGACTGACTCACCAGGAGTATATGTTTCGACAACTGTGGGTGTATCAACATCGTGAATTTCATTGTCAGAAAGTCCCGGGGCAGCAGTCTCGTCCTGTTCAGCAGTTTCATTTGTTACTATCGGTTCTGATGTCTCCATTGTGTCCTCAGGCAACTCGCCTTGACCTTCAACTTTGATTTCACTGCCCGGATATGAAAAAATTGGGGCGTTCAATTTGTCGCCGCCAAGGGCTTCGTCATTAGATTGCCTCAGATATTCATAGGAACCCGTGTCGTTGTCATCTGTATTTAAAAGAATTGCCGAGCTTTGAGCCGTAGCGTGTAGTTCGTTGATATTTTGGCATCTGATAGTGTTGACGTTAAGATCATCCACAGTCTTCCCTGCCCGGAAAGCAAACCGAATCTGAGCCAGTAATACGTTTTCCCCTTGTGAACAACTGTATGTTTCATAAACATCTCCCAGTGAGAGGTTAATATACCCGAGAGCACTTGAGTTGTCTTTCGCGACAAATACGCGCACGTCATCGCCGTATACACCAACAAACCCAGCGTTGGGAACGAATGTATACGATGTGGTTATCACGTTGTCGTCAATAGCATCCGAGCCATCCCATCCCATTAGGTGAAGGACGGTATTGTCATAAGCCAGTCGCAAACCCTGAGCGTTGCTGAGTACCATCCCCTCGGAGTTAGCCATAATCTGCCAACTGAGAACAAGCGTACTCTGGTCATTAAAGGTTTTCCCTGTGTCTATCGTTCCAGTGATACTCACGGTGAAAACAGGATTCTCTATTGCCAAAGCAATTTTGAAAACAAAAGAGCAGAGAATAATCATGAGCATAGTATGTATGATTCGTTTCAAAATCAGATAATCCCCCCTCTGTATCAACAGCTTCGTTCTATTGAAAAGCAACGGAAACCAACTCGTTTTTGTTATGTTCCTACCGTTCATCTTGCGACCCTATTTTTTCAACGCTGGTTATAATAAACCGTTAGCTGTATTCCTGACTTCAAATAAACGCTAGAAAGTAACAAGCAAATCAAGGTTTTCTTTCCAAGCACTCTCGCGCATTTCTGGAACTATCAAGCAGCAATGTTTCCCGCAGCAACTTCACATGCAACACATTTTACATCATCCACAAATTGGATTCAAGCCTAAACCAGTACATTTTTTAGCTATGAATGACTTTAAAAATAGCGCAGCTCGCTTTTGACAGGAGCATGTCCTGCCCAATCTGTTCCCTTGTCGGCCAACAGTGGTGTTCACTTCAAGTCATAATGTCCTGTACCATTGATCATTTTCTTCAGCAAACCCGCAATGCGGGCTTTGCGTATTGAAATAGAACTTTACTTTTTTAGTCAAGATATCGCCTACTTTGAGTTTTTTCATTAGCCTCAGAAAAGTCGACCATATATAATCTGTACTTGTCTCACGATTCAATAACGATACCGCTTCTGTTGTAGTTGTATGTGATCCAAAGGATGGTTAAATCCGCGTCGTTGATGTATCCGTCGCCGTTGAGATCAGAGAGAGGATTTGCTGCTTTTTCAACAGGCTTGTCATAGTTGGCGGCGCGCCATAGTACAGTCAGGTCGCCGTCGTTGATCATTCCGTCTTCATTTATGTCGCCGCAGCGCAATGTCATCAAGCGAACAGCCTCGAGGTCGTTTTGCGTGAGGTTCACATTCTCCCCTCTGACGGTGATATTTTTCACGGTTAAGGAGGTGTGACCTGGTTTTGTGGCGACAAGGTCGTACGTACCAGGTAGGACGCCTTCTATGGTGAAAGTTTGCTCCTTTTGGCCGCTGCCGTCAGTCGGTTCGATTGTGGTTTCATAGACAATGACGCCGCCCTTTGTAAGCCGGATGGTGGCGGCGTTTTTTGGGTTGTAGGTTTTTATGGCGCCAGAGACGTTTACACCCGGATTGTTAGGCAAAATACTGCCAGGCAACATGATCTGGATTGGGATGAGGGAATCTGTGGTCGTACCGTCGCCCAACTGACCGTACCAGTTCTGTCCCCAAGCCCAGAGGCTGCCGTCAGTCTTGACGGCTAGCGAGTGGTTGCTCCCCACTTCTACAATTGCTACATCGTCCATTATTTTCAGTGGAGTTGTCCGGTCGTCAGACGTGCCGTCGCCCAGTACGCCATAGCTGTTTTGTCCCCAACTCCAGAGGCTGCCGTCGGTCTTGACCACCAGCGTACAGAGAAACCCGGCAGCTGCGCTGAACACATCGCCCATGATCTTCACCGGCGTCAGTACATTATTGCCTTGGTTACTAGTGCCTAGTTGGCCCATCTGATTAGATCCCCAACCCCAAAGACTGCCATCGGTCTTGACCAGTAGTGTGTGGGTGATTCCGGTAACTACGTTTACTGTGTCATCCACGTTATCCATGATTTTCACCGGCGTCAAGCGGTTGTCAGTCGTGCCGTCACCCAACTGCCCAAAGTAATTAAATCCCCAAGCCCAGAGGCTACCGTCGGTTTTGATCGCAAATGTGTGGTTGCTGACAGCGAACGCATTAACCACGTCATCCATGATTTTCATCGGCTTCAAGCTGTCATCAATCGTACCATCGCCCAACTGACCACAGTAATTCGTTCCCCAAGCCCAGAGGCTTCCGTCGGTTTTGACTGCCAGCGTATGATAATCCCCGACAGCCACGTTTTCTACATCGTCCATGATTTTTACTGGAGTTGTGCGGTTAGTTGTGGAACCGTCGCCCAATTGCCCATATTGGTTATATCCCCAAGCCCAAAGGCTTCCGTCGGTTTTGATAGCCAACGTGTACTCAAACCCAGCAACTACACTTGCCACATCGTTCATTACATGCGATGGCGAAAGGCGGATGCCATTGTCGCCTAAACCCAGCTCGCCCACAGCATTGTAGCCCCAAGCCCAGAGGCTTCCATCTGTTTTGATAGCCAACGTGTGAATACTCCCAGTAGCCACAAGATATCTGCCGCTTGACACAAGATTTGGTGTAGGCATTAGCGGCTTGACTGTTAAATGAAAGAATAGCGCATCGTAGACGTCGCCCGATTGGATAATCGCGGATAGCGTGACATTTTTGTCGCCCACGTTATGATTTGGGCGCGTCACGACACCGGCATTGTTGACGACTGCTTGGTCGCTTGACGTCCAATTAACGGTCGCACCATATAGGTGGCTGGTCGGGAGAAGCAAATCGTAGCGAACGCTGGAAGGCAGTTCATTGTCCCCCTTTATGCTATTCCAAGTTATGGATGCTTTTGCCAGCGCCACCTTTTCCTCATCGGTCTCTCTTTGGAGAAATTTGAAATAAGGCAGTCCGGCATTATCGTCCCCATTAATGGTCCACACATTTTCAAAATCCCATGGATACTCGTCTTCCCAGTTAGTGGGATCTGTATAGCTAGCAATGTCTTTGAAGAAATCTGTGGGCTTGGAAATCATTTCTGTGGTCGAGGGATCGTCATCGGTGAGAGGAGCGATGTAATTGTTACTATAGCACTTATGGATGTCCGTATCGGATTTATTTACCACAAAGTAGGTTGAATGTGAACTGTTGTTAAGTAGAAATGAGTTTATTACGTTCGATTTTACGTCAGAATAAGTCCATCCCATACTAATATTGTAGATAAAATAAGAATTTCCAAAGGCATAACAATTTCTGATGTCCGAACCTCTGCATTCATACACAAATCCGCGCTGTGTTTCGGCAGTAGAAAAACAATTTTCTATCACAGCGTTTTCTATCGAATAAATCAAACCGCTCCCCACAGTTTTGCCGGTAGAGAAACAATTTATAATAGTAGAAGAAAACGCGGTATATGATAGAATCCCTTGTACCCAATCATGGTATTGAGAATTTTTCTGATTGGCGTTGACGAGGCACAAATCCTTTACTTCACCATACCAAATCGAATTGAATAAACCATGTTCAGCAAAAATAAGTCCCGAAAAAACATCTCCTTGCCTCATATTCTTTATCAAAAACCCGTTCCCATTGAAATGTCTAGTGACACCCTTTATGAAAGCAAAACTTTCACTGCCCGTAGCCCATCCTATGGTAATCCATTCTTTGCCGGCTAGATCGATGTCGGCAATCAACTCAAAGTACTCGTTATGTAGACCGCCGCCGCTCAATTCAAGCCGTGAATTTTTTGCCATCAGCGCCAACTGCTCAGGCGTCCCAATTTGATATGGATGACTCTTCGTGCCGTCTCCGCCGACAAAAGAATCAGCGGCATGACCAATCCAAAACGCCGATTCATCAACGTCGATGGTCACCATACATGTGTCCACAAGACCTCCGCTGATTGTCGCGGTGATGTTGGTCTTACCATTTTTTAGGATGGTCACAATTCCATTGCTGTCAACCGCAGCTACTTCCGGATAGTCGCTTACATAAACCACGCTTTCTGTGTTCGGAAGCGGTGTGATCCGAGCCCTTAGTTGGTAAGTCGAGTATTTTTCGGGTATCGTTCGCACGTCAATGGCGCGTCTGCTCAGCCTGATTCCCGGCGGTTCGGGCAGGGGTTGGCCGTCGAAGAAAATGTTGAGCTCCAGGATGCCCGCGCCAAAATTCGTTGAACTTGTTCCATATGCGGTCTTCTTGACAGCTTGTTTGAGCTGTTCCGGCGTGGCGGCGGGAAACTCCAACTTCAGCATGGCAACGGCCGCCGCCACGTGGGGCGCTGCCATCGACGTACCGTTGTAGTACGCATATCCGCCGCCGGGTATGCAGCTACATATGTCCACGCCCGGAGCGGCAATATCTACGATGCCGTCGCCATAATTAGAAAACCAAGCCAAAGTGTCGTCCAAATCGATGGCTGATACAGTAATCACGTTGGCAAAGCTCGCCGGCACAAAATTTTCCGCGTTTGCTGTGTCGTTTCCGGCGGCGGCCACACACGCCGCGCCGAGTTTCTCGGCGTAGTCCACCGCCGTTTGCATGGTCAAACTCTCTTCGCTTTTTCCGCTTCCAAAGCTCATATTGATGACCTTTGCGCCCTTGTCCGCCGCGTATTCAATGCCGAAACTAGCCTGTAGGTCGGTACCATATCCGCTGGCGTTGAGTACCTTTACTGGAATAATATTCACATTCGCGGGCGTACAGTCGGCTATCGTTCCACTGACATGTGTCCCATGGTTATTCTCGTCATCTGTATTAGTATTGCTAGAAATAAAGTTGTACCCCAAATCGGCCCTGACGCGATCCTGCAAAAATGGATGAGCGGCGTCGATACCGGTATCCACAACCGCCACTAAGAGTTCTGTGCCCGTCTTGTTGTTGGCAATCAGGTATTCCTTAAATCGGTCGGCAGCAATGCGCTCCGATCCCCAACGGTCGGCTAGAACTAACCCAGCATTAGTTGGCACCGCTTTATTCAATGCAACAACGCCGTTAGGTTCGGCATACATGACGTTTCCACTCGTTTCAAAGCATACATGCGCGTATTGGGCGCTTTCCTCGGACGCATACTGCAGCAAATATAAGCCGTAACCGTTGTCAGCTACGGCGGTGGCGCCAAACGTGTCAAGGAGTTTAGCGTTGCCCTCTGTTCGGACAATCAGCTCCTTTGTCTGATATGGTTTTGTTATCGTGATGAGGTCGCCATCCCTTTGTACGCGGACATTGAGCCTTTGCTCCGTTTCTTCTTGGGAAGCGAAGCCGTCTACGCCCATACTTTCAGCGTCATCCTTATCGTATGAGAACGCCGAAGTGCCCGACGCAGCGCTCTCGTCATCATATCTGTCAGCCTCGAAGCCAATGATCTCCGCGATATCGGCAATTGGCAGGAAAAGCTCTCCATCTTCGATGATGGCAGACGCCGCATTCGTATCCTGACCGTCAATTGTCAGCTTATCTTCGCCTATCGTCATTGTAGCGCTGGAAAAATAATTGTCCTGCCAGTTTTCCTGTATGATAGAAATGGCAGCGCTGACAAATTCCGGTGAACTGCCACCAACTCCAGCATTCTGATCCAGCAGTGCGCCTATGGAAGTGGACCCCATGGATATCCCGCTAAGCAAAAGGGCTAAGGCTAAGAGTATACCAATGTATTTTCTTAATCTTTTCATGTTAAACCTTCCTTTTAATTGTGATTCCGCTTTGGTTATAATTGCTTATCATCCACAGGATGGTCATATCTGCGTCGTTTATATATCTATTGTCGCTGAAATTGTAACCATCGGATTATCAAAAACTGCTATTGTCTGATAGCCAGGTAATAACGCAATCTTGCAATCTTATTTCTTCAATGGTTGGTCCTTGTCATGAATCGGCAACGGTATTCTTGACGTCAAATGGGTATTTAAAGTGGTTGGCAAAGCAAGATTTTCTTTCTGAATACCTCTCTCTTATTTCTGGAACTATCAACCGGTATCGTTTTCCTGTATGCAGTTTCATACGCGTACATTCTACCGCGCACATTCTACAACATTCACAATTTGTTTTCAAGCTTTCTAAAAGTAAATTTTCAGTTTATTTACACCATTTTACGCCATTTTTCACTTTAAAATAAAACTTTACTATTTTAGTCAAGATATCGCCTGGTTTGAGTTTTACATCAGTCTCAGAGAATCCAACTATATAATACTGAACTCCCAGGACATGTCTTTCTGGATCAATTCATTCACGCACTAGGGTTTAGGGACGCTTTTGATTCGGACGCGTTTGTGATTGTGTAATTTTAGCCCAGTGACACTGATGCAAAGCGAAAACAATTGAAATCGAAGTCGTACACATCGTCACATGTCAAGCTTAACACATTTTTAAGACCTGTTTAATTGTGGTTGCTTGCTGTGTGTGTTATAATTTCACCATCTACAAAAAAGAGAGGATGATCAGCATGGAACCCAGGCGCTTGTACCGTTCACAAAGGAATCGCATTATCGCTGGAGTTTGCGGGGGTATCGGTGAGTATTTTAATATTGATCCGATCATTGTCCGTGTACTTGCAATCGTTATCCCTGGTTTCGGATGGATTGCGTATTTGCTCTGCGCGTTAATAATTCCGTCAGAGTAATAGAAGCTTTTGGTATGAACATGAATAGATATAAATATGGCATGAATGGGGAATTTCAACGTTTGACGCCAAAATAACGACCATTCATGCCAATGATTCTATTATATGTTGCGTTTAGTTCTGTGTGAAGGTGGTTTTTTCATTTAGTGGGATATAGTCGTTGTCCCAGAAGAACACGCTGACGGTGTAGCCTGCCGCGCCAATCGGAACTTCGAATGTCTTGCTTACCTCTTGATTTTCTCCGGATGCCATCGCGGCTACGTTTACGATGGCATGGTCCACCATCTGTCCTTTGCCATTGTACATGGCGAAAATCGCAATTATGCCATCCGACGCGTACGCCTGCAAATTTGAGACTTTCGCCTTCGCGGTTATTGTTGCGCCAGCGGCAAAAGCGCCGTCCAGAGAAGCGTCGAAAGCCAAACCGCCGTATTTGACCGTTTCGAATACGGTGTTGAACGTCGGATCTTCGCTTTCAATACTTATCTTCAGTTCAGCCGATGCCGCGCCTTTGAGCCCTTCCGCGATCGCAAATGACTGCTTCACGCTGAAGTTGTCCGGCGTAAACACAACGCTTTCGGTATAGTCGCCATTTTTGTCTGAGACTGTTACCTTAACGTCCGCTACTGGCATTCTGGGCAGGTTAACGTCAAAACTCGTGACACCAGCCGCGCTAAGGCGATAGGTCCCGTTAGTCTGCTTATCTAGCGCGGACACAAGGTACGCCTCGTCCGGGTTAGCAAAGCCCATGAACTCAATTTCAGAGATCCCGAGTGTGGCGTTGCCGTTGGTTGCGGTAAACCTTAAGCGGTATTGCGTATACGCCTTGTTGTTGATTATGCCAAATGGCATGGTGCTTTGCGAATTAGTCTCTGTTCCTCGTGTTGAACCGGTCGCCATCCAGACTGTACCTTGCGTCAGCGCCTGTTCTTTTGTCACTGGGGTTCCAACGCCGCCCAGCGCCCGGGTATCAAACCCAAACGTAACATTTGTCCTCTCATCAAGGATATCCCAATTCGTGCCGTCGTTTGAAGCTTCAAACACCCATGAGCGCGGGTTTTGAGCCGGAGTAGTCCCAGTGGATATTGTATACATATGCACAACTTGAGGCTCGGCGAACCTATAACCGGCCCAGATGCCGCTGGCAAAGGTAGCGGTTGCGGTCGCGGTTTCGGAGTTGTTGAACAAGTTGGCATCGCTACTGAAGGTCCCACCACCGGTAATGATGGCGTCGCCGCCGCGATTGGTATAACCCTTTGTCAAGTCAACCATCGGTTGAGGCTCAACGCCGGGCGCCGTTATTGAGTTCGGTTTTGAGTCGGCGGCCGTTCCCCATTCGCCAGGTTGTGGGCCTACAACGTACTCAAGCTTAGTATACGGTGCGCCGTACAAATCTTTGCTAGATATGTATGTCTTATTGTAATCGACGCCGTTGAGTTTCATGCTCTGGATATATTTGTTAGTCATGCTTACACCAGGCGCGTATATATCGACAACCGATCCATCGTCGCGGGTAATGGTTATATGTGGAAAATAAGGCGTCGTCAGGTAAAACTCATCCCAACCGAGCGACGTGGATCCGAAACCGAGCGCTGACATGACGGCTGTGCCGGACATCTCCCCGTTATCTTCGTCTCCAGGATAGCCGTATCCGACTTCCCAACCAGTATATAACCTGTCTAGGATATCACGGACATACAGTTGTGTTTTCCACGGCGCGTCCGTGAAATTATAGAAGTATGGAACCTGGTGCGCTGGCTGGTTACTATGCCCGTACTGCCCCATTTTAACTGCGGAATGCTCTCTGCCTTCATGGATTATTCCATAACCTCCGCCGTAGAAACTCGATGTAGTTGTAAACACGTCGTCCAGGCGCTGTTCCAGACTTCCGCCAGAATTCTTAAGCAGGTTATCCAGGCCTTGGGCGTCTGAAACCGTAACGACCATATCCCACGCGTTTGTCTCGGTATATCCGTTGAGCCATGCGTATGGGTTAAAGGTAGCCGCCCACGAGGCGTCGCCAGTCGTCGCGTTTGGCGCGGCTTTCTGACGGAGCCATCCGCCGGTTATCGTATCGCCTGAGAATATATCGGTTACATTGGCAGGATTCCAGTAATTCACGTAGTTCACAGCTCTTGCCATGTAATACGCAGCCTGATCGGTGTAACCAAGCTTGCGCGCCATTTGCGCGATGCCGAAATCGTTAATATAGCTTTCAAGACCCCATGACAGCTTGTCTGAACTTGAGCCTGTACCAGGGTTATAACCGTAGAAGATGGCCGTTGTCAGCGAGTCGCGCCCACCGTTTGTAAGATTGCTCGTGTTGTTGACCGTCGCGTTCTTCACTGCCGACTCAAAAGCCCTCTGAATGTCGAATTCCAGCCCTCTCATTGCAGCCGTGCCCAAAACGATGTCGGAACTCGTGCCAACCATCGAGTTTGTACCCGCAGGCGCGCTCCAACGTGGGATAAATCCGCTGTCCATGTAGTGGTTAACCAGCCCGTTGAGGCCCAGCGTGCTCCACTTGGGGTATAGCAGCCCATATGCGCTCCATGTGGCTTTATAAACATCCCAGAAACCGTTATTGAAGTAGATCGGGCCATTTTTAACAGTGCCGCCATATGGTGTTCTATACTGGTATACAGGGTTGGCGGCGTCGCCTGTGTTTTCATATCCTGACGTCGGCCAGCAGCAAAGCTTATAGACATTTGAATAGAACGTTACGAGTCCGTCGAGCGTCTTGAGCGGCAGCGTATCCACATTGCCGTCCCATCCGGCTGGGGCAAAATCCTGAACCAACGTCCTGTTCATCAGTTCGTCCCATTCTTCCTGAGCTGCGGCTTTCGTCTGATCAAACGTCGTCTTGACTTCCATCTCGCAGTTTTTAATAGCCTGCTCGATGCTTATGTAGGACGTCCCTATCCTCATCTCGACTGTGTCAACCGTATTCGCAAAACGCGCGTATGACGCCGCTCCGTTCAAACCTGAGATTGTGTTCTTAGACGTCGGCGTTTCGCTGAACCAAATATAAACATACTCCATTTGGCTCCCGTTACGGCTGTTATTTACAGAAAAAGTATACTCGTCGTCTTTTGCGGTGTAGCTGCCGGGACTCCTTGCCGATGTGCCGACGCCGTCAAAGAAGATATTACGGTAAGTTGCGTCACTCGGGAATGTTATCCTTGCGGAGGCGCCGTGGTTCGTCGGCGTGAGCTCTGTCTTAATGTTGTTATTTGTGACGACGCTGTAATAGTAGGCTTTAGCGATCTCGTTATTATGTGAAAATGGATATCCGCGGGTACCAGTAGCCATAGTGGAGCTGGTCAGCGTCGCTTCGATATTTGGCAGAAATACAAATGTGTTGAAGTCGTTGATCCAGCGGCTAGCTCTGTGGTTAAAGTCAAACCCGCGCAGCGTTGGTAAGTTAGTCGTCGTGTTGTTGCGGACCTGCCACTCGTATGGGTCGTTTGTGGCGACCTGCGTCTGCGGCGCCCAGAAGTTGAAGCCCATAGGTGTACAGACGTCCGCTCCCTGGTTCCCGCGCGAGAACGTGCCGCCGGACGAGTTGGACCCGCGGCGGATGTCTGTCAGTTCCGACGGGTGGATAATCTTGCCTGTGGCGTCAAACGCCAGGTCAAAGTTCTGGGCTGTGGGGTCGTCGGAACGTTTCTCCGTGATGCGGATGTCGTCGAAGTAAGCTTCAAACGACCAACCGTTCTTTCCGTCTTTATTGTCATATGAAACTAGTATTTGGTCGATCAGCTTGCCGGCGGCGACGTCGCCGATTCTTGCCAAAACTTTGTTCCACATACCTTCCCACATGCAGCGGCCTTCAAACTGCGACTGCGGGTCCATAAGTACGCCGTGCGAGTCGTAGCAGTTAAGTTTACTCAGGTATGTACCATCGGTAAAGCGAAGATCAATACTGACATGTTGGCTGGGATAATGTCCAAACTCGTTATTCATCGCGTCAGCCAGCTCATTAAAAGATGGCGCTACCATGTATGAAAGGTCCGTCGTCGGTGTGACAAGGATTTCCTCGTCGGCGCCAAATTCGTATATAACCGCAGATCCATACACGCGGCCTTCTTGAGTATGTTTTGCCGCGACGCCTAGCGCCCTCTTTCCGGTCCATCCGTTGTTTGCTACAGTGTTCCATTTGATGGAAGGCGAAACTGCTGAAATAGTCATACTGCCGGTGGTCGGCAGGACTGGAGGCTCGACCTGGTCGCCAACGCCCGTACCGATAGACCAGTCCGCAATCTGGAGCATCGCCGCGCTTGTGCTGCCATTTGTTCCCAGAGAATTGATGACCAACCTGTAATACAGATACTCCGTTGTGTTTTCAAAGGTGAATGTTATAACACCGTAGTTCGCCGTTGGAAAACCACCGTTCGTATTTTGGTGCAGGTTAGTCCAGTTGGAATTGTCATTAGACCCCTGTACAGTCCAGGAATAGGGGCGGCGGGAGGCGTTTGAACTGTTGTCGTTAGCGCCTACCAGGCAATATGTCGTAGCGGCGTATGGCTGCATCATTTCATACTTCGCCCAGTTATTACTGTTTGTGTAAGCAGCCGCCGAAGTCCAGCACCATTTTGTGCTTTGATTGTTGTCAGCCAGCTTGGTAACATCTTCACTTGCACTGCCGAGAGATCCGCCGCTTGTCTGGGTTACAGCCGCGACGCACTTCATCAGGTCGCCGGCGATACGGATAGTACCTGCGCTGCTGCCCCCGGCGCCTATATAGGAACCGAGCGGTTGAGCCGTGATGCCTTCAGTATTGCCTAACTTGTCTGTTATGGCGACAGGGTCGTCCGTAGCTTCAAAAGAGCTGAAAAACGAGGTCGGGTTTCCAGCCGCGTACACAGTTTCGAGCAGCGGCGTCACAGGGATAGCGCCAACAGCTAAAACAAAGGCTAGAACAAAAACAAGCGCCAGGGACAATTTCCTGTACACAGATTTATTACTCATAAAATTACCTACTTTCTTATTACATAATAGAATTTCGACCGAAAAAACGCTGGAACACTCCTTCGCTGTCACGCCGCTTTCCCCCCGGTAGTTTCCGAGTCCTCGAAAACCTATAAACGGCATACTACGACAATGTCCTCAAAAACTATTACACCCAAGGGCGTAAAGATTTGCGGTTCTTGCTTGTCTATTTGCCGCCCTGACCCAGCGTCAACGCTTGCGGCGCGAAAAAACACCAACAGGTTTTGACGCCTCGCTTAGGCGCTAATAAAGTTGCTCTGCGCGATAATTCCGCGAATCATAACGACTTCAGGTATAACCGGCAGCTATCGGTAAAACTGCCTTTACATGCTATCGCATGGGTACATTATACACACGTCAAAATGTTTTTTCTGGATAAAATCGGTTGTTTAACAAAAATTTAACATATCATTAAAAACGCGCCTTCTGGGTAAGTGAAAGTCTGAAACTTTTGATTTTCGGCAAGTTTCAGACTTTAGTATAGTATACTTTTACAGATCTATTTCATCACCTGGCCCGAGGATGAGCTTGTTCGGCGCTTCCCAGTTTTCGGCGATTTCGCGGATGTTCTCACCAGGCATAACATGGACAAGCATGTTATGTTTCGCACCGATAAGCCTCGCGCAGTCGGCGGCTTCGGCGGGTCCCATGTTATATCTGCCGTCGCCGCAGAGGATGGCGTAATCCAGTTTACGTTGCGCAAAGGTCGCCATCTGCTCCGTTTTGGACGTATCGCCACTGGCATATATCTTCACGCCGTCAAGCGTTATGATAAAGCCTACGCACTCGTCTACGCTGTGTTTGTCGTTATACGCTTCGACGGCTTCAATTGAGATATCAGCATCGTCGATATGGCAGGTCATATAACCTCCCGCCTCGATAGCTTCTTTGTTCGTGAAAATCACGCAATCCTCTTTTTGGGCGCAACGGTCGATTTGATTGTGGTCTTGATGTTGATGTGTAACAAGAATGATATCGGCGGGCAGATCGTAGCCATCCCCGGCATAGGGGTCAACATAGATGACGCGCCCATCATTGTCGGTTATGCGGTAGCTCCCGTGACCTTGGTAATACAATTTTGGCATAGCTTAAAACCTCTACTTTCTCAGAATTGTCCATTTTATGTTTTATTAAATATTGGGTACGGGAAAACCCCTCAAACCGTCGCGGTCCAAGGGGATATGGTTGCGGGGGAGGGATTTGAACCCTCGACCTTTGGGTTATGAGCCCAACGAGCTACCGGACTGCTCCACCCCGCGATATTGTCATGAATCAACAAAAATCGCTAGTAGAGCGTATACTACCACAATCAGACGCGAACGTCAATACCTATAAATATATTATACATAAATTTCTGAACCAATTGGAAACTGTTCAGTGGGCATCCAAAAACACAGGTTGGATACAGGCAACGCACTGGTACTGCGGCGAAAACTTGTACAATTGTCAAAACTTGTGTGCGGAGCCTGTAA
>JGI24702J35022_10000173_pt1 | contig 33823 bp, 29 predicted proteins | sample TergutTh196P4_FD_35022 | JGI IMG/M metagenome (IMG submission 35022) | reverse complement strand
CTGAAAACTGAAAACTGAAAACTGAAAACTGAAAACTGAAAACTGAAAACTGAAAACTGAAAACTGAAAACTGAAAACTGAAAACTGAAAACTGAAAACTACTATGGGCAGAGCATTTGAATACAGAAAGGCGCGAAAAATGAAGCGGTGGGGCAACATGTCGCGTGTTTTCACCAAGATAGGCAAAGAGATAATGATGGCCGCAAAAGCCGGCGGTCCGGATCCGGAGACCAATCCGCGCTTACGCGTACTGATTCAAACGGCAAAAAAAGAAAATATGCCGAAGGACAACGTAGAAAGAGCCATTAAAAAAGCGACATCCAAAGATTTCACCGACTACAAAGAAATGAATTACGAAGGCTATGGGCCTCATGGTATCGCCATATTCGTTGAAACGGCAACGGATAATACGACCCGTACCGTCGGGAATGTACGCAGTTATTTCAACAGGCACGGAGGCTCATTAGGCACCACCGGATCCCTGGAATTTTTGTTCGACCACAAATGTGTGTTTCATATCGTGAGAAAAGATGATGTCTCAATGGAAGACCTCGAATTGGAGTTGATCGATTATGGCGCTGACGAAGTCGAAGAAGATGAAGATGAAATCGTAATCTACGGAGAATTTTCACAAAACGCAGCTATGCAGAAATATCTGGAAGATAACGGTTTTGAAATCACTTCGAGTGAATTTGTCCGTATCCCAAACGAGGTAAAAGAAGTGTCGCCCGAACAACGCGAATCGCTTGAAAAATTGATTGAGAAATTAGAAGACGATGAAGATGTTCAGAATGTATTTCATAACATGAAGGAAAGCGACTTGTAATCAGAATTATTTCCCGGTAAGGAAAAATTGTTCGGTATAAAAAACGAATAGTCCTGAACTCACGTTCAGGACTGTTCCCATTAATCACTAATAAACTTTTTGCCTTAAAAGAACAAATAATATGAAGAAGTATTACATCAATGGCGCAAAGATATAACACATTACATCATTCTTAATCATTTTTTTACCGATATTGAACCAATTGATAAGGTTTATGTACAAAACACTGTTTTTCAAGTACAAAAGCTGTTCTTCCTTATTGCGAGCCTGCAAAGCATTCCGGCAATTCATAATTCGTAATGACGGCAATTCTTAATTCTTAATTCTTAATTCTTAATTAATCCTTAATCCGTCGGGAGTTCAAATGGTTCGACCGGGAGTTGAAAGCCCTGCTGATCGTCGGACTGGGGGGTGGTTCCAAAATCAGGCGCTGCGGGGGTGGTAACCGGAGCGCTTATATTATCTAACACTTCCGAGCCGGTGGAGACTTGGCCGCGTTTGATGGTTGTAGTAATGACAATACAAAGCACCATCAAAGCGATAGCTGCTGTCCAAGTAGCCTTTTCTAAGAAATCGGTTGTTTTACGGACACCTAACACCTGGTTGGAAGAGGCAAAACCGGAAGCTAATCCTCCGCCTTTTGAATTTTGAACTAATACGATTAAAACTAAAAAAACGGCAGTGATAAGAATCAAAATGGATATAAAAACGTACATTTCTTTATTTATTTTATGTTAATAATCTTCTCTAAGTAGCGAATTTGGTCTGCAAAGTAACGGTTTTTTTTTGGATATTTCAAACTTAATACCCGAATTATTTCCAAAGCCTTGTCGTATCTTTTCTGACTTATATATACACGTGCCAGAGTTTCAGTGAAATACGAGTCATCCAATGATGATTTTTCCGTTGTCTCCATTGGAGGCATTTCGTCTTCAACGACCGAATCAGGCGCTTTTGTTGCAGTCGTATTACTCATTCGTTGCGTAAAATGATTACTTTCGAAGGCTATAAATGAATCTATCAGGCGCTGGTGTTTCAGCAGGTCGTCGGCATCATCGACGGCAGGGAGGTCTTCGACATTCTGAGCCAACCAGTTGGCATAATCGGAAGTAGCCGCAAGAGGCGATATCGGTTTGGATATTAGGGTAGACACAAAATCCTGTTCATCAGGTTCGCCGACAGGCATCGCTTTCTCTACTACATCAATGACTGTGTCCGTCTTATCTTTTCCATTAGTCGGCGGTTCAGGCTCCCTGTTTAGGATTTCTGCCGCAGATCGCTCATGTACCAAGTTATAAAGTTGACGGCGATCAGGGATATAAATTGACATTTTTCTCAGTTCTTTCTCCAACCTTACATCCTGAAGTACCGCTAAGTTCTTCAAATAAAGCATCCTCACCGCATGAAAATACGGATAATCATCCATCATCTGCCGGAGTTCCTGTAAGGAAGATTTTGTCAGTAAAGACGGATCAGCCATCCATTTATATAGTTCCGCACAAGTCATATTACTTACCAAGTTGCTACTGTTTCATTAAAAATCAGATCGATAATCTCTTTCATAATTACATCACACAACTCATCCTGCACCTGATCTATCGTGTTCGTATTATCAAATTCACTATGCGCCTGAAAGGTGCGTTCAAAATCTTGTTCCGAATCGGATTTATTGGTGAATCGTACCCGAACAACTATGGTCAGCCGCGTTTGTGAGGCATACATATTGTCTGTCACGGCTAAAGGTGTTAAATTATACCCCGTTATTTCGCCTTCAAGGTCTAAATCACCTCCATCGTTTTTCAGTTGTAACTTTGTCTGCCGCGTATATTTATCTTTCAGGGCTTCCGTAAACTGTTGCGCTAAGGGGGCATAAACCAACTGAGCCAGATTTGGGAAATCATGAATGGTGATGGATGATACTTTCGTATAGTCAATCGACGACTGATTGAATTTATAAGAGATAGAGCAGGATGAAACAAGCCACCCTGCGAATAATAGTCCGGTAATTCTCAGTAATTGTATCATTCCAATCCAAATTCTTTAATTTTACGGTACAATGTGCGTTCGGATATTTGCAGGTCGGTAGCCGCAAATTTCCGGCGACCGCCATGCCGTTCTAACGCTTTACGAATCATCTCTTTCTCAACATCTTCAAGCGAAAGCGTCTCTTCTACCGTTTCAGCGTCTTGAATAGAAGCATGGCGTATAGGTGACGGATGAACGGCCGACGTAGTATAAACGCCATGGTCCACCGGTTCTCTTTGAACGGTACCGTTCATAATGTCATGTACTAATTTCTTCAACTCTGTCACATCTTTCTTCATATCAAACAATACCTGATACAGAATCTCTCTTTCGCTCGAAAAGATTTTTTGGTCGTCATAGTGTTGCGATGCCAATGCGGGAAGCTTCTCTATCGTTATATCAGGGAGGTGCATTTTTAACACATCGGCTGTTATATCCCTGTTTACCTCGATGACCGAGATACGTTCCACAATATTTTTCAGTTCACGTATATTGCCCGGCCAGCGGTATGAAGTCAACAACTGCCGGGCTTCGTCGTCCAAACGAATAGCAGGCATCCGATACTTGTCGGCACAATCGGCTGCAAATTTCCGAAATAGCAACAAGGCATCGTCCTGACGCTCCCGTAAGGGCGGTATACGCATCGGAACGGTGCTGAGCCTGTAATAAAGGTCTTCACGAAACTTATGATACGAAACGGCTTCTACTAAATTTACATTCGTAGCGGCGACAATACGTACATTTGTTTTCTGAACCCTTGACGAACCGACTTTCATAAATTCGCCCGATTCAAGCACCCGTAAAAGGCGTACCTGTGTCGATAACGGCAACTCGCCTACTTCATCCAAAAAAATCGTCCCTCCGTCGGCCACCTCAAAATATCCTTTTCGTAAGTCTTTGGCATCCGTAAACGAACCCTTTTCGTGGCCAAACAGTTCGGACTCAATCGTACCTTCGGGTATAGCCCCACAGTTGACCGCGATGTATTGTGCATGTTTACGCGGACTGTTTTGATGAATGATCTGCGGGAAGACCTCCTTCCCTACCCCACTTTCCCCGGAAATCAATACGGACAGATCGGTAGGCGCTACCTGTAAGGCTACATCTATCGCCCGCAATAATTCCATATTATTGCCGATAATACCATAACGCTGCTTGACTTGCTGAATATTATTATCTATCATAACATCAATCTGCAATTATTTCAGTTTGCCTGACAAAATTACTACATTTTTCTCAGAAAACAAGACTTACATGTATTTTTTAACAAAAATAGAATTATTATGTATTTTTTTTTACTTTTGCACCGGATTAATACCCTTTTTTTATGAACGGACGAGGATTTAGCTTATTTGAAAATTTGCCGGCAGTGACCAAAAACCTGATCATCATCAATATCCTTTTTTGGGTAGCGACTCTCATTATGACCAAAATTGATTTGACCGGCCTGTTGGGACTGCATTATCCGGCTTCTAAGGATTTCTATCTTTTCCAACTGATTACGTATATGTTCATGCATGCATCGTTTTTCCATATCTTTTTCAACATGTTTGCAGTCTATATGTTTGGCCGTATTTTAGAATCCGAATGGGGGTCGAAGCGGTTTCTTACCTATTTTATGATTACGGGCATGGGCGCCGGTCTCATTCAAATTCTTGTAGCCTATCTACGAATTAAAGAGATTGAATCCGATTTAGATGCGGAATCTATCGCACTGGTCTACCAGAACGGTTTGGATGTTATCAGGCAAGGTAAAAACTATGCGGATCCCTTGTTAGGACAACTGAACATGCTGATAAACTCAACGACGGTGGGCGCTTCCGGCGCTGTATTCGGCATCTTATTAGCTTTCGGGATGTTATTCCCTAACATGCCATTATATGTTATCCCGATCCCTTTTCCTGTCAAAGCCAAATACTTGGTTATCGTTTACGGTATGATTGAATTGTTTGCAGGTATCGCCAACTTCAGTTTTGATAATGTGGCTCACTTTGCGCATCTCGGAGGAATGTTGTTTGGCATAATCATGGTTTTGTATTGGCGAAAAAAAGACAGAGACAATGGCAGGCTTTTATTCTGATATAAACCGCAGATTCAATGCCGGGAATATTGCGGCCAAGTTTATCTATATTAATGTAGGGGTTTTTATTCTTATCCGGCTCATCATCATCTTCTTTCATCTTTTTTTAAAAGAGACGGCCTTCCTGAATTATCTCGAGATGCCCTCGAATCCGGCGCTGTTTATATACAGGCCATGGACTATCATTACCTATATGTTTGTTCACATGGATTTTCTTCACATACTTTTTAATATGTTGTGGCTCTACTGGTTTGGGAAAATATTCCTCCAATTTTTCACAGGCCGACAGTTAGGCGGACTGTATGTGTTGGGAGGAATAGCCGGCGCCGCGCTATTTCTGATTACCTACAATACCTTTCCTTATTTAAAGCAGTTATCGACGATGAGTTATCTTGTCGGCGCTTCCGCATCGGTCATGGCCATCGTCTTCGCCGTCTCCTTTTACCGGAAGGACTACAGGATAAACCTCCTTCTCATCGGACAGATCAAACTTATTTACTTGGCGATAGGTGTTTTACTTATCGATATTCTGGCTATGACATCCGAAAATGCCGGCGGCCACATCGCCCATATCGGAGGAGCGCTGCTCGGTATTGTTTATGCCGCTCAATATCAGAAAGGGAAAGACGTTACCGGCTTTATTAACAGGCTGATTGACCGGTTCGTTAATTTATTCTCCCGCAAGCCGGTTTTTAAAACATACCGGACGGAAAAACACTTTTCCCAATCTCACAAACAACCCAATACGCATCGTTCGGAGACCGATGACGACTATTTACGCCGTAAAAACGAAGAAAACCAAACGGTGGACGCCATATTGGATAAATTAAAACATTCAGGATACGAAAGTTTGTCAGCTAATGAAAAAAAGAAACTATTCGAAGCAAGCAGGAAATAAAAAGAGGAAGTGGTATACGCTGTTTAAGTGGTTCTTTTATTCGTTTTTTGGAGCGCTCACCCTCTTTTTTGCGCTGTTTATGATCATTTCCGCCTATTCGGATTTCGTCACGCCCGAAAAATATGTTTTTTTCGCCTATATCGGGCTATTCTTCCCCTTCCTGCTAATTTTCAACCTCATTTTTCTCATTTACTGGATCATCATGAAAAAATGGCTGATAGCGCTCCTTCTGCTTGCCGCCTTTGCTATATGCTGGAAACCTATCACCGTTTTTTGTCCTTTTCATTTAAAATCAAAGGAACTGCCAAAGGAAGAACTGATAAAAGTACTCTCGTATAACGTGATGAGTTTTGCTTACAAAGACCATACAGCAACGGATGCTAATAAAATCATTCAATACATCGCCGAATCGGAAGCCGATATTGTTTGCCTGCAGGAGTATATGGTCAGTGTTCGCCCTAACCTTATGAGTTCGCAGGATGTTGCAGCGGCGCTGCCAATGTATCCGCATATCGCAGAAATTTTTCTCTCATCGCCTGAAAACAGAAGAGAAAAGTACGGATTAGCGCTTTTATCGAAGTTCCCGATACTCAGTTCACGTAAGATTTCACTTGCTCCCTCCCAGTATAACGGAGCGTCCATCCATGAGGTAAATATTAGAGGGAAGAAAGTAATGATCGTAAACAATCACCTTGAATCGTTCAAACTGACTGCCGAAGACCGTTCCAAGTATTCGGATATGATAACCCATGCCAGCTTCGAGTTGTTTGACGAAATACGCGGCACTATCCGGAAAAAACTCGGACAAGCGTTTCGTATTCGTGCCAAACAAGCTGAAAAGATTGCCGACGAGATAAGAAATACAGCTGGCAATTATACGATTGTATGCGGCGACTTCAACGATACGCCTCTCTCTTACGCACACCGGACGATACAAGGCCCGCTCATTGATGCTTATGCCGAATCGGGGTTTGGAATGGGCGTCTCGTATAATCAGAATTTTTTCTTCTTCAGGATAGACCATATCTTCCACTCTACCGGTATGGAAGCCTATAACTGCCGCGTTGATACCCATGTCAAGCTATCCGACCATTACCCGATCTGTTGCTATCTGAAAATAAAGTAATAAATTAACAAGATTTTTTTGTAAATCTTTCAACTTGCATTATCTTTGTCCCCGAAATCAATTTTCAGAAAGGTGAATCTAATCGTAGAACAAGGAAATACAATGCTGAAGATGGCAATGTTCGACGACGACCGGATCGTGAGGCTCGTGCAAAAAAAGAATAACGAACCGCATTGTATCCAAGAATTGATCGGGCAATATCGACCGGACAAAGGCATCATGTCGTCCGTAATTGACGGGAACAAAAAAATGATAGACGCTCTGAAGTCGATGTTAGCCTGTTTTGTATGGTTTGACGAGACGACGATTGTCCCTGTAAACATTGAATATGAGACAATAAGTATGTTAGGAAAAGACAGGATTGCCGCCGTTGTCGGCGCACATTATTTACAACCCGGCCGGGATGTGCTTGTTATTGATGCGGGAACAGCCATCACCTATGAACTGCTTGAAGCCTCTGGCGTTTATAAAGGAGGTAATATTTCTCCCGGTTTAACGACCCGATTTCGATCGTTGAACCGTTTCACCGGACAACTGCCCTTAGTGAAGGAACAAGCAGATGTTCCGTTTATCGGAACAAGCACAGAATCAGCCATCAGAGCAGGCGTAGTCAACGGAATTGTCTTCGAAATGGATGGGTATATTGATGCATTAAAGGCAAGGTACGGCGAAATTTATGTTTATTTAACAGGAGGTCATGCATTTTATTTTGAAAATCGACTGAAAAATCGCATCTTTGCAGCGCCTAACTTAGTTTTAATTGGTTTAAACAGAATATTGGAATATAATGCAAAAACGAAGTAATCTGATTATTACAGGGATTTTGTTTTTTGGGACTGTCGCCATGACTGCTCAAAACGGGACAAATTCTCCTTATACGCGTTATGGATACGGCGATTTAGCCAACCGGTCATTCGGGGCAGGCAGGTCAATGGGAGGAATAGGAATCGGGTTAAATTCTTCGAATCAGATTAATCCGATGAACCCTGCCACATATGCTTTCATGGATAGTCTTACTTTTCTTTTCGACTTTGGTGCATCTTTTCAGATGTCGTTATACAATGACGGGACAACCAAACAACAAGACTTGAACGGTAATGTCGAGTATGTTGCGATGCAATTCCCTCTGCTCAAACGGGCAGCGATGAGCGTCGGGCTTATTCCCTTTTCGCAGGTAGGCTACAAGTTCGGAAAGGATAATACCTCCGAAGACGGTCAATATTATGTGGATTCATTCGAGGGGACAGGCGGATTAAACCAATTGTATGCCGGTTTGTCTATAGAGTTGTGGAAGAAGCGTCTTTCAATAGGTTCTAACGTAAATTATTTATTCGGGTCAATCACGCATATCGCTCAAACCCAATACGGTTCGACCAATACAACCGGTATAAGAGACATCAAGACGAATAAGTTCAATGATGTCATTTTCGATTTCGGATTACAATCGGTTACTCCGTTAAGTAAAAGCGAAAATCTGGTTATCGGAATGGCCTTTACACCGAAAAAACAGTTGAAGTACAACCAGTATATAACGGTTGTAAACGGCTCGGAAATCAATTCATCGGATACTTTAAACAGTTTTGCATATGGCCTCCCTGACGGATACGGTCTGGGTATCTCCTATATAAAAGAGAAAAAGCTCATGATTGCAGTTGATTATTTGTATCAGGAATGGAGTAAAACCTTATTCGATGGTAAAAAAGATGCGTTTAATAATCGCTCACGAATCGCTGCCGGCTTTGAATTAATTCCGGATTTTTACTCCCAACCCTATTTCAACCGCGTGAGATACCGGGCAGGGCTGAATTATTCAAATTCGTATGTCAAAATAAACGGAAACGGATATAAAGAATTTGGCGTAACAGCAGGCATCGGTTTCCCGATAAGTGATGACCGTTCGTTCGTTAACGTTTCGTTAGAATATTTAAAAAAAGTTCCGGATATAAAAACGATGATCAATGAAAATTATATTAGAGTAACGCTAAGTTTTACATTTAATGAATTTTGGTTCTTTAAGAGAGAGTTGTAGAATAATTGTTGAACAATTTAAAATTTTAAAAGATATGAAAAGATTAATATTTCTATTAGCTGTATGTATGGCAACAGCAATAGGCGCAAAAGCGCAAACAGGAAAAGAGACCGGTACGACACACGGAAAAGGCGCAGACAGTTTACGCTGTCTGGAGAACCTCAGTTTGTTTGATTCGTATGCAAGGTCTAAAAATTATAAGGAGGCCTACCCCTTCTGGAAAATAGCCTATGAGGAGTGTCCCGCAGCCCATGTCAATATTTATATTGCCGGGGTAAATATTATTAACTGGCTCATTTCGCAGGAAACCGACCCCGCTAAAATTGATGCGCTGGTGGATGATATGATGAAATTATTCGACGACCGTCTTTTGTATTTCCCAAATGACCAGCGAACCCGCAAAGATGAAGTCATCGCACGTAAAGCAGTGGCTTACAATAATATGAAAGGTGATAATACGGATTATAATCTGATGTACAAGTGGACGGGCGAAGCAATTGAAGAGTTCGGAGAAAACTCGTTTCCGATGGCTGTGTCGCGTTATATGTTTGCTTCATTCAAATTGATGCAGAGTGATACGGAAAATCATAAAGAAAAATATATCAATGACTTCCTAAATTGTTCCAACATTTTCGATGCACTATACGCCGAAGCCGTTGCTGCCAATAAAAAAGAAGAAGATATTAATAATATTTTAGGTTATAAAGCGGAAATGGATCAGAATTTCTTTGCAAGCGGCGTTGCCGATTGCGATATCCTGCAAGAAATCTATACTCCTAAAATAGAAGATAATAAAAACAACCTTGAGTTCTTGAAACAAACCATGATCCTTTTTCGCCGGTTGAATTGTAACGAAACGGATATATTTATCACGATTTCGGAATATGCTTACAAAATAGAACCGACTGCCGAATCAGCAATGGGACTTGGCCTTAAAGCATACAAGGATAAAGATTTAGTGACAGCAGAAAAATATTATAACGAAGCCATTGCGATGTCTGATAATGCCGAAACGAAAGCCAAACTTTATTATACGATAGCCTCCATGGCCCTCCAACAGAATCAATTCCAAAAGGCCAAACAGCTCAGTTTGAGATGTCTATCCGAAAACCCCAATTTTGGTAGAGCTTACATGTTAATCGGACAGGCTTATGGTGTGGGTGGTAGAAATATTTATCCCGACGATGCAGTGCTCTCGCGATGTATTTATTATGCCATTGTTGAAAAATTGGAAAAAGCGCGTCAGGTCGACCCGTCGATTGCAGGCGAAGTCAACACGCTTATCAACCAGTACAGCAAGAGCTTCCCTACTAAGGAAGATATATTCATGCATCCCGACCTCGAATCGGGACTAAGCTTTACCATCGGGGGATGGATCAATGAAACGGTTAAAATCAGATAAACAAGGCGCTCTTTAGTACACGAGACGGTTTATAATCAGACACATAAAGTGTTATTCATTGATGAAGATTAACTTACAAATAAACCCTTTAAGAGGCATGGCAATTGTTCTACTGACAGTTGCATTGCCTCTTTCTTCTTTATTCTCCTGTAACAAAGAGAAAAACGAAACGGTCGATGTGGAATTCAACCCTCAGACATCCTATACCTATAAATCGAAAAACAGCTATTCGCTCATTTCCGATTCCGGAATAACGCGAATCAAGTTAGTCACCCAAACATGGCTGATGTTTGGCAAAGCCTCCGAACCGTACTGGTATTTTCCGGACGGCATCTATCTTGAGCAATTTGATACATTGCTTAATGTCGAGGCCAGCATTAAGGCCGATTCAGCCTATTATTTTGAGCGCCGTAATTTGTGGGAAGCTAAAGGAAATGTGGATATTACCAATTTTCAAGGTAAACGTTTTCAGACCGAACATGTGTTTTGGGACCGACAAAACAAAACGGTCTATTCGGATTCATTGATAACGATAACGGAAGGTGATAAAGTCACTACCGGTAGCGCAGGGTTTCGCTCAAATCAGGATATGAGTGTATATCAGATTTTTACTCCGGGTGGTCAGATTCCCGTTGAGATGCAGCAACACACTTCCGACGTTGATTCGATTCCCCCACCGGATTCATAAAAATAAAAAAATGTTATTATTAGGTTCTATTTTGTTTTTTTTATACCTTTGTGCCCTTAAATACGACTGTTTTCGTCTTTTTGAAGAAATAATAAACTGATTAAAAGAATATTAATAGAAATAATTTATTAAAATGGCTACATTAGAAAAAATACGTAACAAAGCCGGACTGTTAGTCGGCGTTGTTGGATTAGCTTTATTTGCTTTCATTATCGGAGACTTGCTAAACTCAAGTTCTTCTTTCAGAAACAGAAACATGAACAATGTTTTGGTGGTTAACGGTAAAACCATTGATTATCAGGAATATATGTATCGTGAAAATGAATTGACGGAAAGGTATAAACTTCAGTTGGGCGCATCAAGCCTCAATGAAACATACATGACCCAAATTCGTCAGGCTGTTTATGAAGACATCGTGATGGAAAACACCTTCAATCCGCGTTTGGAAGAGTTAGGAATAACGGTTACAACACAGGAAATGACCGATATGGTGGAAGGTGAAAGTATATCGCCTGTCATATATCAAAGCCGGATATTTCAGGATCCTGAAACAGGGCTTTTCGACCGGTCTTCCGTCACTCAGTTTTTATTTCAGATTAAAAATGTTGAAAGTTTCCGACCTGAATATCAGCCACAGATAATGCAAAACAAGATGATATGGATGTACATGGAAAAAGATATAAAACGTAACCGTCAGTATGAAAAATATACTTCGTTGATATCAAAAGCGATAGCAGTTAACAAATTAGAAGCCAAAGACGCCTTCGACAATTCGAACATCAGCTCCGATATTGTGTATGCCATGCAAACTTTTTCCGCCATTGACGATACCCTTATCAACGTTCCCGCTTCCGAAATTGAAAAATTGTACAATGAGCGGAAGGAAATGTTTCGTCAACAGGAAGCGCATATCATTGATTATATCGCAGTTGACATCGTTCCTAGCCCTGAAGACTATGAGCAGGCGTCGAAAGACATGGATGCTATACGCGCCGAACTTGAGACCACTGATAATGTGGCTGCATTGACAAATGAAAAATCGGAGCGTAAATATATTAATGCCTTCTTCTCTATCCCCGGATTCAATGAGGATAAGGATCTGATTGATTTTATTACAGAAGCCTCCATCGGCGATATCGAAGGCCCCCTGTTTAAGGATAATCAATACCGTATCATGCAATTGATTGACAAAACAGAAAATTCCGATTCGGTGGAAGTTTCGATAATCAGTCCCGCAGCACGTAATATCGAATCCGATTCAAGGGCCTATGTCGACAGCATTTTAAACGTCCTCACAGAAGGCGCTGACTTTGTCGAAATCGTACAAAAACATTCTACTAACGACCAATTTGCAGAAAATGGCGGAGAAGTAGGATGGATGACAGAAGCCGGCGCACTTCAGTTTATGAATGAAGAATTCAGAAGAACGGTGTTTTCATTGAATACCGGCCAGTGCGCTGTCGTGAAATCTACTTACGGGCTTCATATTGTGAAGGTGACGAACCGAACAAAAAAGGTGCCTAAATACAAAGTTGCTGACATCGTCTATACCATAACCCCCAGCTCAACTACACGCAGCCATCTTTATAACACCCTCAACCAGTTTATCGCCCAAAATAATACAGGCGAAAAAATTGAGGCATCAGCAAAAGATCACGGATATTTACTGACTCCCAATGTGCAGGTACACAGTACTGATATAACTGTAGGGTCTATCTCAGGCGCACGTCAGATAATTCGCTGGGCTTTCAATAGTAAAAAAGGACAGATTTCCGATATTACCGAATGTGATAATACGTTTGTGGTAGCAATACAAAAAGGGAAACTGCCGGAAGGTTATCAGTCGTTGGCTTCTGTTACACCCTTGTTAAGGACGGAACTCGCATTCAGAATCAAAGGCGAAGAACTCGCCGCCAAACTCCGGTCAAAAGAGCTGTCGTCTATCATGGACTACGCCGAAGAGATGAATACAATCCCCGATACGGTCAAATTTATCACCATGTCGACTTCACGCATAGCCAACATCGGCGTCGAACCTAAACTCAATGCACTTATCACCTTCGCTCCGCTGAATACGGTCAGTGACCCCGTCGCCGGTAATAACGGGCTTTATGTTTTCGAGGTAACAAACCGTACAAACGACCAGCAGTCATATGTCGAGGAAAATCAAAAAAAGATGCTGGAATCCGGCAATTCCTATCGTGTGAGCGGACTTGTATTCCAGTTTATGCAACAAAATGCAAAAATTATCGACAACCGCGTTAGATTCTTTTAATCATAGCGCGGTTGACGGATACACACACTTACAGTCCCGCAGGGACTATACTTTACTAACCGTATGTTTCAACTTTCGGAGGAGAACGATATGGAACGCTTAATGGGTATGACATTGAACGAGTTGAAAGAAGTGACGTCAAAAACGTCACTTCCGGCTTATGCCGCCGGACAAATGGCCGACTGGCTATACCAAAAAAAAATCCGTTCGATAGACGAAATGACGAATATTGGGGCAGCTAAACGCGAACAACTAAAAACCCATTATGAGATCGGCAGCCGTCCTCCGGTGAAAACAACAACATCGGCCGATAGCGCTGTCAAATATCTCTTTGCAGTAAACGACGGCGCTCACTTTGTTGAATCCGTTTATATCCCTTCGCGTGATAGAGCTACCTTATGCGTTTCTTCGCAAGCCGGATGTAAGATGAAATGCCTTTTTTGTATGACAGGCAGGCAAAAATTCACCGTTCAACTTACCGCAAATGAGATGTTGAATCAAATACAATCTATTTCTGAAAGTCAGGGGTTGGATAATGTGGTGTTTATGGGCATGGGAGAACCATTGGATAACGTTGACGAACTATTCAAGACGCTTGAAATACTTACCTCGTCCTACGGATATGGTTGGAGCCCCAAACGCATCACCGTCTCAACAATCGGTATCCTGCCGGGACTGAAACGTTTTTTGGATGAAAGCAGTTGCCACTTGGCTGTCAGCCTTCATTCGCCGTTTCATGAAGAACGTCTTTCGCTAATGCCTGTCGAAAAAGTCTATCCCATCAGGAAGATCATTGACCTGATTCACGGTTACAATTTCTCGGGGCAACGACGCGTTTCTTTTGAGTACATCCTCTTTGATGGCGTCAACGACACGGAGCGACACGCAAAAGAACTGTCCCGTTTGCTGAAAGGATTGGAATGTCGCGTGAACCTGATTCGGTATCATACACTGCCGGGCGTTAATCTCCGGAGTTGTAATGAGCTGAAAATGGAGTATTTCCGCAATATGCTCAATAAGTTAGGCGTTTTGGCGACCATCCGGGTTTCGCGCGGTGAAGATGTTTTTGCAGCATGCGGAATGTTGTCAACTGTAAAAAATAAAAAAATATAACTTACAATTACAAAAAATATACTATTTTTGTACGATATTTTATTAATTTCTAAAAACGCAATGTCTATGAAACCATTAATTTTTACAAGTTTACTCTTATTAGTAACAGGTTTGAGTTCATGCGATTCGCGCGGCGGCAGCTCTTCGGTTCTGACACGCGCTACCGGTATCGCATACGAAGTGATTGTCGTTATGGACAAAGTTTTATGGGACAGTGAGGTCGGCACAGCTGTCAAAGAAGAATTAACAGCTCCGATTCCCTATTTATTGAAGGACGAATCTTCAATGAAAATTACCTACATCAGGCCCGATCTGTTTGACGGTTTTTTTAGGTATGTGCGCAATATTCTGATTGTAAACATTGACAAGGATGTATATTCGAAAGTAGCAATTCTCAAAGAAGACAACAAATGGGCGAATGGCCAATTGGTTATGTATCTCAATGCGCCTGATGTCCCGTCGGTTGAAACATTCCTTTCTGATAATCAATATATCATTACGAATTACTTTACAAAAGAAGAAATGAAACGCACTGCCGATTTTCTACGTAAGACGTATAGCCATACCGTTATGGATATGGCAAAAGAAAAGTATGGCATAACGATCTATGCACCTTCCGACATCAAGTCCTACAAGCGCGGTGATGAAGGCCTCTGGTTCTCGAATGATGCCGTAACCGGGCACATGAACTTGTTGGTTTATAGTTTCCCTTATGTGGATACAAACACCTTTACCCTCGATTATCTTGTAACAAAACGCGATTCTTTTCTTAAAGAGATGATGCCCGGTTCTTTCCCCGGCTCTTACATGTCGACCGAAAAACGGGTAGTCGACTACTATTCCTCTACCTTGAACGGTAAATTCTGTGGCATCTTGCGCGGCCTTTGGCGTATGGAGGGCGGAGATATGATGGGCGGGCCTTTTGTCAGTTATGCACGTGTAGACGAACCGAATCGAAGGGTCATCGTAACCGAAGGATTTGTTTATGAACCACGTAAAGATAAAGGCACTTATATTCGCCGCTTGGAAGCGGCTTTGCAAACGACACGCTTTCCCGACGAACTGTTAAATGAACTATAGTAACGATACATGGAAGAAAAACAGATAAAAATAGGCATTACACAAGGCGATTCGAATGGCATTGGTTATGAAGTAATCCTGAAAACATTTTCCGATTCCCGCATCTTTGATCTTTGTGTGCCGGTTGTGTACGGATCACTAAAGACTACCTCCTTTTATAATGAGTTATTAACGGCAACAGGCATGCCTCCCTTGGATATTCAGGTCATCCACGATGCACAGAAGGCAGTCACCGGTAAGTTAAACCTGCTTCGTTGTGTTGACGACAACATCCCCGAACCCGGCAAACTGACCGAAGCAGGCGGCAAGGCAGCTTTCATGTCGCTCGAAGCAGCTGTGGCCGATCTGAAAAAAGGAGTGACACAGGCCTTGCTGACAGCGCCCATCAACAAACGCTCCATTCAAAGCAGTGAATTCATTTTCCCCGGTCACACCGAATATTTGGAGAAACATTTCGGCGACAGCCAGCATCCTTCCCTGATGATGCTACTCAACGATTGCCTGCGTGTCGCTTTAGTCACCGGTCATATCCCGCTTTCTGAAGTTTCAAAACGGGTAACTACTTCTGTTATTCTTGATAAATTAGCTGTTTTTAATAAATCATTGCAGGAAGATTTCTGCATCATACGTCCCCGTATCGCCGTGCTGGCGCTCAACCCGCATGCAAGCGATAACGGACATCTCGGCAATGAAGAAACAGAAATAATCATTCCTGCCATAGAAGAAGCGGATAAAAATGGTCTGTCGGTTTTCGGTCCTTATGCTGCAGACGGATTCTTTGGCGCTCATTTGTACCGGTTGTTTGACGGCGTATTAGCCATGTATCACGACCAGGGGTTGGCTCCATTCAAAACACTGGCAATGGATAACGGCGTCAACTTTACAGCCGGACTATCGAAAGTACGCACATCACCGGCTCATGGCACTGCCTTCGACATCGCAGGGAAAAATAAAGCATCAGAAAATTCATTCCGTCATGCGCTTTATACATTGATTGATGTTTACCGCAATCGGAAAAAGTTTCAGGCCGCTACATCCAATCCGCTTCGTAAACAATATGTAGACAAAAGCGGCGACAAAGAGAAACTTGACCTCACGAAAGAGGAGTAGTACTTGTAATTGAAAATTGAATGTTGAAAATTGAAAATCAGATCATTAATTATCATCCACTGTTTTCATGCTGAAAGATAAAGTTATCGTTTATACGTCGGGAACATTCGACATGTTTCATTACAATCACTTACGTATGATTAATTATGCCCGCAGTCTGGGCGATATACTCATTGTCGGCGTTAGTACTGATGAACTCGTTTCTTCTTATAAAGAACGTCCTATTATCCCGTTTAACGAACGGTTGCAGATCATCGAAGCGCTGAAAACGCCTGATATTGTCATTCCTCAACACACGCTCGACCATGCTGAGATTGTTAAAAAACTCAATATAGATGCGTTTGTAGTAGGCGACGACTGGATGGGGAAATATGATTACCTGAAAGAATCAGGCGTAGAAATTTTTTATTTCCCTTACGGTACAGGCGTATCGTCATCGTCTATCAAAAAGACAATACACGAATCGTATGACAAATTCCTCCAGAAAGAACGAAACTTGAAGCCGATAACAGTAGAAGGATTCCAGGTAAGTAATATTGTGATCACATCATCCGGAAAAAAGAAAAAATAACAATGTCGAACTATGCACTCATAACAGGCGGCGCCAAAGGTATTGGTTATTCCGTAGCGAAATGCCTCGGAAAAATGGGTTATAACCTGCTATTGACTTATCGCTCAGACACAGTAAACGCGCAGCAATCGAGCGTCGCATTGCATAATGAATACGGGGTAGACGTGACAGCCTTACAGGCCGATAGCACGGACAGGAAATCGGTTGATATTGTTTATCAACATATTAACAACCATAACATTCGATTGGATGTAATCATTTTCAATGCAGGAATCACATGTCGCGATCGCTTTGAAGAGTTGAAACAGGAAGACTGGGAACGGGTATTTTTTGCCAATGTTCATTATCCGGTCTATCTGCTTCAGCAACTGCTTGGGAAACTCAATAACGGCGGATGTGTGGTCTTTACCGGTTCGCTAATGGGTATCCTGCCCCATGCGCAATCTCTTCCTTATGGCGTCACAAAAGCGGCTGTACACGCTCTTGTCAGGAATCTTGTGAAAATATTAGCGCCTTATCAAATACGTGTCAATGGCGTTGCCCCCGGTTTTACAGATACCGCATGGCAAAAAAACAAATCCACCGCAATTCGTCAAAGCATAGAAGATAAAATTGCTTTGGGACGCTTTTGCGATCCGGACGAACTAACGGGAATCTATCAATTATTAGTCGAAAATACCTATATCAACGGTGAGATTATAACCGTTGACGGCGGCTATTCTTATCAATAAAAAAATGAACCCTCTAACCTCTACTGAATACGAAGCATCGCTTAAATCGATAGAAACGGAAAATATTATCGACCGGATTTTTTACCGTCCGGTAGGTTTTCTCATAGCCAAACTGTTGAGAAAGACTTGTATTACACCAAATACAATAACGATCATCTCCATCTTTGTTGGGGCTGCCGTAGGTCCATTGTTCTATTATAACAAAATTCATTATACTTTTTTAGGTATTATCTGTCTTATTTGTGCCAACATACTCGACTGTGTTGACGGCCAATTGGCGCGTCTGACAGGTAGAAAATCAAACATCGGACGCATTCTCGACGGCCTCGCAGGCGATATATGGTTTGCAGTGATATATGTGTTCTTAGCCTTACGACTTAAAAATGAGTTCGATACCTGGTTATTTTTTATCCCTGCCGTTTTATCCGGCCTTTCACACCTTGTCCAGGCCAATATAACAGATTATTACAAAACGTTACACCTCTTTTTTGAAAGCAAGGAAAAAGGTCAGGAATTTCAAAATTTAGAGGAGCTTCGCGCCCAAAAAAAACAGATGAAACCCGGCTGCCAAAAAGTATTGTTTTCCTTCTATTCAGTTTATACCTCAATCCAGGAAGCAACAACCCCGCGATTGCAACAGATGCTCAAACATCTCAGAGAAAAATACGGAGATGATATCCCGGAAGAGATACGTCTTGATTTTCGCCGTCAAAGCAAGCGACTTATGAAGATTTATATTGATTGGATGACTTTCAACGGTCGGGTAGCTATCTTGATGATAGCTGCTTTATCAGGCTATATCTGGTTCTATTTCTTATTCGAGATCATCATATTAAATCTGATTTTAATCATATCCATCCGTTTACATGAAAAAATATGCTCAAAATTTTTTTAGTTACCTTTTCTCTGTTAAAAGATGAAGACAAATGTATTAGATTATGAAGATGTTCAGGAAATGGCGCCTTTTCTGAAGTCACGCTTTGGCTTATGGTTTCTGAAAAAGTTCTTTCGCTGGATGGATATGGATAAAGTCAATCAGATTCATACCAATCATTTTCATTTACGCGGCTCTGCTTTTACCTCAGCCATGTTAAACGACCCGCTGATGGATGTCTGTTATGAAGTTCATAACCGTGAACTCCTCAACGACCTTCCCGCAGGCTCCTTTATAACTGTATCCAATCACCCCATCGGTTCATTAGACGGCATTATTCTGGTTGATATCTTCGCCTCCATCCGCCCCGACTATCGGCTGATGGTTAACGAAATACTGTCAAATGTCACAGCCTTAGAAGACAATTTTATTTCCGTCGTTCCTAAAACAAATAATAAGCAGAATAGCAATCCTAAAAATATCAATGGTATCCGCTTAGCTTTTTCGCATATTAAAGGCGGTCACCCTATGGGTTTTTTCCCCTCTGGCTCCATGTCATTCTATGATAAAAGTAAAAAGCGGGTGTACGACCGACCCTGGACGCATAGCATCATACGCGTGATACGTAAAGCCAATGTCCCGATTATCCCCGTTTATTTCGACTGTCTTAATTCCAAACTCTTTTATCGCTTAGGTCGTATAAGTTGGAAAATTCGCCAGTTTTGGGTCGCTATCGAAGCTTTCAATAAAAAAGGTCAAACCCTCCATGTCCATATAGGGCAACCTATCCCGCCTGAAACCATCCGGAAGTATACCGACGACACAAAATTAGCCCAATTTCTTTACAATTCCACTTACAACTGTAAAATATAAAAAAAAATAGTAATTTTGCGGCTTTAAAAAACATTTCTGATATGATTGACAAGATAAAAAACATGCTCCGAGAGGTGCAGGAACTGAAGGTCGAAAACTTGGATGAATTAGAGGCCTTGCGTATTAAGTATTTAAGTAAAAAAGGCGCAATTTCTGCCCTTATGAACGATTTCCGTCTCGTGGCGACCGATCAGAAACGCGAAGTCGGCAAGTATCTCAATGAACTGAAAGAACTGGCTCAAAATAAAATCATTAAATTGAAAGAAGAGTTTGAAAACCGTAACTTTTCAGTTGATGAATACGACCTGACCCGAACTGCTTATCCGGTTCCGCTCGGTACGCGTCATCCATTATCCATCGTCAAAAAAGAAATTTGCGACTTCTTTGCCCGTTGCGGTTTCAATATAGCAGAAGGACCGGAGATCGAAGACGACTGGCATGTCTTTACCTCGCTTAACTTTGCTATAGACCATCCTGCACGTGATATGCAGGATACATTTTTTATCCGACATCAGCCGGATGTATTGCTTCGTACACATACCTCATCGGTACAAACACGTATCATGGAACATCAACAACCACCCATTCGCGTGATCTGTCCCGGACGTGTATACCGCAACGAAGCCATCTCCTATCGGGCGCATTGTTTCTTCCATCAGGTGGAAGCGCTTTATGTGGACAAAGAGGTCTCCTTTGCCGACCTGAAACAGGTCTTACTGTATTTCGCCAAAGAATTTTTCGGTGAAGACACGAAAATACGTCTCCGTCCTTCCTATTTTCCTTTCACCGAACCAAGCGCTGAAATGGACATCAGCTGCCATATTTGTGGAGGAAAAGGATGCCCGTTCTGTAAACATACAGGATGGGTCGAGATTTTGGGATGCGGTATGGTCGACCCAAATGTCTTGGAGAACTGCGGCATCGACAGTCGGATTTACTCCGGTTATGCACTCGGCATGGGTATCGAACGCATTACCAACCTCAAATACAGGATCAAAGACCTCCGTCTGTTCTCCGAAAACGACAAACGTTTCCTACAACAGTTCAATTAATTAAGAATCATTGTTCATTGTTCATTGTTCATTTATTAACCGTGACCCAAAAAGAAAGGTACAAAGGCGTAATTGGATGGTTTGAAACAAACATGTCTGATGTCACTACGGAATTGCACTACAAAAGTCCTTTCCAATTGCTTATTTCTGTTATTTTATCTGCCCAATGTACGGATAAAAGGATTAACATGGTTACGCCGGCGTTATTTGAAGCATATCCTACTCCTGAACTATTATCAAAAGCAACACCGGAAGAAGTGTTTGAATACATCAAAAGCGTCTCCTATCCGAATAATAAATCGAAACACTTAGTCGGTATGTCACAGGTACTTATGGGAAAATTTGGCGGGATAGTACCGTCGGATGTAAACGACTTACAGCAATTGCCGGGTGTAGGACGTAAGACAGCGAATGTGATTACATCGGTCGTTTTCGACAAACCGGCTATGGCAGTCGACACCCATGTTTTTCGCGTCGCCAACCGTATCGGACTGACCGAAAAGAGTAAATCCCCGTTAGCTACCGAAAAAGAGTTAATAAAAAACATCCCTGAAGTGCATCTCTCGAAAGCCCACCATTGGCTGATCCTTCACGGCAGGTATGTATGTACAGCCCGCAATCCAAAATGCGAATCCTGCGGCATCTCGCCCTGGTGCAAGAACGTTCGTAATTCTTAATTCGTAATTCTTAATTCTTAATTAAAAAACGTATTTCACCTCCGGCACGAGTCGAATACCAAATCTATCGATTACTTTTTCCCGTATTTTTTCGGAAAATATGGCTATTTCTTCGCCGGTAGCCCCGCCATAATTGACTATAATCAATGCTTGCTTTTCGTAAATGCCGACATTGCCTTCCCGTTTTCCTTTGAAACCGCACTGTTCTATCAACCATCCGGCGGGGATTTTTATCCGGTTCCCAGGTTCGGGATAAAAAGGGATGGCTGCATACCGGTTTTGCAAATTGTCGAATTGCGACTGGGGGATTACCGGATTCATGAAAAAACTGCCGACATTACCTAATACGTCCGGATCGGGTAATTTACGGCTACGGACTTCCTTCACCGTATCACGCACCGTCTGCAATGTCACTTCACAACCCCTCAACGCCTCTTTTAGATCGCCGTAATCAACTTTGAGCCGGGGCGTTTTCTGCAGACGCAAACGGATAGCGGTGATAATGAACGGATCATGGTCCGTTTCTTTAAAAAAACTGTGACGATAACCATAATGGCAATCTTCGTTCGTAAAAAGATGTTTTTTGCCGGTTATCCGATTAAAAGCATCAACTGTTTCAATCACATCCTTTATTTCTACACCATAAGCGCCAATGTTTTGAATCGCGGCGGCGCCGGCTTCCCCTGGAATAGAGGAGAGGTTTTCGATGCCTCCCCAACCTTGCTTAACGGCATATTCCACCACATCGTCCCAATGTTCTGCTGCTCCTACGCGCATCAAGACCGTATCGTGCGAATTTTCTACAACAGTGATGCCTTTGATGCACGAATGAATGATAATACCATCATAATCGTTAAGAAACAGCAAATTGCTTCCTTCGCCAATGGGTAAAGAGGCCATAGACTGAAAAGAATTATCCCGTAATATACGGGATAATTCTTCTTCGTTGTCGTATTCCATAAACCAACGGGTTCTAACAGGAAGACGAAACGTGTTATGATGCTCTAATGAATAGTTTTCTTCGAATCGCATCGTGACGAATAATTGAATGAGATACCTCTTCTCACGAAGAGGTATCTTATTATATCAACAATCAATACTTGCGTTCCAATATCCAGATATCCTGAAAGTTAGGAGCATATTTTTTTTTGAAGGCATCGCGCGCTCTGACAGCGTCGGGTCTGCTGTCAAAACTGGCAACAATCACACGAAGCAAACCCAAATCGTTCTCGGCAATAATCGGCCGGTATCCTTCACTCGTCATGCGTTCTTTCATACTATACGCATTTGTGCGCACGCCAAAAGCCCCTATCACTACGGAATACCGCTTTAATCCGGATTCTTCTTCGCCTTGAATAACATTTAATTTCTCTGGCGGCCTGACGGATTCGTAAGAAATTTCTTCCGTAGTCAATACTTCAGTATCATCTTCTTCCTCTTCCCAATACGTGTCATTTGACTTCGCCTGGTCATACGCGGTTTTGTAAGCGCTACTTTTAGATTTACAGGAACCCAATGTAAACATACAGCAAACAGCTGCTCCGAATAACAAAATTTTCTTCATTTTTTATCGCTTTTTAAATAAAATTATGTGCAAAGATAATGGTTTTTATAAATAAGCACCAAATAAATCGGAAATTATTTTAATACTTTGATGCGTATATTACGAAATTGCACTTCAGAGCCATGTCCTAAAAAGCCGATATGACCTGATTTATTAAATAATCCCGGATGTTCCCGTTTATCAGGTGTTCCATTTACCGTCGCTTCCTTCAGGTCGCCGTCTAAGATAACCGTCCCATTCAGCGTCACTTTTATGCGATTTCCATCGGCAATGATCTCCTCTGTGTTCCATTCGCCAACGGGTTTCAAGTAACCTCGCTTGGCCGGTATTATTCCATACACGGAACCATGATACTGATAAGGCTCCAGATTCCGGTAAACAGGATGCTCGTTGTCAAGGATTTGAATTTCCATTCCGAAATAAGCAGCGTCGCCATCTAACGGCGTACGAATGCCGATGCCGTTATTGGCTGCCGGCGTCAACTGAAATTCAAAACGGTATACAAAGTTGGCAAATTCCTTTTTCGTATACAGGTTACCACCGGAACTTGTCGCAGGCGACAGAAAAATACAACCGTCTTTCAACTGATAATCAACGAGGTTTCCAGTCCATTCGTACATGTTCGTGCCATCAAACAGTATCTGAAATCCCTCCTTCTTTTCTTCGGCAGAAAGTTGGAAAGGCTCCGGACGTTCTATCTCTTTGATAAAAATATTACGATAGTAGACTTTACTTCCATGCGCCTGCAATTCGATTTGTTCGACAGGAGGTATGGGTTGTGAACGGTCCCAGTAATTTTCCAAGATGATATTATCTACAACCAATTCGCCATTTAACTTAACGGTGACGCGGTCTCCTATCATTTTGATATATAACGTATTCCATTCGCCTAACTTATTATCGGCCACTTTAAGCGGCTTGCTGGGGTGTGTCTGGTTGTTATACAGTCCTCCGGAGCCGACCTGTGCGCCCACATTGACGCGTGATGTATCCCATATTTGTACTTGGGGTGTGCCTCGAAGATAAATACCTGCATCGGGTTCTGTCCCTGCGGGGTCTAATTTCCAGTCGACAAACATCTCAAAATCGCCGTAAAGTTTTTCCGTACATATATTATCACCTCTGCCGTTAAAAACAAGTTCGCCGTTCACGGCCGCCCATCCGGCACGCATCACCTCATCGGCTTTCGTCTGAGCGCTTTTTAAATCTGCCGGTTTCATTTTGGCGCGTTGCACAGGGTTAGCGACAAGTCCTTTCCATCCGGTCAGGTCTTTCCCGTTGAATATCGACACGAAACCTGCCTCATCGGGCATCTCATCCAAGTGTTTACGGATAGCCTGTCGCTGGTAGTCAGCGTCGTTATTATTCAGTGTGGCAGCTGTTTTAGTAAGCAAGTCTTTCACCTGGGCGCCGGTATATCCCGGATTGGCAAGCGCTATTCCCATGACTGCCTGCGCCGCCCTTTCTTTTAATGCGCTGACATCTAAAAACTCACCGGCATACAACATGCCAAGAAATGAACCCGTCCTTCCGATGCTTCGTAAAATCCTGTTCTTTTGCTCATCGGTCTTAGCGACTTCCATCGCTTTTCGAAGATAAATAACACGGTTTTCACCGGTCATCGATTCATTTGAAGCCAAACCTAAATAGGCATTTACGGCCTTTTCGGCAAACTGTTGGGGTGCGTTTTTACAAATACCGTACAATGCTTCTTCTACTTCAAACCCTTTCCACGCAAGTAATGCATTGAATGCCGCATCTTTCGTAGCGCCGCTACCTTCGTTGAAGCCTTGAACAATCATCGCTAATGCTGCCGGATCGTTTGTCACCGATATGACCGGATAGTACAAGTATTTCTTAGCATCCCCCGCCTGAAGTATACGGTTCGAGATCATTTCCATCTGTTTTTCGACAGGTAACGATTCCAATGTAGCAACGATAGCCTGCTGCAAAGGTTGGACAAAAGATGTATCGGATGTTTCAAGCATCCCACACAAAACGACAAAATCTTTTTCTGAAACTACGTCTTTTAACGTTTTGTAGGCTGCGTCTCTCACTGGGGAATAGCTGTTTTTTGTCTGCTCCAATACAAGATTAAAGTAGGCGTTACCCTTCCGCCCCGACAACAGTTCCAAAACGGTCTTCTTTCCCTCATCGGAAGCCTGGTTATAAACTTTTGCAATGGCAGGACATATGTCATCAGGGAAAGTAGCTAATACATTCGCGGCACAGGCAAGCAATTTTGTATCTCTACCCTTAAGCATATCCGCAATGGCCGGAAGCGTCGTCCTGTCTCCGATAGCGCCCAGCGCTTCGGCGGCGGCTTGCTTCACTTCATTATCACGATCATTCAATAACCGGATCAACGTTAAAGAACCGGGTTTATCAATGCCTGTTTCGATTGTTTTCAGGACTTGCTGTTTTTCCGGATATTTAGCCTCGTTGACAATCCAGTTGATAACATCAATCTTTTCACCGGTTTTAGCTTTTGGCAGCGACTTATAAAGCTCCGTATACAAAGCCTTATCTGCTGCGGTTGAGGCAAATTTCAAAGCCGCGTTCCGATAAGTTCTATTCCCGTCTTTCAGCGCTGTCTTTAACGTTTTAATAACATCCGCCTTATTGTATAAAAGTATTTCCAAGGCAGCTATACGAAATTGATTCGACCCTGATGCTGTCGCATTTTGTATAAGTTTTTGTGCGGCGGCTATCGCTTCTTTCGTATCTCCTTGTTCATAAACACGTTTAATAAGCCTCAGATAGGCGTCGACGGCGCCGGTAATTTCAACCTTATACCTCATAGAAGCAGCTACAGCAGCCATATCGGATAGCGACTGTTTGGAACCTGTACGGCTCAATGCCTTCAAAGCGATTCCCTTAGTTGTTAGATCATCGGTTGTAATAAATGTTTTAAGTAATTCTTCCGTTCCTTCTATCACGGGTTTGATTTCTCCTAATCCCTGTATAAGAGAACGTTGCATCTCCGGGGAAATGGCAGACCGTCTCATTAACATCGCTTGTAATATTTTTCCGGCCGATTGACCGCCGATAGTTACCATGGCGGAAGTTGTCGGACTGCACAATTTCTCATCCGCCAAATACCCGGCCTCAGCAAACCGCTTGACGCTTTCATCAGAGCCTACAATCGCTAATTGTCGGATGATAAAGGCTTTTGTTTCCGGATCATTCACACCATCTAATGCGACAATAAAGGTTTGTTCGATTTTACTTTTCAGTGTGTCGTTGCCCGTCGCATAATTTGCTATTCCGCTTAACGCGTAATCTACGGCCGAATTATCTCCTTTCCCCGGCGCGTTCCTCATCTCAACGAGCAATTTGACACCTTCCCGTCCGGTTTCAACAAGCTCTTTCATGAATTGGTTGTAAGCGCTTGAGCCTTCCGCCGGCATTTGTGCCAACACATCGGCAATCACAGTCGATACCGTCCTGCCGGATGGCGTTTGCGCTGTCAAAAATCCTGAATATATGGCTAAAAAACAGCCAATTATACTACATATTCTATTTTTCATATTTCAAATTCTTAATTCATAATTGCTTCCCTATGGAAAGCGACACAGTATTTAATTTTTAACACTAATCGAATCAAAGGTTCCATGGCGCCCGCATCGGCTGGTCAATAAGTCTGTTGGCTGCTTCATCATTGATAAACTGCAGTTTCACCGGATCAAATTGAAGCGTCCGGTTCAGACGTAGCGCGACGGCGCCCATGTTGACAATGGTAGCCGACCTGAAGGCATTGCGTTCATTCAAGGCAAATGGTCTACGTGTTTTGACACATTCCATAAAATCAGTCTGCTGCACATCCGGTTCGGGATAATCGGCCAATTTTTTCTGCCATCCGGGGATATCGCATATAAAATTTTTATATACTTTCCCTTTGGGTCCCTCAATATAGGGGGTGTCCGGATTACCAAAATCGCCACCCCACAAAATGATCTGACAACCATCTTCATAGGTATAGGTGATCGTACGCCAGGTGCCGACAGCGTCGGGATGTTGTGGTGGCGCGTTGATTTCGACTTTTACAGGACTTGTCTCATCTTTTCCTAAAAAATATTGTACGGGATCAATATAATGCTGTCCCATATCTCCAAGTCCGCCACCGTCATAATCCCAGTATCCGCGAAAAGTCGAATGAACGCGATGCGAATTATACAATTTATAGGGCGCCGGTCCTAACCACAGGTCATAATCAAGTGTTGCAGGGATAGGTTCAGGCTCTAAATACTCTTTTCCTACCCAATAGAATTTCCAGTCAAAGCCGGTATAACCGCTGATAGTTACTTTTAACGGCCATCCAAGCAGTCCGCTTTGAACCAATTTTTTTAGCGGTTTGACAGGTGTGCCTAATCCGTAGAACGTATCCGTAAAACGGAACCAGGTGTTCAGGCGGAAGATATTGCCGTATTGTTTGACGGCCTCTACCACTCGTTTTCCCTCGCCGATAGTACGAGTCATGGGTTTTTCACACCAGATATCTTTCCCCGCTTTGGCCGCCTCGACCGACATGATACCGTGCCAGTGCGGAGGCGTGGCAATATGGACAATGTCCACATTCGGGTCTAATATCAGTTCGCGGAAATCATGATACTCCGCAATTTTCTCATCAGGCACAAGACTTTGACCCAATGCCAGGTGTTCCTTGTCGGCATCACAAATAGCGACTAAGCGCGTGCCACCGTATCCCAAATGACCACGCCCCATGCCGCCAACACCAATAATGCCTTTCGTCAACTGATCACTGGGAGCGATAAAGCCATTACCGAGTACATGACGCGGCACAACGGTAAATAAAGCTAATCCTCCCATCGTTTTAATAAAATCTCTTCTGTTCGTTTTCATAAACTTACTCATTAGTATAAGGTAATAATGTCACAAAAGTACGGATTTATTTTTAAATAAAACAAAATTAGAAAACAAAAAAAAGAGACGTTCACATTGAAACGCCTCTTTCTCCCTCATAATATGATATAAAAAAACTATTTACACCCGCGGACATCTTTCTCTGATGTGACATCATTAAAATTGACGACAAAAGTATCTTGTATTTCAAATGATTAAACTATATCTTTCTCTACATGTTTGAAAATCCCTATTCAGCCAAAATATACAAAACAAATATGTTGTCTATACAAAACTCTACCAATCCTTATTATGACCTTTGGCAATAAGATTCTTTAGGATTTGTTTATTTGTAAATTCTTTTCTATTTTTGCACCCTGAAATATGAAATTTACAGATGAGAAAAAAAACTTGTTCTAAAATTTTAATTGCCGTCTCACTTACCGTTTCTTCATTTATCCTTGCGCAAGAAGATACCATCAGTCTTTATTTGAACAACAATGGGATGACCATTGATTCTTTGTTCGATATCGCGAACAATCCGAAAATACCCTATAAAGAAAAAATGCGCATTTTTTACCAATGTAACTTCAAAAGAGAAGCGCAACAGGAAAAACAAACCGCATTGATCAATACCCTACTCTCCGAAAGCAAACAAAAAAAAGACATGAACGGGTTATTGTATGGCTATGTCTTCCTTGCAGACCTTTATAATGAATGGAATAATAACGATTTGTTTAATCTGTACATCGATTCGGCAGACCTGTATGCCGAACAGGCGACCCATCCGGTCGCATTAGCCGCCTATCATTATACAAAAGGTACGCAGGCTATCAATGAGCCGTATGGAAAAAAAGAAGGATATAAACAATTTGAAATGTCCATCAACCATTATAGCAAAAGTATCCATGAAATACCCTACTTCGACTACATCTTATATAACATCACGATCTATACCGCCAATCAACCGGATACTACCTTCCCGAAAAGACTGATCGGGATCGTTGAAAATATTATGCAAAATAATTATTCCCCTTTTATCGATTTTTCGCTGTGTACCATGAAATCCGACTTCTTTAGCAGCGTCTTCCATGCGAACAGACAGGAATGTAAGTTGGATTCAGCTATTTTTTATGAGAAAAAACGTATCGGTCTTTTTGAAACAAACAGGGATGACTTGCCGGAAAAACTTGATTATGACATCTTGCAATCGTTCTTGCTGCTCGCGGAATATGGTTCGATGAAAAAAAATCCGGACTGGACTTTTATCAACAATTGTATCGCAAAAGCGAAGGGTATCGGAATCACAGACGATGCCTATATTCTGAGCCGGATCAATTATACGGAAGCCCTCTCCCTGTTTGAACAGGGTAAATTTGTGGAAGCCGAAAAAAAAATCCTCAAAGCCGAAAAATTCTTGTCCCATCAAATCAATGAAGATGAAAACATGTATCCGCCGGAAACTTTTTATTCGGACGAGATCGCCTACGCCGACCTTCATTGCAAAATACTATACGCTTCCGGACAATACAAAGAAGCGTTGACGCATAATAATAAAATGAATGACCTGAAACAACTCACACGACAAATCGAAACCCGTGAACTCGAATATTTATACAATACCGAAAAAGAAGAAAAGAAAATCGAACAACTGATCATCAGTAATGCCAACCGATTACAGTCAACTACCATGCTAATCATTGCAGCCCTGCTGCTTGTGGGCATCATAGCCTTGTTGTGCCTATGGTTTTTTGCCATGAAAAAAAATACAAAACGCCGTTCTATCCTGCTAAAAGCCGAAAAAGAAGAAGCCGAACTAAACCTGAAAATTAAAGAAGAACAGGCAATCAAAGCGCAATTGGAGAAATATGAGATACTGTCGGATTTCTTTTTGAAAGAAATGGAACTCGAAGGCAAAAATAAAGCAATGGAACAACTGATAAAAGACAAGGAATCATTGGATAATCAAATTGAAGATTTTATGCAAAAAATTTATGAATATGAACTCAATAACGAAAAACACCAGGAACAGGTGAAAGACGAAAACCATATAAACCTTCAATTCGTTGCCGATATCGCAAAACTGATTAGTAAAAAATTATCTCCTAAAAGTCACTATGTCGAACTGCTTAATCGCATCGACGGCCATTATATTTACACTTTGAGAAGTTTTTACAACGGAAACCTCTCTATTCCCTATATTAAATACTGCATTTGCTTCGCCATTGGAATGGAAATAGCCGAAGTCTCGGAATGTTTCTCTATCGAACAATCATCCGTACACATGGTCAGATACCGCTTGAAAAAGAAATTCGGGTTGAATAATAATGAAGACTTGGATGTGTTCCTGCGCAGATTGTATAAGATGTAAAATGTAAGATTCCAAGATTATCAGAAAGTTACAACTTCTTCGTTAATTATATGTTTTATAACATCTTTTTATTTGGACTTCATTGAAATAATAATTGTACTTTTACACTCAAATTGGAATTAATCACTATGACGAACTCACTGACACTTTCAGGCCTTCAAACATCTGATTTTCAGAAAGATATAGAAGGGAAACAAACATGGCTTTGCGTACTGACCAACAAAGCGGGATCGGAAATTACCGTCTTAAATTATGGCGCTAAAATCGTATCTATCATGGTTCCCGATCGAAACGGCGTCATGACCGATATAGTTACCGGTCATTCTTCTATTGAGGACTATTTGACTTCGGAAGAACCCTATTTCGGAGCTATTTGTGGACGTTATGGCAACCGGATTGCAAAAGGCCGGTTTACGTTGGACGACATCGTATACGACCGGTTAGCGATTAACAATGGCCCTAATAACCTGCATGGCGGCCTGAAAGGATTCAACGCCGTAGTATGGGACATGCTACAACTTGACAGTCAAACTGTTAATTTGTTCTATTCTTCCATAGACGGCGAAGAGGGATTCCCGGGTACATTAAAAACGACTGTGAACTACCATCTGTCGGATGATAATAAATTGTTCATCTTTTATTCGGCTGTTACGGATAAACCAACCGTTATAAACCTTACGAATCACTCCTATTTCAATCTTTCGGGAGCAGGTGATCCTTCTATCGAGGACCATCTACTCTTCATCAATGCGGATAATTATCTACCCACAGACGACACATCCATACCCTTCGGCCCGATGGAAAAAGTGGAAGGTACGCCTATGGATTTCAGATCATATCATAAAATCGGCGAACGTATTCATGACAATTTCGAACAACTTATCATCGGAAGAGGCTACGACCACACCTATATATTAAATAATGATGAAGGCGAAACCCTTCTTATCTGTGCAAGATGCTCCTCCCCTAAAACCGGCATTGTTATGGATATCTTCACAACCGAACCGGGGGTACAACTATATACGGGGAACTGGATGACAGGTAATTTAACCGGTAAAAAAGGACTTCGATACCCGAAACATTCGGCTCTTTGCTTCGAGACACAACATTTTCCCGACAGCCCGAACAAACCGGAATACCCTTCTACCGTCCTTCGACCGGGCGAAGTTTTCGAGAGTCAAACCGTCTACAGCTTTTCCACAAAATGAAACTATAATTACTTACTATAAATTTTAAAAGTATGGATACTAAAAAAAATTACTTGTTACCGATTATCATGATGATATTGCTTTTCGGTATGATTTCGTTCGTAACGAACCTTGCAGCGCCTATGGGCGTTGTATTAAAGAACCAGTTCGGCGTTTCCAACGCTATGGGTATGTTGGGGAACATGGCGAACTTTATTGGCTATCTTGTGATGGGTATCCCCGGCGGGATTTTATTGCAGCGGGTAGGCTATAAGAAAACAGCGCTTATTGCCATTTGTATTGGATTATTAGGCGTTTTTATCCAATTTCTTTCCGGGCATACAAGCCACGATTATGCTTTTGCCGTTTATATTCTCGGCGCTTTAGTTGCGGGTTTTTCCATGACACTGCTCAATACGGTAGTCAATCCCATGTTGAACACTTTAGGAGGAGGTGGCAACAAAGGTAATCAACTCATCCAAATCGGCGGTTCATTCAACTCCGTATTAGCTACATTTACTCCTGCTTTTGTAGGTATCCTGATTGGAGAAGCTACCAAAGCCCAAATAACGGATGTATTTCCTGTCATGTACATCGCAATGGGCATTTTTGCGCTGGTAGGATTTGTATTATGGGCGGTTTCAATACCCGAACCACAAGCCGAAAAAGCATCCGAACCAATTGGAAAACTGATGTCAGGCGCTATCAAATTTCGTCATTTTGTCTTGGGCGCCATTGGTATTTTTGTTTATGTCGGTGTGGAGATAGGGAATCCGGCAACAATGAATTTGTATTTAGCTGAATCCACCGTTGATAAAGCCAAAGAATGGGTAAATAAGAATAGTGCGGAATACAGGCAACAACAAAATAATCCTGCCTATTTGACTGAAGTGCAAGCCGCAGATAAACAAGGCAGAGGCAAATCAGATTATGAAGTAAGAGAAATCAAAAAAGATACTTATGAAAGAATGGAAAAAATATCAATAGGGAAAATCAAACCAGGCAGGGGTATGGATACAACCACAGCAGGTTTTGTTGCCGGCACCTATTGGTTTCTAATGCTTATCGGACGTTTGTTCGGCGCATCCGTCGCAAGCAAAATATCAAGCAAAACAATGCTTTCCGTTGCATCTATTGTTGCAATGGTATTGGTTCTTTGTGCCATTTTCTCACCTACTACAATTGAAGTATCACTGCCTGTATTGAAAAAATTAGAAAACGGCGCCTTGTCTTTTGGTTCTTCGCTGGTGCCGATAAATGCCATGTTCATTGTATTAGTTGGTCTGTGTACTTCAATTATGTGGGGTGGCATTTATAATTTAGCAGTAGAAGGCTTAGGTAAATATTTGGCTGTTGCATCCGGTATTTTCATGACATTAGTCTGTGGTGGCGGAATTATACCCGGTATACAAGCAAAGGTTGCCGATATAGCCGGATATCTTCCCAGTTACTGGGTCATGTTCGCAGGTTTCGCCTATTTGCTTTTCTATGCGTTGATCGGTAGTAAGAATGTTAATAAAGACATCCCTACTACTTAATTACAAAATATTTAACTATAAACTATGGAATTAGAACACGTAAGAAGCCGGTTCATCAAACATTTTGATGGGAGTACCGGTTCTGTTTACGCTTCGCCGGGACGTATCAACTTGATTGGTGAGCATACGGATTACAACGGAGGATTCGTTTTTCCGGGCGCCATCGACAAAGGAATGGTTGCCGAACTGAAACTGAACGGCACGAAAAAAATCCGCGCCTATTCGATCGATATGAAGGACTATGTTGAATTTGGCTTAAATGAAGAAGATGCTCCCCGTACAAGTTGGGCAAGGTATATTTTCGGCGTCTGCCGCGAAATCATCAAACGGGGCGGCGAAATTGAGGGTTTTAACACCGCTTTTGCCGGAGATGTCCCGTTAGGCGCCGGTATGTCGTCGTCAGCAGCCTTGGAAAGCACGTATGCTTTTGCACTGAATGATATGTTTAATCTCGGCATCGACAAGTTCGAACTTGCAAAAATAGGACAGGCTACAGAACATAATTACTGCGGAGTAATGTGCGGCATCATGGACCAATTCGCCTCATTATTCGGAAAAAAAGGAAGCCTGATACGTTTGGATTGCCGCTCATTAGAATACGAATACTTTCCATTCGACCCTGTCGGATATAAATTAGTTTTATTGGATACATTAGTCAAACACGAATTGGCGTCATCGGCCTATAACGACCGGCGCCGCGCTTGCGAGTTGGTTGCTAAATTGCTGGGCGTTGAGTTTTTACGCGACGCTACAATCGAACAACTTCAGACAGTTAAAGACAAAGTCGATGAAAAAGACTGGTTACGTGCAGCTTATGTTATCGAAGAGATTCAACGCGTATTAGATGTGTGCGACGCCCTGAAGCCGGCG
>JGI24702J35022_10000171_pt1 | contig 34271 bp, 27 predicted proteins | sample TergutTh196P4_FD_35022 | JGI IMG/M metagenome (IMG submission 35022) | reverse complement strand
CCGCCACCTTTGAGCTTGAACTGCGTCACCAATTGCCGCATAGTATCCGATTGCCCGCTCATTTCTTCCGATGCCGCCGCGCTTTCTTCCGCAGTCGCGCTGTTTTGCTGGACGACCTGCGCCACCTGGTCTATGCCGATGTTGATTTGCGAAATGCCCATCGACTGCTCTTCAGACGCTTTGGTTATATCGGCGATGAGAATGCCCGATTCGTTGATGCCCGTAACGATTTCCGTGAGGCTCGCGGCAGTTTCTCCCGCAATGCGGGCGCCAAGCTCGGCCTTGTCCATGGAGTCTTGTATCAGGTCGCCGGTGTCCTTGGCTGCGTCCGCGCTCTTGGAAGCGAGGTTGCGCACCTCCTCCGCGACGACAGCAAAACCTTTGCCATGCTGCCCTGCGCGGGCGGCCTCCACGGCAGCGTTGAGCGCAAGGATATTTGTCTGGAAAGCGATGTCGTCGATCGTCTTGATGATCTTACCGATATTTCTGCTGGCTTCGTTGATGTCGCTGACTGCGGTGATCATCTCGTCCATCTGCAGGCTACCTTTTTCCGCGTTCTCCTTGATCGTCGCAGACAGCTTAGAAGTCCTGTCGGCGATCACGGCGTTTTCTTTGATCCTGTCAGAAATCTCGGTGATTGAGCTGGAGAGTTGTTGAATGGAAGCCGCTTGCTCTGTCGAGCCCTGAGCCAGCATCTGAGCGCCGTTCGCGACCTGCTTTGCGCCCGATGAAACTTGGTTTGAAGATGCGGCTATTTCCGTGAACATGCTGTTCAGGTTTTCGAGGGTTCTCTTGATGGAAACGCCCAGAACGTCCAAATCGGACAATATGGAAATATCTACGGATAAATCGCCGCTTGCGACAGATTCCAACACGCTGGCGATTGTCGTGACGTGTTGCACGAACAGTGCGCTGCCGCTGATAGCCTGCCCAATCTCGTCCTTGACAAGCGACATGGTCTGGATCGTCTCCACATCTTGCGGGGAGAGCGAGATGTCGCCCGTCGTTCCGGCTTTGTTCATGAACCCCGCCAGCAGCGTCAATGGCTTGCTGATCAAACCCGATAGGTACAATGCAAGGAAAATGGAGAGGAAGATGGCTACGATGACAATTACGATCGTCACTATCAATGTGACAGAACCGGAGTTGATCATTGTGTCCGCGTTGTTCATCGAGGATGCCTCCACCATTGAGACAAGCGAGCCTACTGCCGTGAGGGCGTCTACACTCAGGGTTTCTCCCGCTGATAGAAGGTTCTCGCGTTTCGTGATGGTCGAAATGAAGTCGTTGATGACGCGCTCATAGTCGCTTAATGCTACCAACATCGCCTCAGACGTGTCGATATTGTATTGCAGGGCGCTCTCATCATGGAAAGCTGTGAGGACATCGACGGTTTCGTCAAAGAAAGCTTTATTCTCGGCGGTATTTGTCACATCGAGCGCGACGAACATAAGCTCATATGAGTTGGCTATGGTGTTGAGCCTGTTTGCGATGTCTATGCCTTGTTCGACGCGGCTCACGCGGCGCAGTCTTGCGGATGATTCGATGTCTTGCGTGGCCTCATCGTTAGACAGCTCGATTTGGTAGTCAACAATGCCGGAACTCTGGTCTTTCAGTAGATTTGTGTCTTTGCGCGCATCTGCTATTATGGAGGCGAGCTGTCCGTTCAGCGCCAGTATTTCCGCCACGTTGCCGCTCCATGCTTCTCCGCATGCCCCGACGTTGCCGACTGCGGGCAGGAGGCTGTTCAGGGATGGGTTCTGGTTTATATAGCCTAGTATTTCCTCCAGCGTGCTTTGGCATTTGCCCATGTGTTCCATGACTGATGCTGCCGCGTTGTCGTCAAAGGTATAATTGATTATGTTGATTTGGGCGTTTGCTTGGGAGAATTGGTCGACGAGGGTTGTGCATAGCGATTGCATTTGCGTCTTGTCGCGCAGCATTTGCGCGTTTTCGTTTGTCGTTACATTGGCTATGACGATGTATATGGATAGCGCGAGGATCAGGACGATGACGATGACGAAAGCTAGCAGGATTTTCATTCTTACTTTTAGGTTTTTCACGATGGTTGGCCCCCTTTAATGTGTCGAAGATTTATATATTCTATCAGAAATGTTGAATAATACAATAAGAATGTAGAAAATAAATGCGAACGATAGCTTTATGCTTGCAGGATGCTGGGATTGTTGAATATCTGCGAGCTGTAGATGAACAAGATATCGGAACCGGGAACGAAATCGATGAACATCTCCAGCAGCATCAAGTTGATATAACGCAAATCGATGACATAAACCTTTGAATACGAAGCTGCCAGCAGGGGCGCCAAGCTACTGCCGAAAGAATCGCGGAATAAATACAATTCGCGTTCGGGAGCAGACTCGTTTTCGATGACGATCAAAGGCTGCGGGCCGCCCAAAAACATGTCGTATGGGTCGATTCCATCAAAACGCTCGAAATCATAGACAAGCCCCGCCTCAAACTCCAATGTCTTATCGCTCAAATATGTGACAGTCAAGCCCGGAACATCCGCATAAGACATCACATCGGCGGCGACAGGCAAAGCCAACTGCCCCGCATAGACGCCGGAGAACTCTCCCGCCTCTTTGCTGCTATAAGAGCCGGAAGCGAGGGGCGCGTCCATCGACGAAAGGATGCCATCAGCCACTTCGGCGATTTTACCCTGGTTCCAATGCAGATCGGTTTTGTAATAATCAGACGCGTTCAGCATATCTGCGATGCGAATATATGAATAATCGCCCAGGACATCGGACAATATTGTCTCCACCATGTCGAGCTCGAAGCCGGGCAGATAGTTTTCCGCATATATGCTTTTGTCCGGTATGAGCGAATAATAGATGTTCATGTCGAGACCGTCGAAGATTCCTGCCGCGTTGCTGACTTTTTGCGCCGATTGGCGAAATGCGGTTGCGTTGGTGCGCTTGAATTCTCCAAGCCCTACGTTTTTGCTGCGGTAGAGCCCTGACATATCTCCTTGCATATATAGGTCGAACACCATGAATGAATGCATCGCGCGAAATCCGTCGCGAAAGACGAATCTGTCCGCGGCATAGTCTTCAAATTTGCTCATAAAGCTGCCGGAGAATATGGTGCTTGCGCTCAGTTCGGGAAATTTCGCGGGAATCCGGCGCTCGGCTTCCAGCACGGTCGGAGCGGGCACGACAATATTGAGGATGAAAAATGCGCCAAGGACTATGATGAAAACAGCGGAGGTCAACACCTCCCTGATTTTTGNTTTNTGGTTTTCCATGGCCATGCCCATCTCCTTTTGCAGATAATGTGTCCTCGAAAACTCAAAAGGTTTGCAATACCTGTCATTCTGAGCGAAGCTCAAAAGCCTTGCAACACCTGACATTCTGAGCGAAGCGAAGAATCTTTGCCTTTGTTTTTTCGCAAGTGCTCAGATCAGAATCTAAAATATATAAATGGGTTGAACGAGCCATTGACCATCTTTGCGGTCGAGGCTGCCAAAATCAGCAGCAGGACGATTGGCTCAAGGACTGTCAATATCGAACGTTCATTGTCTGACAGCGAGTTTGCGAAACGTTTGAGCAGCGGCGTGGAACCTATGATGCCGAGCAGCAGCGGTATCGCATAGCTCCATAGATAATAGAGCGCGTCTTTTCCTGCTATCGAATCGACGCCCGCTCCAAACATGCGGCCGATGGTCGTGAATGATTGGCCAAATCCTTCAGCATCGAAAAATACCCAGCTTATAAGGACGACCACGATGACATATATGTGGCGCAATGGTTTAATCGATTTTTCGAGCGCTTTCGACAGAAAAGATTTTTCTATCAGGAGCATTACCCCAAAAAAACCGCCCCATAAGATGAAATTCCAATCCGCGCCGTGCCAAAAGCCCGTGAGCATCCATACGACCATGATGTTGAGGACAAAGCGCAATGCTTTGACCCTGTTCCCGCCCAATGGGATGTATACATAGTCGCGAAACCAGCTCGACAGCGACATATGCCAGCGGCGCCAGAAGTCCGTAATGCTGTCGGCGATGTATGGGTAATCGAAGTTTTCGCGAAAATTGAATCCCAATATGCTGCCGAGGCCGATCGCCATGTCGCTGTATGCGGAGAAGTCAAAGTAGATTTGCAGCGCGAATGCAATGATATACAGCCATGCGAACAACACGCTGCGTTCGCTGCTGTCCTTGCATATCGCGACCAGCTCGCCGAATAGGTTTGCGAGCAGCATTTTCTTGCCCAATCCGATGATAAACCGCCGCGCGCCTTTGGCAAAGCGGGCGACGGAATGCTCTCGTTTCTTTATCTCGCGCGCGACATCAACATATCTGACGATCGGGCCGGCGATCAGTTGCGGGAACAACGTCACATACATTGAAAAATACAGCGGGTTTCTTTGGACGTCCGTATCTCCCCTGTATAGATCAAAGGTATATGACAGTATTTGGAATGTGTAGAAGCTGATGCCGATCGGCATAAGCAAGCTGATGAGCGGGATTTCGGTGGAGAATAAACTGTTGATATTTGTTATGAAGAAATTGGTGTACTTAAAAAATAACAGTCCGGACAGGCTCACGCAGGCAGACACTATCATCATAGCCTTTGATGCTTTCCGGCCTCGGAATCTTTCGATAAGCAACCCGAAAAACCACGCGGATACGCATTGCGCCGCCATGAGAAACACGTAGCTCGGCTCGCCCCATGCATAAAAGATGATGCTCATCACGAAAAGCGTCAGATTTCTATAACGCGGGGAGTCATTCGGCATTGGTGTGATAAAGTATAAAATGAGGGTTATCGGGAGAAAGTAATATAAAAACGATGGATTGGAAAATACCAAGGCGCCACCTCCACGTCACAGCACGCTGCGTCCGGGTTGTGGGGGTGGAACCCCCCACGTTTGAATATATTATCAGATTCCTTCGTAGAATGTGACGGCTTCGCCCGCATTGCCGGCAGCCGTCTTAAACAGCTCGACGGCAGCATCGACGACATCGCGGTTGGCAGCGACCAATAGGACATAGGGCCCTGCATCTATGGCGACGGTCTTTTCCGGGAAAACGCAGATCCATTTTTGCGAGTCATATCCTCCGCTGCCCGAAACGAGCTTCTTTATCTGCGCGGCAGCGTTGTCGTCGACGCCCTGAATGATGACGATTTGGTGCGCGAATGTGCCGATCGCGGCGATTGATTGCGCTGCAGCAGAAACATAGTTGTTGAAATCAGCCTCAGACAATCCTATTGCGTTCTGGCTATCTTGCGCCGAGACAGGCGTGGGCGGGAAAGACATTGGCATCTGCAGACCAGCGGCATTGAGGGAATCCACGAGGCTCGACAAGATATCGGCAGGCGCTCCCGATAAGCCGGTCCCGCCCCCATTTTCTCCGGCGTTGCTACCGTTCTCGCCGTTCTCACCGCTATCTCCGCCATTGCCCGGCGTTGGGGTTTCCGGCGGGGAGGGCGGCGTTGGAGTTTCCGGCGGAGATGGCGGAGTTGGTGTGTCTATAGGCGGAGTTGGCGATGAGGTCGAAGGCGTCGACGGGCCGGTATCCGGGGAAGTGCTCTCATTTCCACCGCCGGCACCTGGCGCGGCATCGTTTGGATCAGGCTCATCGCTCGGCGAAGTATCGGGCGACGCTGCAGTATTGTCGCTTGGAGGAGTGTTTGTATTGTTGCCGCTCTCCCCGGCATCGGTCGTGTTCCCGGAGCCGTCATTGCCGCCGGTGTTGTTATCTGTGTTGCCGCTGCTGTCGTTGCAAGCAACCAACGAAGTGATGAATAAAATGGCCAAAAAAATACATACTAGCTTTTTTATGATTTTACCTCCTACAACCATCCCGCTGCCTACGCATCGCGAGCGGGTATGCGAGCCACTAACCTCGTTAGATATAAAGAGGCCGCAGCCCCTTAAAGGCGATTATACGCCAAGCAGCTGCGGCTCGTCAAGCAAAATTGTAAAATAATGATGAAAAGTGTTAAAGTGTTGAATACTTTTATTTTTCGCGCAATGGAAATGGTTCAATTGGAGGATCCGGAAAAACGAAATCGCTTTCAAGTTTAAAAATAGCAATGATACGATTATCGCTCGTCCCAGTATTCGGGTTGAACGGCTCCTTGCAAGTGATGATGGTCACCCTCGGCTCGCCGCGCACGTCCATGATAACATCAGCAGGCGCCGTCGCCAAAGCATAAACAAAAACACTCTCGAGATTAAAGGTCAAAGAAGACTCATCCTCATAAACGATCACCATCTCGTCGCCAATATCGAGCGTATCCAGCAACAGCAACTGCCCGTTTGCACCGCTCCATTTGTTGTGCCCGCCGAAAATCGCATTACCCATGTTCCCCGGAATCGAACTCTCACGCCACCATGAGATAACAGTGCCGGAAGGATATATCTCCATAGTATCAGCTTCATAATCAGTCCCGGTATCAACGATTTCCGCGTCAACATTCAACTTTGGAATATACATCCAAACCGGCCAGCTCTCGATGAGTTCCCTTTCGGGTTCCGGCTCCGGTTCGGGAGAGGGTGGCTCGTCGGGAGTGTTGAGTTCCTCAATGATTTCAGGAGGATCCGGGCTGATCGCCTCGTCAGCATCCGTGTCTGAAGGGAGCGCGACAATAATCGAAGACTCCGCGATTTCTTCATTTGTCGCCGGAATCTCCGCATTGTCGTTGGCCGCGATGCGAGCACCGCAGCCAACGATGGACATAAGCAGCATTATTGCTGTTATGCAAAAGAACCCTATTCTTTTTGTTGCCATGTTTGTCACAATAGAACACCTAATGTCTCGGGAATGTCTTGCGAATTCCTAGCCCAACTTCCCGTTTATGCTGTCCGCAAGCTGCAAGCAATATGCCAATGCCCTGCCATAACTGTTCCCATTGAGCAAAAGAGGATAATCGACGGCATACATGCCGCCTGCAGCGTTCCCAACGGCATAAAGCCCGGGGATAGGATCGCTGTCGGCGCCGATAACATTCAAATGCGAATTGATCAACGCGCCGCCGAAAATATCAAGCAATGAGGGGCCCCATCTCAACGCATAGAAAGGCGGCTTGACAATCGGAGTTAGCATGATGGCGCGCTTTCCAAAATCAGTATCATCGCCCTGCGCGACAAGCTCATTATACCGCTTGATGCTTGCTGCCAGATTGTCTGCAGGAACATCGATCATTGCAGCAAGCTCCTCAATCGTGTCTGCCCTGTAGCCATTGACTTCGCCCGCTTCGTGGATATCAGGCCGCATATTTTTCCCGATAATGAGGTTTTCGATTGACTGCGCGAGAGCTTCTCTGTCAAATGCCTCATCGACCATGTGGTGCGGCACCATGCCCTGGCCGCCGAGGATGTCCCAACGCTCCGCAATCTCGTCCAGATATTTGCTGTCGAAGACGGAATATGCGAAATCTCCGCCCGGCTGCATGAGGCAGCGAATGGATTTCGCCTGCATCCATGTGTCCTCGTTCATAAACCTCTTCCCAAGGCGATTGACATGCAGGAAGAAGAACTGAGTGCCGCCATATCCCAGCGCGTGAAGCGTTGGCGCCCATTCCGGATTATCCAGCGCGGCGCCCGCCCAATATGCCATTTTCTGCCCGTCGCCCGTGTTGCCGACCCTTTTGATCTGCTTTGCGGGTCTTGTCCCGATGGGGCAAAACGCCTCCAACATCTCCCTGTCGTCGCTGCAGTCGCCCGTTGCCAGCACGACCGCCTTTTTGCCTTTATATCGGCGATATTTGCCATCGGGACATTTGGCGATGCAAGAAACGACGCGGCCGCTCGAATCCTTTTCGAGATATATGGCGGCAGTACCACGGAACAGCTTGCCGCCGTTTTTCAAAAACTCCTTTTCCAGAATCTCGCAGGCGAGCATTCCTCCTCCGCCAAACTTATAGTCCTTGCAGCCCTCTTTGAGATAAATATGGTGGGTGGCGAGGTATTCGTTGAACATCGGCCCTTTATACCCGACATATACCTTTGGATATACATTGCCACCTGTGAGGCTGAGCATCCATTCAAAGCCTTCTGCGCTGCGGTTGATGAATATCCAAAGCAACTCTTCCTCGATGCGGCTCCCGCTGACTTTCAACCAATCGGCAGCGAGCTGCTTTTTATCGACATAGATGCCGTGATCCGCCATCTCTTTTGTGTTGATGGCGGCAAATTGGCCTGCGAGGGCTGTCATCTTCTCGTTTTTGTCGAGCATGATGCAGTCAATGCCTTGCGACGAGCAGCGCGCGCCCGCTGCAAGGCCGCTGATGCCGCCGCCGATGATGACTGCGTCTGCCTCCAAGGTCTCCGCTATGTCCGACTCGGGTATTGCTTCCGGCGGCGTCTCCCAGGAATATCCGCTCTTTGGTGCGCGGTTGCTGTAAAATTTCATCTCCAGATTTGCCGGCATTTCCTTCACCTCATTAAAAAAATTTTGATATTACCATAAGCATACCAAAATTTCCGTCAAAGTCAACCTATAATCATCTCAATCGTAATCATTTCGTATCTATGTACGCCCGAGCGCAAAGTCCTGAATAACCAGCTATCATATCAATAGAAAATCCTTCATCAACGCCACAGCTTCGCGGAAATGATAAAGCACACGCAAGCTAGGATAAGGCGTCTTTGCGGACACGCCGACAGCATCGACGCCAAAAGTACCGGCAATATGCTTCGCCCTATAAAGATGAAAATCGTTTGTAACAATTGCAACCGTAGAAACATCTGAATCCATGCCCATCTCGGCCATCAAATCGAACGAATACGATAGGTTCTCCCAAGTGCTCGTCGAAGCCTCTTCCTTGATGATACGAGACTCATCGACTCCCTTGCGCGACAAATAGCGGAGCATTGCCTCAGCTTCGGAGATGCTCTCGCCGGGGCCCTGCCCGCCGGAAACAATGATCGGGATATCATCATATGAGCCCATATATTCAATTGCGGCATCGAGCCTCGACAACAGAATCCTGCTGGGATACTCGCCATAAATCCCTGCGCCGAGAATGATGATGCAGTCGGCTTGCGATTCTTCGGAATGAGCGCCCGAAAAAATCAATCCCTGCAACACGAAAAAACCCGCAAGCCCTGCAGCGATGCAGATGAACATGCAGCGCATAAGGACTGTCGCGAGTCTCGCGTGCCGCTCCGATGCTTTGAGCCTTTTAAGCAGCATGTAAGCGGAGATGATGCAAGACATCAGCAGAGCAAGGAAGAAAACGATATCCATTCCCGGGAAGCCGAGCAGCATCATAATAAAGCTGACGACCGTCAAAACATAGGAAGCCACGGAGATAATGACAATCATTATCCTCCGTAGCTTCCTTGCGGTGACATTTTCGCTGTGTTTTTTCATGGCACAATCATCTCCGAAATATCGTGTTTTCGACAATATAACAGACAATCGTATCATGTTTGTATATTTGCATAAAGAAAATTGCTAACTGTTTAGCCGTGCTCTAAATCGATAATTCCACTTAAGACGCTCCCGTTCACACCCTTGCATCTGCCTCACCGGGCGTGAATTGTTAAACCTTAATACTCGTCTCCGACCGTCGGCTTGAAGTAGCTTTGCGGAGGAGCGTCCGGGCCTCCGACGCGGAAAATCTCGCCGGTGTCCTTACGTTTGAAAAACAACCGCTGGTTGATGGGATAGCGCATCTGCATCGCTCCGAATTTGCACTCTTCGATGCAACAGCCGCAATACCAACACTCTTCCGGATATACGACGACGGGCGGCTTGCCCTTTTCCGGGTTCGGGAGCAGTGTCTGGACACGGCATTTTACGGTACACTTGTTGCAAGCAGTGCATTTGTCGGGGTCGATCAATATAGGCTGGGTCGGCGCTATGGGGTTCGGCACTAAATATGCTTTATCATTTGCCATCTCACTTACCCTCCTTTTCGAGAGCTATGCATTTTTCGTAATTTTCGAGATAAGTCGGTGCATAAGGAGGCTTCAGCCACCATTTGTCTTCTTTATACGTGGTGACAAGCTCGCCGTCGACAAACTTGTTGAGCATGACTTTGCCGCTGTTCCCGCCGGAATCCTTATCTTTCAAGTTTGCTATGCAAAGATGCAGATACACCTCCGCAACAGTGATCTTGCTCTCGCTTTCCAAGACTCGCACGAGTTCGTGGGGGTTGCGGGCATATGTTTGATGCATTTCATGCTTTTTGATGCTGTCGAGCCACATGAGCCCATGTTTACATAATGCGAGGCTGCGGAAATCGCCGCAGTCCTGCTGCATCACGCGGTTCATCCCCATCGCCAGCTCTTTCCAATTGACGACCGCATCGCGTTCGCCCAGCCTCTTGACGGGGGCGTAGACGCGCTCTTTCACTTTGGCGACCTGCGATTCGCTGATGTTGCCCTTGCTTGCATTCATCGCATATTCAGCCGCCCTGTTCCCCGCATAGCCGCCCGAAGCGATCCCCGGAGCCCCGCCTTGCTGCGATTCCATGCCCGCCGCAAACAACCCGCCGACGTTAGTCATTTGGTTCCAGTCGGTCATCACGCCCTTCAAAGTATCCGCCTTCCAGACTTTGGCAGAACCGGGCTCGCCCTGATAGAAGTCTTTTCTGCCGTCCTGATAAATCTCGGGAGTCGTAACGGGACATTGGAGCATGTCTCTCTCAGGGTTGAACCCCGCTTTATTGAAATAGTCGTAAATCGCTGTGCGAGTCCGTCCTTCGTTGCCCACCATAAGCCCCCATATGCAGCGGCGCTCATATTCCGGCATGCCCGCAAGGTCGGCCCAGAGCGGAAGCTCATATTCGCCGCTCTTGATTTTTTCTGCATCGATATACAGCCTGGAGCCGGGGTATCCGGACATGAACCTGCCGCCTTTGTCCGGCAATGGGCGTTCATCGACGGATTTCAGCGGGGTGCCGTTGAAATCGACCCATGGCATTTCCTTCCCATTGTTATCGACGATCGAGCAAGGGAACCACGTGTTGTCAGGGTTGCCGATGCCATACCAAGGCCATCCGAACGGCATTGTGGAATGTGATTGTCCAAATTGCTCCTCGCTGCAAAACTCAGCGCCGGCTTTCCATGCCATAGCGACGCCGTCGCCCGTGCATCGGGGATCGTTGCGATACCCGTTGCCAAACATTTCGAGGTTGAACGCCCATGTTTGCGTGCCTTGCATGGAAACGCCGGAGGTGCAGATTATGACGCTTTTTGCGCTGAACACATAAAACTCGCCCGTCTCTTCGTTGACCCCGGTGGCGCCGACAATGCGCGCTCCATCTTTTCCACCATCGGTGAGGAGGTCGGTTATCATGACACGCTCAAATATCGACGCGTTCTTTTCATTGACGAGCCCGATCCTCAGATACTTTTTGAAATCAGCGCCGCTACGGATTTTAATCGTGGATTTGCTGCCGTAATCATATGCATACATGATTTTTGTCTTGTCGTCGCGGAATGGGGCGCCGACGAATTCATCGTCTTCGTCGCGGAAGCGGAGCCCGAACTTTTCCATTTCGAGTATGCTGTCCCAAGTGCCCTTGAGTTGAATGTACATCCTGTGGTCGCCGGAAAAGAAGGATCTTCCACCCTCCAGGGCTTCGATGAATTCCTCCGGGGTGTAGGAGCAATCCGGGTTTGATATGCACATTCCGTAGTGATCGAGGCCCGCGCCGCCGCTGCCGCTGATGTCGATATGCGATTTCTCGACGACTGCAACCTTGACACCTCTCCTAGCTGCCATAATGCCTGCCATCGCTCCCGCAACGCCACCTCCGACAACAAGAACATCGACGTCGATCCTATTCTCTTTGTCATACTTGATCGGATATGGCCATTCGGATGGGGTCACGCCGTTGAATAGATCATTTCCCAATATATTCACCTTCCTGTTTAATAATAGCAATTGGGACACGACCGGGAGCGTGGAATAAAAGTATGAATGCTCCTTAGGCCGTATCCCAAATGCCCGGAACTACATGCTATTTGAATTTCAATGTTTGTATCCTGATTCCTGCGGTGCCGAAAGTATATGTGATGGAACTTGGATCTATATCGGTGGAAATCGCGGTCGAGTACAGCACATCGCACAACGAGAAGTTCAGCACATTCTCTATATACATCTTCAACACTTCATATAGATATTCGCTGCGCTGCGCATCGTCTGCGGTGCTGAGGGTCAAAGGAGCTATCTGCAAGTAGTAGTCGTTGTTGTTGAATGCTCCCGGAGCCGTCAACGTGGGGGAGTAGCGCACGCCATTCACGAGCAGGTCGCCCACCCTCCTGTTGGGCGCCATGCCTGCGCCGATGCTCATATCCCAAACAGATGCGGGATCATATAGCATTTGCCACACAGTAGCGCCATCAAAGCTGAGTATCTGGGCCGTCACGCCGATTGCCTGGAGCATATTTTGGACTATCTCCGCAGTTAATACTTGCGTTGGCGTCCCGTCTGTCATAATCGTTACTGTTTGCCCCGCAAGACCCGAACTCTCCGCAAGCTGTTTCGCGAGCTCAACATTATATCCGATGGAATATGTGTCGTCCATGTTTTCAAAACGTTCTTCATAATCGAAGCAAAGCTTGGGCACGACGCATTTCATAACCTCGCCTTGCCCCTCATAGACAAGATCGACGATAACTTGCGGGTCGACCGCATGGACTACTGCCCTTCGAGCATCGAGGTTGTGATAGAAGAAGGAATTTACTCCGAAGTTGAATCCCAGAAGGACGTAGTTGCCCGTATACCGGCTGTTGATGAAATAGTTTGGCATGGTGCTCACATAGCTGACATCAGGCGTCGAAATGCTGCCGATGTCGATTGCCCCGGTCGCAAGCGAGTTGACGACTTGCGAAGGTTCGGCTAGCACGCGGAAATTGAGGTATTTGATTGTAGGCATCTCGCCCCAGTATTCATCGCGAAGCTCCAATGACAGGTGGCTGTTGATGACATAGTCGGTGAGCACATAGGGACCTGTGCCGATGGGATGGTTGCTGGCGACTTCAGGATCATAAGACTCCGCATCATAAACGATCATCATGCTAAGCACCGTCCAGTTAGCTACGTGATAGTCCCAGAGTTTCAGCCGGAATGTATAATCGTCAATAACTTCCATGTTGTTGACATCCACGGTCTGGACTCTCGGGCCGCCTGTCGCTCCCGCGTTGTAATGCAGCATGATTGAAAAATAGACGTCGTCCGCTGTGAAATCATTGCCGTTGGAAAACTTCACGCCTTGTCTCAGATGGAGGATCCATTCGTCGGGAGCCACGATGTCCACGCTCTCAGCGAGGATATATAGGATATCGCCATCGTCGGTGATGTCCCATAATGGTTCCATGATGCATGTCACGGCTCCAAATGTGGCGCCTGTCGAGTTTGCGGCATCCAGCGAGCCGCTGTCATTGGGAATCGCTATGTTCAATGTGTCACGGACGCCGGCAGGCGCGGGGTTCTGCTGGTTATCGCCTTGGTTGGCGCTGTTATCGTTGTTGTTGCTTTGGGTGTTGTCCTGGCTGTTTTGGTTATTGTTGCTCTGGGTGTTGTCCTGGGTGTTGCTGCTATTATTGCTTTGGGTGTTGTCGTTCGTGTTCGAATCCGAATTGGTATTGCCGGTGTCTTTGTTGCACGCCGTGACAACGGCAAGCATCATTACGATGCAGATAAGGATAGCCACAAATTTTTTGCTTTTCATGTTTTGTCTCCTTATATATTTTAGGCTAGGCAATTGTAAAACTCACGGATGCGTGATGCGAGCCTCAATGGGCTGTGGTTGCTTTTATGAGGGCGACAATATCTTGCAGGGGCGGCAATCTGCCGCCATAAAATATTGCAATTAACAATCGGTTATATTTTGTCCAGATGGAATAGTGGATATTCACAGAAAGGCCGGTGGAAAATTACCGACGGCCAGGACACGGCAGTTAAGCGTGTCCCGGCCGCATAGGCACCATTGTCGCTAAGTTTTGTTGTTCGTGTCATTTGCCTATATCGGGCAAATAGACTTGCGGAGAGCGCAGCTCACATCGTGAGACAAGACCGCTCAGTTTGTATTAGCTTACTAGCTGGATATCGTTCCAACGGACAGTGCCCGTACAGACAGAATAGACGATGCTGTTCATGTCGATGTCTTTTGCATAAGCGTTGACCGTCTCTGTCAGGAACAATCCAAACCCGATGCATTCATCGGTGAACATCTGCAGGCATTCCTTCTCGATCGCTCTGCGCCCAACTGGATCGGGGTTGTGCATCATTTCCGCGCAGTGTTCAAGATACCACTCGTTGCCCGGGAACGCTCCCGGAATCGTCAGCGTGTTGGAGTATCTGACGCCGTTCAGGAGCAAGTCTGCAACCCTTCTGTTCGGGGCGATGCCGGCACCGACCATGATCTCCCAACTTGCGTTCGGGTCATAGATCATCTGGAAGATTGTTGCGCCGTCATAGTTCTGGATCTCGACCTTGACTCCGATCTTGTCAAGCATGCTCTGCACGATTTCTGCCATCAAGATACCGTCTGCGGTGCCGGCCGTAACCATGACGATCGTCCTGCCCGTAAGTCCGGAGCTGTCCGCCAGTTGCTGTGCGAGCTCGAGGTTATATCCCGTCCTGTAGAAATCCGCCATATAGTCGTATTCCGGCAAATAGTCAAGCATGAAGTCCGGAACGACGCCGTGCATCAGTCTGCCTTTGCCTTCGTAAACCAGGTTGATGAGCACCCATGGGTCGATCGCGTGGTAGACAGCCTTTCTGGCATCCAAGCTCTTGTCGACGTCCCACCACCGATTGAAGAAGCTGTTCTCGCCGGAGTTGATCGACAAGCTGACGCCGCCGCCGATATAGCGCGCGTCCGTGTTGTAACCGGGCAGGGAGCTGACATAATCAGCATCGGCAAGCTGGATCATCGCGGAATCGATCATGCCTGTCGAAAGCGCGTTGACGATCTGGGAAGGCTCGGCCAAGCATCTGAAGTTGAGATACTTCATGGCGGGAGGCTTGCCCCAATAATCGTCGCGCCTCTCGAGGAATAGGTGGCTGTTGACGACATATTCGTTGAGCTTATATGGGCCGGTGCCAACTGGATGCGTCATCAGATCCTCTTCGTCAAAGCCCTCTTCGCAGTGAATCATGAACATTGTGCTGGCGGTGTCATGCATATAGTAGTAGCCGCCAAGCATATAGAGGTCCACGGTATATCTGTCATATGCAACAGTCCTTTCATCGTCCATAGACTGCACTCTGACAGAGTTGACGGGGATCGTTTTCCAATACTTCAATGAGAATACTACGTCGTCCGCAGTCATCTCGACGCCGTTGGAGAATTTGACGCCCTCTCTCAGCTTGACTCTCCAATGATCCGGAGCGAGCTCCTCATAGCTCTCCATGAGGACATAAATCATGTTGCCGTCTTCATCCATGTCCCACAGCGGCTCATAGATGCTCTGGAGCGCGTTGTACTGCCCGCCAGTGACCTGGCCGGGGATCAGGACGCCGGAGTCTTGCTGGTATGCAATGTTCAGCGTGTCGCGGACCGCTCCGCCTTGGTTGCTTTGCCCCTCGTTGCCTTGGGAGCTCTGGTTGTCGTTGCTGTTTGCATTGCTGTTTGTGTTGCTGTCCGTGTTGTTGTTTGCGTTGCTGTTCGAGTTGTTGTCAGCGTTGTTCGAGTTGTTGCCCGCGTTGTTGTTCGAGTTGTCGTCCGTCTTGTTGCACGCGACGATCGAGAACAGCATAACGACGCAAAGCAAGATCACTATCAGCTTACTCTTCTTCATTTCTTTCCTCCTATTATCTTTCTATTATATTTTGTTGCTTCTGCAACACGCGACAAAGTGGCTGGGCGAAGGCTCTTCCAAGACTTGGGCTTCCACGCACTCGGGGGCGGCGTGACGGCACCTGTCCATGAACCTGCACCCGGGCTTCGGGTTGATGGGCGACGTCAGCTCGCCCTGCATGATGATGCGCTCCCTGCGGTTGTGGATGCTCGGGATGGGGATCGCGGAAAGCAGCGCCTGCGTGTATGGGTGCATCGGATTTTGGAACAGCTCGTCCGACGGGGCCTTTTCGACCATCTGCCCGAGGTACATCACCATGATGTCGTCCGAGATGTATTTGACGACCGAAAGGTCATGCGTCACGAACATATATGCCAGCCCGCGCTCCTCCTGCAAATCCAGCATGAGGTTGATGATCTGCGCCTGTATCGACACGTCGAGCGCGGAAACCGGCTCGTCGCAGACGATGAATTTCGGCTTGAGCGCGAGGGCGCGCGCGACGCCGATGCGCTGCCGCCGCCCGCCGTCCAGCTCGTGCGGGTATGAGTTCTCAAAACGGTCGGCAAGGCCGACGGTGTCCATCAATTGCTTGACCTCCGCCCGCATCTCCGCCTTCGACAGCCTGCCCTCGATTTTCAATGGCTCCATGATCGTCTCGCTGACGGACATGCGCGGGTTGAGCGACGCGTATGGGTCCTGGAAAATGATCTGCATGTTCAGCCGCATGTCGTCAAGCTCTTTTTTGGACGGGTTGGAGACATCCTTGCCATCGAAGAAAACCTGGCCGTCGGTGATGTCGATGAGGTGCAGCACGGTGCGGCCGAGCGTCGTCTTCCCGCAGCCGGACTCCCCCACGACGCCAAGCGTCTTGTGCTCGTCCAGCGTGAAGCTGATGTCGTCGACGGCGTGCAGCATCCCTGCCTTGTTCTTGAAGTATTTTTTCAGATTCCTGACTTCCAGCATGGCCATAGGTTACTCACCCCCCTTTGGAAAGCATTTTACGAGGTGCCCGGGAGCTATCTCCGCCATACCCGGGGGGTCGATGGCGCATTGCTCCGTCGCGTCGGGGCAGCGGTCGTGGAACTTGCACCCTTGGGGCAGGTTCGTCGGGTCGGGCATCAGACCCTTGATCGGCTTCAGCCTAGGCTCGGTCATGTCCAGCTTCGGCAATGAATTGAAGAGCCCCAATGTGTATGGGTGGGTCGGGTAGTCGAATATCTGCTCCAGCGTGCCATATTCGACGATCTCCCCGGCGTATACGACGGCGACGGAGTCGCAAATGTCCGCGACCACGCCGAGGTCGTGCGTAATCATGATGACGGAAGTGTCGAGCTTCTCCTTCAGCGACTTCATCACTTCCAGCACCTGCGCCTGGATCGTGACGTCGAGCGCCGTCGTTGGCTCGTCCGCCAGAAGCAAGATCGGGTTGCACGCGAGCGCCATCGCGATGACGACGCGCTGCTTCATCCCGCCGGAGAACTGGTGCGGGAACTCGGAGTACCTTTCAGACCTGATGCCGACCATCTCCAGCATGTCGCAGGCCTTGATCTCCGCCTCCGCGCGGGAAACCTTGTTGTGGAGGCCTATCGCCTCCGCGATCTGGTAGCCGACCTTCTCGATGGGGTTGAGCGCCGTCATCGGGTCTTGGAAGATCATCGCGATTTTGTCGCCCCGGATCTTCCGCATCTGCTGCTCGGTCATCTTCATGATGTCCTGGCCCTCAAAGAGGATGGTGCCGCCGCAGAACTTCGCGGGCGGAGTCTGCAGAATGCGCATGATGGCGCGGGCGATAGTCGTTTTGCCGGCCCCCGTCTCGCCCACCAAGCCGATCGTCTCCTTGCGCTTGACGGTGAGGTTTAAGCCGTTGACGGCGTGGATGACCGCGTCGTCAGTATGGTATTCAACGACCAAGTCATTGATTTCGAGTATGTTTTCATCCATTCCGTCCACCTCAATTCTTCAGCCGCGGGTCGAGCGCGTCGCGCAGACCGTCGCCCAACAGATTGAACGCAAGAACGGTGATCATGATGCAGATGCCGGGATACAGCGCAAGCTCGCCGTGGTCTCTCATGATGTTGCGCGCGTCAGAAACCAACGCGCCCCACTCGGGGATCGGCGGCTGGGCGCCGAGACCTATGAAGCTGAGCCCCGCGCCGGAGAGGATGCCGCTGCCGATGCTCATTGTGGTAGAAACAATTAAAGGAGAAATGGCATTGGGGATAATATGCTTGCGGATGATGCGGGCACTTCTGGCTCGAATAGCCTTGGCAGCCTCGATATATTCCATTTCGCGGACAGTGAGGATCGAAGCACGCATGAGCCTGGCAGGCCCGGGTATCATGCTGATACCTATGGCCAATATCGCGTTCTTGAGGCTCGGCCCCATGACGGAGGCGAGCGTGACGCAGAGCAGGAACATCGGAATGCTCTGGTATATATCAAGAAACCTCATAATTAATGTATCGGTCCAACCACCGTAGAACCCGGCGACAGCTCCGATGATGACGCCAATAACGGTCGACACGGCCACAGCGATGATTCCCAGTTGGAGGGACTGTTGAGCGCCGTATATCAGCCGGCTCAAAGTGTCGCGGCCCAGCCTGTCGGTGCCGAGGAGGTGGACGGCGCTTGGTTTGGCATATGGAGCGGTGTAGTCTTGCAGGTCGTATGGATACGGAGCCAGCACGCTGGCAAAAACAGCGACAAGCACGACGACAGCAATGACAAACAGCGACACGACAGCAGCTTTGTTCTTCTTAAGGCGCCGCCAAATCTCGCCGAATCTCGACTTCTTTTTCTTCTTTTTCTGTTCGTCCACTATGCCACCCCCTTAGTACTTTTTTTCTTTCGAGTCACATATTGCGAACGAATCCTAGGATCGACAAGCGCGAATGCAAGGTCGATCAGCAGCAATACGACGGCAAACAATGCCGACATGAAGAACACGCTTGTTTGAATGACGGGGTAGTCTCTTGCGCTCAAAGCGGAAAGGGTATAGCTGCCGAGGCCGGGAATGGAGAAAATGACTTCGGAAATCATCGAGCCGCCCATTGCCATGCCGAATATGCCGCCGACGATCATTATGACAGGGATAACGGCATTTTTAAGCGCGTGCCTGTAGAGGACCTTTAATTCGGTCTGCCCTTTGGCGCGCGCGGTTGTTATATAGTCCTGTCTGATGACTTCCAGCAAGTTTGACCTCATCTGTCTGGCGATGGTCGCGGCAAAGCCTAACGCGCCCGTGAGAGATGGCAAAATCCATCCCTGCCATTTGTCGACGCCCGCTACAGGCAAAATGCCCAGCTTGACGCACAGCAACTGAATGAGCATCAATGCAAACCAGAATCCGGGCATCGACACGCAGAATAGCGATCCAAAGATTGCGGCGTTGTCCTTCCAAGAGTATTGATGCGTCGCGGCATAGATGCCCAGCGGAATCCCGATGAAAACCGCTAGTATCAGGCTGATGAAAACGAGCATGAGCGAATATGGGAATCGTGTCATAATTTCTGTCATAACGGGTCTTTTTGTTCTGAACGATTTGCCAAAATCACCTTTTAGGATATTGCTGATGTAGTTGACATACCTGACGGGGAGCGAGTCGTTGAGCCCCATCTCTTGCCTGAGCTCCTCGACTTCCTCTTCTGAGGCATCATTGCCCGCCATCAGTCGCGCGGGGTCGCCTGGAGTGATCACGATGAACAGCAGCACTATGAACGTAATGCCCAGCAGCGTCGGGATCATCAGCAACAAGCGCCTGATAATGTACCTTAGCATATTCCTCCTCCTAATGTTTTCTACCTTGATGTAGTGACTTTGCTGTGCGGAGATTCTGCTTGGGGCCGGCTTTTTGTGCAGGGTCTACAATTGCGTTATTGTAGCTTAATAATAGCTTGTTGTCAATACGTAGGTTAGATAATTTTCAACGAAAAAACACAGGAAATCTGCCGTATCACGCTATACAATGTAAGGATTCGGATCTGTCAGAAGTTTCAGAATATATTCATCAGTAGGCTGCAGGATTTTGCCAAAAGCGCCAAACGAAATGTGGAGGTTGTTTTTGTTGCCGTCGAACATCGTCGTGCCGAAAGCCCTGCCCGTCAATGTCACGCGCTTGTAATTCTGCAAGAACGCCATCGTGTTGCTCCTGAAACCGAACGCGGGGCCGATGATCTTCTCGGCATTATACTCCGTGAGCGAAAACAGATACATCCCTTCCTTGATCTTGATATAAGCCGTAGGCTCGTCGGAAGAGGGTAGCTTTGCCAATGCCTCGTTGAATGTGCGAGACGATGCCTTTTCGGGCGGATAAGTGATGCGGTAGTAGTCAGAGCAATAATAGACATGCACCGTCGTCATTTCGCTGCCATAAAACCATTGCACGATAGTCCCTGTGAGATCGTTTGTATAACCATGCCTCGGATAAATCTTTGGCTCGACGCCCTCGCGCTTGATTTCGCCAAACTCATACTTTGGCTTGATAAGGTATTCATATTTCGGATGCTCGCCGATGATGGCAATGATGCGGGTCACGAGCCAATTCTCGAGATCGATCACCCACGTGTGATTTGTGCGCATAGCAGCGCCCGCAAGCTCATAACTCACAAGATATGTCGTGTCGTCGCCTTTGTGGCACAGATAATTGACTGCCTTTTGAGGCTGCTCGTTTTCAAAATTCCATTCGACAGTTTCTTTGTCTATGAAGCGCAGGGTGTAATCGATGCCGTCATCCATGGAAAAATCGAATGTCTGTCCCACGAGTTCGTAGTTTTGCGGCGCATCGTATTGAGCTATGCCGCCCGCTCCGTATTGGTTGAATTCCCTCATGTCCATATTGTTGACTCTCCTTTTGTTAAATTTTTGCTTGCCGTGCCCTCATTATTCCATATGTCGGATGATAAATCAATAGCGGCTTTGAAATTATTACGAAATTATTAAGGGCTTCTTAGCTTGTATTGGCTATAATGATATGGTATGATGGCGGTAAATAGATATGACATGAGGAGGTTCGATATGGTAAACGCAAATGAAACATTCCCGCACCTGCTCTCTCCGCTCAAAATCGGCAACGTGATGTTCAAAAACAGAATGTTCGGAGCGCCGATCAACTCCGCGGAAATCGACTACGACGGCCAGCCCACAATCGCCGGCGTTATGTATTTTGAACGCAAAGCGATGGGTGGCGCAGCGGCGATCACGGTCAGCGAAGTCGATGTGGATCCTGACGAGTATAAGCTCGGACGATGGCCCCGCGAGATCACAAGAATGAGCAACTACAACTACTCGCGCGTCGCGAGCGCTATCGCCCGCCAAGGAGCCGTCGCGGTGGTGGAACTCCAGTTCGCGGGCATCAACTCGCACAGCAGCGACCCGCTCTGGGGCCCTGTGGAAATGGAAATGGGCAACGGGCGAAAGGTCGTCGCTATGTCAGATGAGCGGATCCTTGAGGTCATCAACGGGTTTGCTCATGCAGCCGCGGCCGCTAAAAGAGCCGGGTTCGAGATGGTCAGCCTGCACGGCGCCCACGGATTTGGCCTGCAGCAGTTTATGTCGCCGACTATCAACACCCGCACGGACAAATGGGGCGGCAATCCCGAAAATCGTTGCCGCTTCCCCGCAATGGTCATCGCGGAGATCAAAAAGCTATGCGGCGAGGATTTCCCCGTCGAGATACGCATCAGCGGCCACGAGATTCTCGAAGGCGGTTACGGCATCGAAGAGGGGTGCCGCATCGCCGAGCAGTTCGATGGGCTTGCTGATATCATCCATGTGTCCGTCGGCGCTATCGACCGCTATAAAGCGGGCACATTCGCGCGCACTCATCTTAGCATGTTCTACCCCCATGGCAGGAACGTCGAATATGCTGCTGAAATTAAAAAACATGTCGGGAAGTCGCTCGTCGCCGCTGTCGGTGGTTTGAGCGACCCATATTATATGGAAGAAATTCTCGCAACAGGGCAGGCGGATATAGTCTATATGGCGCGCGGGCTTGTCTGCGATCCCGAGCTGCCAAACAAAGTCCGCAGCGGGCGGCCTGAAAGCATTCGCAGATGCATGCGGTGCCTCAATTGTTTTGCCGAGGGCGTCGGCCATGGCGACATCGTTTGCGCGCTCAATCCGGAAATCGGGCGTGAAAGGGAAGTCTACTACTCCCTCCCGGAGGTTACAAGGCAGCGTGTCCTCGTGATCGGCGGGGGCATTGCGGGCATGCAGGCTGCATTGTCGGCGGACAGCTTCGGCCATGATGTCATTTTATGCGAAAAAAGCGGCGAGCTCGGGGGGCGCATTCTTTGCGAAAAGGATGTTCCTTTCAAAAAACGTTTGCATGAGTATATCATGCAGCAAAGCGCGCTGGTTTTTAATTCCGGCATCGATTTAAGGCTCAATACCGAAGTCACGCCGGCGTATGCCCAGGCAATCAAGCCTGATGTCATCATTGCTGCATTGGGTTCAGAGCCATTGACTCCCAATATTCCGGGCATTGGGGGCGAGAATGTGCATCAAGCAATCGATGTCTTTGTCGAGCCTTCTCTGGCTAAGGGCAAGGTTGTCATTCTCGGCGCCGGGTTTGTCGGCACGGAGCTGGCGATTTTCCTCCGCGATGAATATGGCATCACTGCCGATGTGGTTGAACAGTTCGGGGATATCAGCGATGGCGGCAACAGCACCCACAAGCAGGCAATACAAGATATCATCGCGCAAAGAGGCATTCCTATGCATTTCTATACAAAAGCAGTGGAGATAACATCGGACGGAGTGCGGTGCGAGGGCGCTGATGGCGAGTCATTTTTCCCTGCCGACACCGTGATTCTGGCTGCCGGGATGAGGCCTCTCCAAGAAGAAGCGGTCGAGCTCGGCCGTTGCGCCGGCGTTTTCCATATGATCGGCGAGTGCAGGAGGCCCGCGAATATCCTTTACGCCACAAGCACCGCGTATTCTGCGGCAAAGCTCATCGGCCGCCGGATGTAAACGCCGAGCGCAACGCCGGGCGCTCTGCATTATGCGTGGCAGCTTCGTGTTTACTGCATCAACGTTTTCGTCTTATCGTGCGCTTGTTGGTCATTCATATCCATAACATAATAATAACAAAAATATTTATTATAAGGAGAGATTCACATGACACCAAAAGAAAACTATCTCCGCATGATGCGAGGAGAGATCCCCGAGTTTGTGCCATCCGGTTTCTACGAGCCGTATAGCCAGGTGGTCGAGGACGAGCTGCTGACTCCGAGGATGGCGCCCGACGGCCCCATCGTCACGGCGCTCGGCGTCAAATATGTCGGCGCCGGCGCGGACCTTATGTTTGGCGCCATGCCGGAGCCGAATCATGTCATCATAGACGACATTTCAAAATGGCGCGATAAGCTGAAGATCAAGGATGTTTCCGACCGCGATTGGGAGAGCTACTATAAAAACGCAAGCAAGGATTTTGACAGGGAAAACAAATGCGTTGGCGTCGGCGGCGGAGACTATTGGCTTACGCTTGTCAGTCTGATGGGTTTTGAAGGAGCGCTGCTCGCAATGTTTGAAGAGCCGGAGGAAGTCATTGAGCTTCTCACGGAGATTTCCAAATTCTATACGATGGTTCTCAAACAACAAATCAAATACCTCAAACCGGAGGTCTTGGGGCTCATGGACGACGATGCGGCATATCGCGCGCCATTCTTCTCGGTCGATATGTATAAAAAAATCTTTAAACCTTTCCACAAGCTCCATGCGGACATCGCTCTCAACGAAGGCATGGTCATCAGCAGGCATGATTGCGGGAAGTGCGAACAATACATCGACGATTGGCTGGATATCGGCATCACGGAGTGGAACTCCCCGCAGGATTCAAACGACTTGCCCGGAATCAAGAAAAAATACGGCAACAAACTGGCATTTCCCGGCGGCTGGACCGGGCGGCACCTGCTCGAAGAAAAGGCGAGCGAAAAGGAAATCAGAGATTCGCTTGCGGAATATGTCGATTTCTACGCTCCGGGCGGCGGATTCACATATGGCGCGATGGTGATGGGTCCGATGGACGACCCCGATGCCAATAGAAACCGCGAGATCGTTAAAAACTTCTACTATGATTACGTCAAAGATTGGTACAAAAACCACTGAGACAAGCGACACCATCTATCCGGAACTGGAAAGATAGCTTGCGCTGGCAGCGGTCGGCTAGGATACGATGATCACGATTCATGAACTCGTTTCGTTGTCATTACGAATCCGCCGGTTACAAATACTATATTAAAGGGGAGACACTTATGAAAGATTTCGCAGGCAAACTTGCATTCATCACGGGTGGCGCATCCGGCGCCGGTTTTGGACAAGCGCAGATTTTTTCCGAGGCAGGCATGAAAGTAGTCATCGCTGACGTACGGCAAGACCATATGGACAAAGCTGCCGCGCATTTCAAGGACAAAGGAGCCCAAGTTCATTTCATCAAGCTGGATGTCATGGACAGAGACGGCTGGGCCGCCGCTGCCGATGAGACAGAGCGTGTTTTTGGCACTACTCCGGACCTATTCATCCAGACTGCGGGCGTTAACACATTCGGTCCTGTGGAAGCGTCAACGTTTGAGGACTTTGACTGGGTCGTCGGCGTCAATTTTTGGGGCGTCGTCAATGGCCTCGTCACATTTGTTCCTCGCATGATCAAAGCCGGCAAGGGCGGCCATATAACCACAACCGTTTCTATGGGAGCATTCGGCGCCGGCGCTGCAATAGCTCCGTATGCAGCGGCCAAAGCCGCAGCGCTCAATATCATGGAGAGTTATTACCAGGCATTGAAGCCATATGGCATCGAAGTTTCGGCGATGGTGCCCGCGAACATCAACTCCAATATTAACGATGGAGCCTTGAAGACCCGCCCCGAGCATCTCAAAAACACCGGGTACAATATCACGGAGGAGACCGCAGAGTTCATGTACACCTCCATGCAGCAATACGGCCTCGACCCGCGCGAGCTTGCCATGCGCCACAAGAAGGGCATCGAAGACGGAGTGTTCCTCATCGTGCCGTATCCGAGCGGGGCGAAGCTGTTTGAGAGCATGCTGCAACGATTTGCCTTATACACCACCGTTGAAGGCATGAAAGAGCTCGAAGAGCGAATGATGCGGCCTCCTTCAGAAGAGCAAAAGAGGATGACGCTTGAAACAGAAGGATATGACAGGAGCACTCTCGTCCTTCCAAAGAGCATGGACGATGTCGGCGCTGTCAAAGCGAGGAAAGACATCGACTGGGTAGACCCGTCCAAGAGGGCAAAATAACGCAAGGAGTGACGTATATTGAATTGGCATGAATATGTTAATGAGACAGGAAAGGTGCCGCAATGGCCATATCAAGTCTCATACGGAAAGGAAGTCGTCGTCAATACAGATGTTCTTGTCATCGGCGGTGGCGTTGCGGGCTGCAGGGCTGCTATCTCCGCGCTGCAAAAAGGAGCGAGCGTCGCTGTGATGGACCGCGGGTTCAGTAAGCGCAGCGGCATGGGCGGAGCAGGAGTGGACCATTGGCATGGAGCTGTCAGGAACCCATGTTCTAAAGTCACGCCTAAAATGTATTCCGAAGCCGCGATGGACGCGACCGACGGATATACAAACGGCCTTGCCCGATATATCGTCGGCATGGAAGGATGGGACACCTTACTTGAAACGGAGAAGTTCGGCGTCCAGATTAGGGACGAAGACGATGAGTTTCAAGGCAGCATGTTCCGCGATGAGGAGACGAAGCTGCTGTTTGCATATGACATCGAAAACAAGCATTGCCTCCGCATATACGGTTACAACATCAAGCCATGCGTTGACAAGGAAATGCGCCGTCTCGGCGCGCAGGTGTTCGACCGCACATGCGCCACGTCGTTGCTGACAGAGGGCGGCAAGCAGGGCGCGCGCGTCATCGGGGCGACCGGCGTCAACGACAGGACCGGCGAATTTTATATCTTCAAAGCGAAAGCCGTCGTAATCTGCACGGCGCAGGCCAGAAGCAGGCTTTGGAGCTTTGCGCCGGAGCTGACAGTCAGCCAGTCCATGGCGGATCTCAATAATACTGCGATGGGGCACACGATCGGCTGGCGCGCGGGAGCTGAATTCGTCGGCATGGAGATGGTCACATTCGCGATCACGGGCATGGGCTACGCTCCATACAGCACCGGCAATGACAACAACACATATCAGGGCGCCCCTGTCGTCGACAAAGACGGGAAGGAGGTCTATTACTCCTACCCGGACGGGAGACTGATTTACAACGAGGAAGATATATTCAAATCGGGCGAGGAAGGGTCGTTCGTCATCGGACACGGCATCGCGCTGGACAATGGATATAAACCCAAATACATGGCGACGGTGGGTGACCGCGACGTTGGGAAGAAAATTACCGCAGGCGAATATAGTCAGCCGTTTTATAATGACTTCACCTTGCTGAGCCCGACATCCCGGCGGATTATATTCGGCCTTATGCTCGCGCACGAGGGCAAGTGCCGCGTGCCGATATACCAAAACCTGACATCATGGGGCTTCGACCCGGATAAGGATATGTTGCAATACCCCGTTGGCGATTATGGCGCAATGGGTCTGGGCGGATCGTGGATGGGACCCAGCCATTCGCCGCCAAACTGGAGGTCGGGATATGGCGGCTTCCTCGTCGATTGGCGGCTGCAAACATCTCTCCCGGGGCTGTTCGCTGCGGGCTACGGTCCTCTCCCGAACGCGGGCTGCCATGGCGAAGCCCATACGACCGGGCGCTATGCTGGCAGGCAGGCGGCGGTGTTTGCGTCTAAAAACAGCGAGATTGAGCCGGATGCGGAGCAGATAGCAAAAGAGAAAGCCCGCGTATTCGCTCCGGTCAATAATCCCGGCGGCGACATCGGCTGGAAAGAGTTCAATTATGCTGTCGCGCGCATAATGCAGGATTATTGCGGGGCGTATAAGACCGAGCACACGTTAAACATGGGCATCCGCAGGATGCGTGATTTGCTCGAAACCGAAGGCGAGCGCATGTATGTCTCTAACCCGCACGAACTGGCGCGCGCCGTCGAGAGCATTTCGCTCGCGGAGCTTGGCATCGCATATATGCAGGTCGCGCTTGCAAGGACGAAAAACGTGCCGAGGCTCAGTTTTGCCCGGAATGATATTTCCGAAGTGGAGGAGACCGGGAATTGGAATCCTGTCCATCTGGAGGACGGCAAGGTCGTCTCGCGATATTTGTCCGTCAACTTCCATTTGCAAGAGCCATATGCGCCAACTCTAGAGGAGAATTATCAACGATACGCAGAAGTTTGACTTGACGTGAGGCTCGCGCCCCGCAACTTAGGAGCTTGGGGCAAAAGCCCGAAACGTATGTATTTTGGCAAGATTTTTGCCGGTTTGCGTTAAATTTCCATGAAATACGCTATGTATTCCTACGCTACGAAAATTCGCAGGCCTGAATGAATCAGGCCTGCGAATTTTATCAACCTCTGCGCCTCCGCGCCGGGATATCGCGCCGCGCCGGGATACCGCGCACCGCGTCGGAGCACCTATTGACAGTTATCTTTTGATCTGCATATACAGCTCATCCCCGGCAGACGGCTCCGCTATCGACACCTCATCGTCATAGACGCGCAGCTTCTTGCCATCGACGACTTTTTGCGTGATTTTATAACGCTTGTCGTTGTGCGGATACCATGGGATGAAACAAACAGGCTTGCCAACCTTCTTAATCGTCACAGCGCCGCGCCACATGCCTGCAGGGATAACCACAATGCCGGGCCTGTCGAAAGTCAATGCCTGCATATTATCCGGGTCTTCTCCGACCATGACCTCGATCTCCGCATCGAAACAACCATATGCATCGACCACATCGGTCCCCGAAAACCACAGATACTCCGTAATTTGCCCATTGGAAACAGGCTCGTCGTCGCCAAGCTTGCAAGGCTTTGTGACAATGTTGAAGCTGAACTGCCTGTCGGTTTCCGGCATATCCTCGATCCCCTTGAAAACAGCCCTTGGACTCATCACCGCATCACCAAGTTTATGGAAATCCTTTTTCAATTCCATCACGCAGTCCTTATATTTCCCCGCTGTCGACTGGTTCTTATACAGCGGCTCGACCAAATCATTGATCTGCTGCTCTGTCTGGTCAAAGCATTTGCCGCAATATGTGCACAACCTGTTCTCAGGGTCTTCGACGCAAGGATGCACCCAGTTATCCTTCTCATAATAAATATCGGGGTTGCCATCCTCATCGACGCGCGGGTACACCCTGCCATGCGAAACTCCGCCGTACCACAGCATGCTGTTGAGACCCCTGACTACTTTTTTGTAATAGACCGGGCAATGCCACACGCCCGCAGGCACACGGACGAAAGTAGGCGTTGTGATGCTGTAAACTTCCATCGATTCCGCGGTATCTCCGATGAAAATATCGACCTGGAATTCGGAATCCCAAATGTTGTCCAAATCGGCGCCGGTGAAAATGAAGTAGTTGTCAGACCCATCGTGGATGTGCGGGATGTCCATGAAGCCGATTTTGCTCGCGACAAGGAACCCCGCGCCGAAGCTCATGCCCGGCTCCATGCTGTAATACTCCATGCGAGGGCTTGTGAAGCTGGTCCAATATTTCTTTGCGTCTGATGCTATGAACGGTTTGAATAAGTTCTCCAGGTTGCTCATTAGTGTTCCTCCTTAAAATAATGTGGCCTTAACACGTTACAATCCGCGGCTGTAGCTTGAAGTCCGCAATCTACAGCCCGCAACCCGCAGCCGCAGAGCGAATATGATGCTACATTATACAGCACCGATATCATATGCTGCAACAAAAGCTTTATGCGTTGCGTTCATAATCGTCTTTGGCGCGACGCAATCGCCGATTTGGTGAAACTCATCGGCGCAATCATGCAAAGCGATCGCCTCATCGAGCAGAGGCCTTTGCCCAGTGGCATACACGACCGTATCGGCAGCAAACCTAGCTGTTCCATCAGCACATTCAACTATGACCGCATCACCGGTAATTTCCGTCGTATTCGACGAAAGGCGCACATCGACGCCCAATCGATCGATTTCCATCATTAGCGCGACAGTATGCAAAACCTCCTCCGTTGTGAGCTTGTCTTCCACCTCGATGACTGTCGCTTTGCGTCCCAACATGCTTAAATACACCGCGAGCTCCAGCCCGACAAGCCCTCCGCCCAAAATCACGACATTCGTCCCGACGCTGTCAGCGTTTATATACGCATCTTCCGCGCCTATCACGTTTTTGCCATCTATCCCCGGAATGGCAGGCTTAACAGGGCGGGCGCCAAGCGCAGCGATGATAACATCGGGCTTTAAAGCTTTAGCATACTCCGGAGTGACCTCCGTATTCAAGCGAACATCAATTGCGGAACGCGATATGACCAGCACTTGCCGTGCAATATAGCCGGCGAGATGCTTTTTAAAAGGCACCTTATCCTCGCATAAAAGCGCGCCACCTAATTTTGGACCTTTCTCGCAAAGGATGACCTTGTGCCCACGCTCCGCTGCGGTGATCGCCGCCTGCATGCCCGCAATGCCGCCTCCGGCAATGAGAACTGTCTTTTTGGCGAGAGGCGGAGGCGCCATCAGCACCTCGCGCTCACGAGTGGTTGTGGGGTTGATCGAGCAAAAATGCGACCCGAGCCTTGTCCCCGTCCTGTAGCATTGCATGCAGCGGATACATTCCAGAATCTCATCCTCCCGGCCGGTGCGCGCCTTAATAGGCAGATTGGGGTCTGCAAGCGATTGCCTCGCGATGTGAATAATATCAGCAACACCGGAAGCGAGAGTATCCTCCATATGCTGCGGATTGGAAAAGGAACCAACAGTTCCGACATAGCAATTGACATGCTTTTTGATCTCCGCAGCATATTTCGAGTTGACGCCATCCTCAAGGAACATGCTCGGGTGTGAAATAGTGACAGACTCTCTGATTTCATGAGTGCCTGCCGACACATGAATAATATCGGCGTAACCATCAAGCGCTTTTGCAAACCTGACGCCTTCGTCAATATCATAACCTTCGTCGCCTTCGGTCCATTCAGCGCCGCTGATGCGAATTTCAAGCGGAATATGCGGCCCGACAGCGCGGCGGATCGCCTCCATCACAGAAATGGTGAAGCGCATACGGTTTTCGACGCTGCCGCCCCACTTATCTTTTCGATGATTCAGGTGGCTCGACATAAACTGGTTCAACAACCATCCATGGCCGCCATGGACCGTGATCATCCCAAAACCAAGGCTTTTTGCAAACGCTGCAGATTTTGCGAATTTCTCGATGACATGCTCGATCGTCTCTTCGGACATTTCGATGACATCAGCAGCAGCGCCGTATGTGCCTGCCTTCATCTCCGACGGGCCGTATAACGGCTTGCCCGCGAGCAGCATGCCGCGAGCATATATGCCCGGGTGCTGAAGCTCGACCGAAGCGATTGCTCCATGGCGAGCGATTGCCCCTGCGAATGTCGCCAAACCGGGCAAAGAGCCGGGGTCATCAAGCTTTGGAAGCACCGATCCTTTCATCCCGGTCTCGCTGTCGACAATGCAGTCGCCAAGGCACACAGCCGCCATCCCCCCACGCGCTTTGGCCTCGAAAAAAGCGACGCAATCTGCATTTGGGTATCCTGTCGGGTCCACATTATAAAACCCTTGCGGCGCCGCGAAAATTCGATTCCGAAAAACTGTCCCCCTGATCACCAGAGGCTGGAATAAATGCGGATACTTATCCACGCTCAATACTCTCACTCCATTCAAAAGAAATTCTATTGTTTGCAGCCACTCATGTTAAACTCATATTGTTGCCGGGAGAATTCGTGCTTCGTAAGTTCTAATGGCATCCCTACTCATCCGGCAACACACCGTTTTCTTCTGCCCACTCCTCAGCGAGTTGGAGTTAGCAATCCTCGCCAATCATCCTAAAGATATCGCTTAGTGCCATTTCCTCCATGTTGCCCCTCCTCAAATACCTTTCACAAGGCTTGCACAAGACCATTACGCCCACATCGGATATATCATATTTCGGCAATGGCGCATCATACTTGGCGCTGGCTTCTCTGATCTTGCATTATTATGAACGCTCCTCCAAAAGATTGGCACCCACAGATTGATAAAGCCCCCTGCGCATTTGCGGTCAGCCCGCACTGTAGGCGACAGTCAATACCTCAATGCATCTATCTGCTAATTCCGGTGTTAACCGGGTAGCGGTTTGAACAAAATGTTCACCCAGATCTTTTAGCGTCATATCGTCAATAGCAACATATCCTTTTATCTCCGGATGCTCATGCAGATATAGAAGTATCTCAATCTCTCGCGTTCGGTATTTCATGTCATCGCCTAAATTCAGAATTGCAATATAATGGGACAGGTCATACGTACTCTCCAAATAAGGTGTACTGTCCACAAAATACCGATCAAGTTCGTGTATGCGGAAGAAATCTATCATCCGATCGTTCGTTTCATCTCGCCACGAAGAAGAAAGAACGATTCCGGCGTCGGCAGTATCCAACACCCGTTTGAGTTCACTGACTGCGTGCACATCCCAATCATAATAAACTGCTGCTACATCATATTTATCGTATTGCCGATAATCAACACCAGTTTTCTGAAGCAATTCCTCATAAACTTTATCCATGTCACCTTTTTCAATATGGTCAAATCTATACTGCGTAAAAGGCTGTAACACGCCATCAATATCAAGAAATACTACTTTTTCAATCATGATAGTCATTCTTCCCATCAGTAATCTTTTCTACAGCAAATAACATCAAATAGCATGTCAATTTGATGTTATGGGTCAGCTGCCAAAGCACAAAGCTTTCCTCCATGCGGATAGCTTTTCATCGAAAGTCAGGGCGGCAAGTGCGGGACTTGTTGACGGTGCGTAGAGCGCCGGAATTGGAAGTTCACTGAAATATCGACGGTATTCTTTTTCTGCTTTGCGCCCGTTCAAAACTATCCGTCTGATGTTGGGGTAATCTTTTAGTAATCCATCAATATCATTTGGTATTATATCGGTCAATTTAATATCGGCTGCGCCAATTCGCTTGGCAGAGCCGCATACATCCCACAGCGCAAGACTCTTAGATAGAATGAACTCACAGCGGAGGGAATAATCCTCAATAAGCGTCTCCCCATAAATTGCGTATATAATTCGCCAAAAAGTGTTTCGGTTGTGCGCATAATACTTCTGTTCCCGCAACGACACCACCCCCGGCAAACTGCCGAGTATCAGCGTTTGCGATTGCGAGTCTATTAGTGGTGCAAATGAGTGTTCTCGGTCCATTGCATCATCCTGCTTTCTGTATTCCTACTCCCACTCAATCTTAGCGACCGTGGTTTAAACAGTTTTGTTTAGATGATTTGGCTCATGGTATTCTGATTACCTGTATTATCCATATCCGATGGGCTATCTGATTTTTTGTTGCCATATTGTTGCCGGGGTTAATTGATTCTGCTCCTGTTATTTATTCCTATCTGACGACAATTATATAAAGATACGAATTTTATAATCATAGAAGTCCTCGTCTGACAATTGTATTTCATCCTCACGATACGCTTCTTCAACTTTCTTTACTGCTTCATCTGCTGTTTTTGCGTCTACCTCAATTGCCTTAGTGTATATTTCTTCAACGTCCACAATAAACTTCATAACTATGTCCCCCAAATACTTGATGCAGCTCCTTTTGCAATACAAACGGAATGCTTTCACGTACTTATAATTAGTGCGTGAACCTCTCGATTTTCGTATCGATGTAGTCAGAACTGTCTAAAACGATTTCTTCATTTCTGTACATTTGTCTTACTGCTACTACCGCAGATTGTTCATCTTTGGCTTCGACTGCTACTATTCTTTGCAGAGTTTCTGTTATTTCAACTTGATATGTCATTGTTGACCTCGCAATTAGTACTTTCTGATACCGCTATAGAGTTTCTGCGCGGTTTCGCCGGTATTCCAGGCTGTGTGTGTCAGAGAGCAGTTTGTAGCTCTTGAACTTAACACGGTCTCTTATAGGTTTAAATACTGAACGAGTAATTATCTCGTTAAATTTACTGCGTCTATACTCATCGGCTATAATATAGAAATCTGCGCTAAAGTCCTGTAAGTCATAATACTTGAGCAATGAGTTCTGAATATCAGTTGAATGCTCAATCTCAAAGAAAGCACATGGCAAGTGGCGCTCGTTAAACCAGATAACATCGATTGTTCTTGCCCGGTCAACTATCTCGGTGTAAGAGAAGTGCAAGATCTCTTGTAAACTAGCGACTTCCTTGAGCGGTTTATTAATGTAAAGCCTGTTTTTATCCTGATTTGGTACATATGTATCTACATCTCTAAAGTTGCCTATTTCGACTGCTAAACCCTGATAATATGTATGGGAAAACGCATCTGGTTCCCGTTCGTTTCCAACTGCTATATCAAATCTAGCACGTATTTCTTCTTCATACTCTTTAAGTGCCTAAAGACCGGGTCGTAGCTTAAAAATATCCGGACTGTTCTGTACGATACGCCTAACAGATGCTTCTGGTGTCTTCGTCCCCCAAAAAGAAAAGTCTACTTCTGAGTTGAGCTTACCAAATGTTGCAATCCCGCCCAACCTTCTCATCGTGTCAATTACTTGCTGGGTCTGTGTCATGAATTATCACTCCCTCAAGACATTCGGTCACTATCTTTTACCATTCACATGACACATCATATTTTGGAATAAATGAGTCAGCCGTCAAGATGGTCATATTTTCTGTCATTGCTGTAGCGACGATTAGCCTATCAAAAGGATCACGGTGGACAAACGGCAAGGATTCTACAACTCTTNTATGGTCGGTAGTAATTGGAAATAACTCGATAGGCATTGTTTCCATCTTATCCATAAAAACACCTATTCCGCCATCCAACTCTGACAGTTTTCCGAGGCTCACTTTTATCGCCATCTCCCATAACGAGGCTATACTGATAAATAGAGTATTTTCGTCATTGCGTAATAGGGCTTTCGCAGTAGGTGACAGTTTCTCATGTTCATTGACCATCCAAAGAGCTGTATGTGTGTCCAGTAAAATCCTCATTCCATGTACTCCTTAAAGTCTTCCAGAGGTGCGTCAAAATCATCTGCCATCTTAAATTGCCCACGCATACAACCAAACATTGCTTCTCTTGACATTTTTACAGTCATTAACTGCGGTGCTACCAAGGTAAAAGGGATACCATTGTTATTGATAACGCTCCTAATGAAAATACTCAAAGCATTGGATGGAGAAATCCCAATGCCGGCACATATCCTATCAAACTGTTGCTTTGTATCCGCATCAATACGGGTCGAAACTTGTATTGACATAATATCGCCTCACTTTGTGATCATTTGTTGTCATTCTATCATGTGTGTCCGAAAATGTCAAATGTTTTCAACATGAAAACAACTATAAGTGAATAACTATTCACTATAGTAATCTCTATCTTGCACCGCTTATGGAAAGCTTTCCATAATTTGTGCACGATAGCATTCAAAAGAATCTCTTTAAATGCGTCAGGATGAAACATGAACTGCTCGATTCTATGTATCCCTTCAT
>JGI24702J35022_10000170_pt1 | contig 34297 bp, 27 predicted proteins | sample TergutTh196P4_FD_35022 | JGI IMG/M metagenome (IMG submission 35022) | reverse complement strand
GTTTTTTGTAGTCCTTGATTTTTTCCTCATCGATGTCGCGTTTTTTGTTTGTGTTTGTTGTTTTTTGTGCTTTGTGAATTTATCGGGTAATAGCTTGGTTTTTGTGTGCGTTCTGTGTCAATGTGTACTTTTTGGACTATTTTGTTCATTGCTTTTTCCCAGATGCCTTTTTTATGGCTCTTTTGTAAAATGACCCAACTGTGGTATAATTTGGGAAATCGTTTGGTAATAGTCTTCGTTGGCATTCTGTTTTGTTGCGGTATAGTATGGCGTTTACATGGTTTTTTTGTTGTGTTTTTGTAGGTGATTGTCTTTGTTTGTTTTGAAAGTTTTTTTTGATTAGTTTCCATTGTGTGTTTGTTAGATCCTGTTGGGTATCCTATTTTTATTATCCATGTGTTGTTGTGTTGTGTTTTATGGGTTTTGTGGTGCAATTGTTACTTTATTGTATACCGGTTCTGAGTGTTGTAGGGTTTGTTATTGGTGTTTTAGTTGGTTGATGTGTTGGTGGGTGTATTTTTGGTGTTGAGTGTTTGAGTGGTGTTTTTGTTGTGGGGAATTGTGTCATAATTTATATGTGTGTGGTGTGTTGGTATTTTGTTGTTGAGGTTGTAAGGGTAAGGTAGTAGGTGGTTGTATCCTGTATTTTTGTAAAGTTTTAAATGTTAAGTGATAGTAGTAATAACCTTTTTGGTTAGATCCTAGTTATTATTTGTGTTTGGTGGTGTGGGTGTGTATTTTGTTGGTGTTTGTGTTTTTGGTTTTAGTTTTTTGTGTTATTTAGTGTGTATGTGTTTAACATAAGAATGGTCCAAATAATTAAAACCAATATTGTTATTTTTGATTCCAGTAGTAAACTTTGTTGTATTTCCATATGGCTAGATGGTTTGGGTCTTCGAAAACTATGTCTAACTTTAAGTCGTATTGTTCTGTTTTATCTTGTAGTTGGTTCCAGATTTTTTGTGTGGTATTGTCTGCGTACCATAGACCCCAAAGTGTGTCTTGTGGATTTCGCATTCCCCATCCATAATTTTGGGGTAAAACTAGTACTGCTTCAGCTTTTATACCTCCATGAATTACCTTAGGATTTTGAACTATATCCTTCCAAAAACGTTCTAGTGCTTGAAAATGTTCTTCTTGCAGAGTATTGTGATTTATTGGATCTTCTGAGTAGTTGAAAATTATTACATAATTTGCTCCGGCTTCGTAAGAAATTTTCATTTGTTCAAACATTTCCTCACCGTCGGTAAGGTATGGTGGATGTGTGTATTTCCATGTGAGTATGGTACCCCACTCTTTGTTTTGTAGATTAGCTGCTCCTCTTACTAAGCTGATTTCTTGAGTTATCGAGTTGTTCCATCCTAACTCTGCAAGCACAAAATCGTACCCACCTTTGTATTCCCACCAGTAAAGGCCATAGTCTGCTGTAAAAACTGAAATTGATTCTTTGTTTAACTGTTTTTTGTTTATGTCGTCAAGAAATTTTTGGTTCATGTTTACAAATGCTTTTGCAGCGTCATCATTGTTTTGTATAGGGTTTTGTTTTAAAACCTGCTCGTAAGATTGTATTGTGGAGGAGTGTTTAGTAATGTTTTCTTCTGTATACACTTCACTTGTACCTCTAAAGTTGCCCAATGTGGTTTTGTTTATTATGATTGTTCCATTTGGGAAATACTGAATTAGTTCATTATTAGTTCTGTTGTAGGTTCTAATGTTAACTCTACCATCAGGCCAATATGCTGTTGTAGATGTAATTCTTCCATCTTGGTCTCGTTCATAAACAGTTATTGATTCTCCATATTTTGTGAGCGATGGCACTATTTCCGTTTCCCCACGGTACTCGTTTATCTGATAACCTGTTTTTTCCAAATTAACTAGTTTGCCATCTAATAGATCGCCTCCAGGTTCGTCACGGTAATATATTCCAATGAATTGTTCTTTCCATCTTTCTTTTGCAGAAAGTGCCCATTGATTTACTCCAATACCGCCCACAGTACCGTAATAGATTTTATCGCTATTATAGACTGCAAAACTCATTTTTGAAGCAACTACATAGTCACCTATTTCTTCTACTTCAGTGGCGTTTTGCATGGTTCCTGATTGTAGTGTGAAAAGGTTTGTGTAATTTTTTACTTTGTCTACAAGTTCTTTTGCTTCCTGAACTGAATTGCCACAGTAAGTAACACCAACATAGAACGTTTTTTGGGTTTCTTTTTGGTTGTGTGTAATATAATTTGTGATTATTATTGACCCAATTAATAATAATAGTAACGCTGTAACAAATGTAATTAGTTTTATTTTTCTCATTATATAGCATTCTCTTTTTGTATGTGTTTAACGAGATTTGTTGTTAGGATATTTTTTATTTGTTTTGTATATGTTATTTTATTATGTTTAATTTGTAGTTGTAGCAAATTTGGATCTGTAGATGTAAATCAGGTTATTATAATTAGGTGGTCTTATACATATTTTTCTCAAGTACCTGTTAATTTTGGTGGTGAAAAATGACTTGAAGGTTATTCTGAAATATTGTTTGAATATAACCTTCAAATTATTATGTTACCGCAAGAGTTTTTGATTACAAGTTCGTCATTTCAAAAAAACAGTTTTATGTTAAATTTTTTGATATACTTTCTCTTTTTTGCTGAAAAAATTGAAGGAGGTTAGAGTTTTTGTTTTAAAATTTTACTAACCAATTCCGGAGTGGCTTTACCACGTACTTCTTTCATTACTGCACCCATTAACATACCAAACACGTTTTTACCATTTTTTTCAATTACAGCCTTGTTAATGGTGATTATACGGTTAATAACAAGTTCCAAATCAGCTTCTGTGAACATTTTTAAACCTAAAGTGTCTATTGCATTTTGAACAGTTTTACCTTCATTTTTTGCAAGCCAACTGAAAATTTCTACAACTGCTTCTTTAGCAAGTATGCCTGAACCAATAGTGCCAAACAAGGTTTTAATTTGAACTTCATTAACGTTTTCAACTATTATACCGTCACGTTTAAGAGATTTTATAGTTTCTGTTAGAAAAACTGCAACAATAGACGCTGTAACATTTGTGCCTTTAACTATTTCTTCAAACAATACAGCATATTCCGAATCAATGATTTGTTTTGCCAACTTTTCATTTAACGTGTATTGTTTCATTAAACGTGTAAACTTTTTTTCAGCAGATTCCGGCATGTTAACCAAGACTTCTTTTACCAAATCAGCTGTTATGGACTGTGCAGGAATGTCTGTTTCAGGATACATTCTAGCCGCACCTGGTCGCGGACGCATATAACGTGTTGTACCATCATCTTTAACTGTTCGAGTTTCAGCAGGCACACCAACAAAAAATTCTTGCGCACGATCCACCACTGCTTTAAGTGCATCACGCGTATTCTCTACTGTGTCAGCAACAAACACAACTCCATCACCATTAACCGCATCTACTACTCTACATACAGCAGCAACTTCTTCAATACTTATGCCATAATTAGGCATCTCATCAGTATGAAATATCCCTCCAACTCTACCCCAAAACTTGGCGCGATCCGATAACTCTGAACCCACACGAAAATTAGGCATCAACTCCCTGCCCAAAAGCCCCGCAAATCCAACAAGTTTAACCGCTAAAACTCTATGGTTTTTATCAATGGCTTTTCGAATAACCTTTGCTTTAGTTTCTCTAAATATATCTGTTACATCAACAAAATCAGTCTTTAACTCTTCTCTAGTTACACCACGTTTACATAATTCACTTTTCACGCAAAGTAACTCCAACTGACGTTGCACCTCATAATCAATAACAGTCGAAATCAATTCAAGTTCTTGCACACCTTTAATCTCAATTAAAGCACCGTCGGTAATTGATACATTAAGATCTTGACGAATAACCCCAAGACCCCTCATAACCTTACCAGTATCACGCAAAATCCGTCCAATTACTAAAGCAACCTGTTGTGCCTCAAGTGGCGAATAAATCACAGGAGCAGTAGTAACCTCAATCAACGGAATACCAAGACGATCAACACGATAACGAACAATCTTTGCATCATCTTCCACACCTATCTTCCGTGCAGCATCTTCCTCCAAACTCACAGCCTGCATATCAATAACTTTTTCACCAACTTTTATCCAACCACCCAAAGCAATAATACTTGTACGCTGAAAACCAGTCGTGTTCGAACCATCAATAACAGTTTTACGCATAACATGCACCTCATCAACAGGTTGCATATTCATCATAAGTGCCGCTGTAAGAACAACTTTAACTGCATCCATATTCAACAAATGAGGTGGCTCCTCATCCATTTCAACAAGACAAGCACTTTTACGGTTCGCTTCATAAAGAATTCTTACACCCTTTTGAAACTCAAAAAACGCCGAAGGATCAACTTGTCCCAACTCACTCTGCGTTGGACGAAGACGACGCAAAAAAGTTATCTCAGGATCTTCCTTAAACAACTCAGGCTGACAACTGCAAAACAATTTCGAACCAACATTAAGCTGTTGATGAATCTCCAAACCAACCTTTAAACCAATTTTAGCATAATCAACAGTTGACATTTTATGATGCTCCATAAACCGTTTCCTCAGAACGAGTACACAACGAAAACTCGCCTGCTATATTTGTTTTCAACAACATTTTTGCCTCTTCAAAATCACCAGTTTGTCCAAGTGCCCACATAAGTTTAACAAGTCCAGTTTCAGGAAACATATCATCAAGTGGGACAACCCCAAAACTCAACAAATCCCTTCCAGTATCATAAACATTCATGTTAACCCGACCCCAAATACACTGAGATGCAAGTGCTACAATCACCCCTTTAGCTATAGCTTTTTTAATAGAATCAAAACAAAACATACTAACATGCCCCAAACCCGAACCTTCAAGCAAAATACCTCTAAACCCTTGATTAACATAAAAATCAATAATTGCAGGATCCATGCCCGGATAAAACTTTACAAGAGCTACTTTATCACAAAAATCCGGCTTCAAAACCAACTCTTTTGAAGCATCCCGACGCTGATAATCATTGGTTTGCATAATAATCTTTTGATCTAACACTTTAGCAATCGAAAAACCATTAATCGACTTGAAAGTATCTCGACGACTTGTATGACACTTACGAACTTTAACACCTCTATGCACCGCAATAGCTGAATCAGAAACTGTCTCATGCATAGCCAAACAAACTTCAGCAAAAGAAGCCTCACCAGCCGCTTTAACTGCACCAATTAAATTAGTCGCAGCATCACTACTAGGACGATCAGATGAACGTTGAGCACCAACAAGAATCACTGGAACTGGCAAATTCTGTAATGCAAAACTCAACGCTGACGCAGTATACCCCATAGTATCTGTACCATGAGCAATCACAACACCATCTATTCCATGTTTAATATGTTCAGCAACTTTCTTGGCAAGCAAAGACCAATTTTCAGGAGTTAAATTTTCACTATAAATGCTAAAAACAATTTCTGTATCAACACGAGCAACATCTGAAAGTTCAGGCACAACACCATATAGATCACTCGCAGAAATCGCCGAACGAACCGCTCCCGTTCGATAATCAACACGACTTGCAATAGTGCCACCAGTACTCATAATCATAACATGAGGCAAAACAGAATTCTGCTTAGGCAACGGTGAAGTCGCAAACGTAGGCTTAACACCCACGCCAATTTTCTCCACTACAACATCCTCCAAAACAGTTATGCCAACATTATACCCGTTTTTCATCTTTATGATTATATTTGTCGTATTTCCAAACTCAGCACGAGGAATCAAAATTCCATCATAAGTTCTACCCTTACTGGTAATGCGGATAATATCTCCAATCTGACAACCAGCATCCTGAAGTAACCGTAATGCTGAATCCTTGTAACCTGAATTCTCCAACTCGCTCATATTACATCTCTCTATTAAACAACAAATTATACGTTATACCCAAAAACGTACACGCTATAGTGTTACCTACCACACACATAACTAAAAGCTTTTGTAGTAGTGTAGATAGAAAACTATAATTTCTTTGTTTGAATTCTTATTGATGAACTTGTTATGCATATCTTTTTTATAATGGTTGGTGTAACTATGAAGTTGTGTAGGTGTTAAAGAAGTGTCAAAAATTAAAGTTGCATTAGTTGGTGTTGGAAACTGTGCTTCAGCTTTCCTTCAAGGTCTAAGTTATTATGGGAAAGCTGTAAAGCCTGAAGAGTTTGTTGGTTTACGTAATCCAATGTTAGCTGGGTATGCTCCAAGTGACATAGATGTTGTTGCCGCGTTTGATGTGGATGAGCGTAAAGTAGGGTTAGATATTTCAGACGCAATTTATGCTAAACCAAATAATACTCTCAAGGTTTTTCAAGTGCCAAAAACAGGTGTTATAGTAAGTAAAGGGCCGCTTCTTGATGGAGTTGGTGAGTCAACAAAAGATATAATTCAAGTAAGCAGTAAAGCAGATGTTAATGTAGCTCAAATTTTGAAAGATTCAGGTGCTGAAATGGTTATAAATTTGCTTCCAAGTGGTGCAGTTAAAGCAACTGAATTTTATGCGGAACAGGCTATCTGTGCTTGTTGTGCATTTATTAATGCAACTCCAAATTTTATAGCAAGTGATATTTCATGGGCAAAACAGTTCCAAGAAGCAAATTTGCCACTTGTTGGTGATGATTTGGTTGATCAAGTTGGTTCAACAGCGTTGCATAAAACCTTACTTAAACTTCTTTCTGAGAGTGGAGTGAAAATTTCTGAAACTTATCAGCTTGATGTTGGTGGCGGTACAGAATCTGTTGACACACTTGAACGTACAAGAGATATAAAACGCGCAATCAAAACCGAATCAGTTGCAGCTTCATTGCCGTATAAAACAAATATTGTTGCTGGCTCAACTGATTATGTGGATTTCTTACAGAACAAACGTGATAGTTATTTCTATATTAATGGTGTTTATTTCTGCAATACGCCTCTAAAAATTGATCTTAAATTTCAAACAGTTGATGCTCCAAATGCTGGTAGTGTACTTTTAGATGTTGTACGTGCGGTTAAAGTTGCATTAACTAAAAAACATGCAGGGCCAATTAATGCAGTTTGTGTTTATGGCTTTAAACGCCCACCTGAACTAACTTCAATGTCTACAGTTGAAGAAGAATTCAAAAACTACATAATTATTTGATAACATTCACATTTAGTGCCTTACGTGCAACTACATAGTTAATGTTGTCAACCTGACGATCATCCGCTAAATACCTACAAAATAACGCCATAAAATAAGAAACCAAATCAATAACGCCAAAACATCAATTCAAACATTATTGCCAAAAAACGATGCCGCTACAAAAAGCAGACAAATACTAACCAACAAAACACGTTTAAAATAAACCTATAAACGTCCCACAGACTGTTTAATCAACAAATAATTTTAGGTTGACAACATTGACTACATAATAACAATAAAATAAGAAATACCATTAACCTCTAAAAAATAGGTTGCTACAACGGTGTGTTAAACAGTTTTTTCTCTAACTCTGCGGACAATGACTATTAAGTTTGCCCAAAATCGGAAAAAAATTTAAGCCAAAATAGAAAAAAATATATTGACAAAAACAGAAGTTACATTTATAATGGCAATAGAGTGTTGAGCATGAACACAGATTATTTACCACGAATTGCGGACAAAAAAATAAGCTTAGCCTTACAATCAGCAGGTGCAGTTTTGATTGTAGGTCCTAAATGGTGTGGTAAAACTGAAACAGCAAAACAATTTGCCAAAAGCACCTTATTTATGCAACATCCTGATTTTGCAGAAAACTACTTGAAAATGGCATCGCTTAAACCATCCGAACTATTAGAGGGCGAAACCCCACGTTTAATTGACGAATGGCAAGACGCACCTGTGCTTTGGAATGCTGTTCGTTTTACTGTCGACCAACGAAAAAAAAGAGGGCAATTCATACTGACAGGCTCAGTTGTTCCTAAAATGGGAAAAAATATGCACAGTGGAACAGGACGAATTTCAAGATTAACTATGCGAACAATGTCACTTTTCGAATCAAATGAATCAACAGGTGAAATATCTTTAACAGACCTTTTTGATGGCAAAACAGGAATGATTGGCACATCTAAGCAGACAATTGACAAAATAGTTTATATGCTGCTTCGGGGTGGTTGGCCTGAAACAGTTAAAGAGAAAAACATAGAAATAGCTATGAAAACAGTGTTTGATTATGTGGAGGTAGTGATTAGCGATGATATGTCAAGAGTTGATGGAAAAAAGCGGAATCCTGCTCGTGTGCGTAGTTTACTTCGCGCTATCGCCAGACACATTGCCTCACCTGTAAAAAACTCAACAATATTGGGTGATTTAGCTACAAATGATGAAACCCTTTCTGACAAAACTATTGCAGATTACATAAGTGCCCTAAAAAAGTTGTATGTTGTAGATGATTTACCCATTTGGGGAGTTACAATGCGTTCTAAAACAGCTATGAGAACCACACCAAAAAGACATTTAACAGACCCCTCTATTGCAAGTGTTTTGCTTGGAGCAAGCAAAGAAAAATTGTTTAATGATTTCAAAACGTTTGGGTTGCTTTTTGAGTCAATGGTTGTGCGTGATTTAAGGGTTTATGCGGATAGTTTGAATGGTAATGTTTTTTATTACAGAGATAAGCTTGGTAATGAGGTGGATGCTATTGTTGAGCTTTCAGATGGTCGTTGGGGTGCTATTGAAGTGAAAATGGGTGGGGATGAGGAAGAAAAGGCAGCGTTAAATTTGTTGAAATTTAAGAAAAAAGTTGACATGGAAAAAATGGGTGCGCCTTCGTTTTTGGCAATAGTGACTGCTACACAAATTGCATATCAACGTGATGATGGTGTATGGGTTATTCCACTTGGATGTTTAAAAGATTAGATTTTGATGCTAATTAATTTTAGTTACCAGCATTGGGTCATGTATTAAAATAGTTTATTAAGTTGATGTTACATACTTGTGAGTTGTTTTCAATAAATTTGTAACTATTCACATGCAAATTATGTTGAACAATATAATTAACGTATGATGGTTACTTAATTGATAAAGAATGGAAAATAATCATCCTGTATTCACAAAAACAAAAAGGAAAACACCCGCCAGACTGTCTGAAAAATAACTGCAGTTATGAACTAAAAATAAAAACTATATAATACAAAATATCTCAACAATAAAAACATGAAAATAGTTCTAAAACACAATTTCTCAAAATTATTTTCAACAACAAAAATTTTGTAACCTAGTTTTCAAGTAGTCTCCCACAAAAAACACAAAAAACACGGCCTAATAAACACAACACAATACATAAACAAAACAGACTACCAATAGCACATACTACCAAAAAATACCAAACTACAAAACAATATACACCTTCTACACAAGAACCATACAAAACAAACTATGAAAAAAACTAAACAACCCTAAATACAAAAAACCCGCCAAAACACCAAAAAACCACAACCAAACTACCCTTTAACTCTCAAAACGTAAACACCACCACAGCCTCAAAACAAAGAGGTAAACGATGGAAAAAATTAAAAAACACAAACAACCCATCATAACAGATATCATAGACAATAATTCACGGTATATAATTTCCATACGTTGTAGGTGTGTCCGACACAGTTTTATCACAAAGACCACAAAAGTCATAACACACTAATATTTTTTCTAACTCTTTAATCACTTGTTCTTTAGTACCATCTTTTTTTAACAAATCCTTTAATTTATTAATTGTTTTAACGGGTGTAGAGTCAACTTTACGTAGTATTGCCAAATAGTTGCTCAAAAAATCCGCCACAGCAACAACTGAAAGCATTTTTGCAAGACCGTTTTCACCTTGGCTCCAAACCTCGTAAATACCTGCAACTGATGGTTCTATAAGGTTTTTTGTTATTTCAATACGACTACGTATTTCTATAGGTTCATCTTTATCTCGAATAAAAATTACTACAAATTGGCTCGTAATACCTTTCGTTTTTTCATATCCAACCACTTCGTTATGGTCTAACTCGGGCAGATTATCCCATTTTGCCATCATTTTTGCGTTCTCATTAATTTGTTGTTTAAACCGCCTGGCAACGCTACTATAAATGCCAAATCCGTAAATTGCTGGGATGAAGCCTTCAATGTTTACTGCTAAAGTTTTTATTAAACTATTTTTTACTGGTATTTCAACCGCGTTTTGTTTTTCAATTCCCTCTATAATTGGTAATGCTTCATCAATTTCTTTGGAAATATCTGATGCTAATCCTATTTTTTCAAGAAAGACCAATAAAGGTATAAGCATATAAGGTAATGCTGCACGGGGAGGCATACCTGCAGGAACCTGTAGGTGCGGAATATTTAGTTGCTTTGCAATTTCTAAAAGTAGACCGCCACTTGTTATACAATAAATCATGCATTTCTTTTTTATGGCATCAAGAAGAGCACTTAATGTTTCTTCTGTATCACCAGTATAACTAGTTACAAGAACTAAAGTTCGCTTGTTAGCATAAACAGGCAAATGGTACTCCCTGTTAACTTCTATAGAAACATGAATTTTTTCTCTTGCCCAATCTTTAAGCAATTCACCACCAATGGCTGAACCACCCATACCCGCAATTATGATGTTACATGGTTTAGCATACTTAACTGTTATGTCTGCAGCTAAACTTGTTGCTTTCCGATAATGTTTACTCATGTTTAGACAAAATTTTAGCATGTCTGCTTTATCTATCTGCTTTATCTCTTCAGGATCTTCTAGACAATGATTGTCCATGCTAAATCTCATGCTATTCCCTTTTATATCTCTATACACCTTTTAAGCTTAATGTAAACATAAATACTGTAGGAAAAAAATTTGAACAAAAGTAAACTATCTATTGCTATTCCAGCATCCATAATATCTGATACACCTCATTTACGAGAAAAAACTGCCAAAATAGGGTTAATCGCCAGAGCAGCCACAATTTTTAGAGTACAAAAAATAATTATCTACCCAGATAACACGCGCACAAATCAAACACGAGATTTAAACCTTATCGCAAAATTATTAAACTATATAGAAACTCCACAATATTTGCGAAAAGACCTCTATAAAATAGAGCCTGATTTACAATATGCTGGTATATTGCCACCTCTACGTGCACCCCATCACCCAACCAGCGGCAAAAACCGCGACTTAAAAATTGGCGAATATCGTGAAGGCATAATTCTAAACCAATCACAAGAGGGATTAACAGTTGATATCGGTGTTCAAAGTATGGCGTTATTGCGTGAGCGACATTATTCTGTTGGTGAACGTTTAACTGTTCAAATTATAAAAACTGGTAACCGTATTGAGGTTCAGACGGTTAACCGAAATGATGTTCCTTCTTATTGGGGGTTTTGGGTCAAGATTGATGACAACTCTTTTGGACATATGTTGCAGACTGAACATTTTGACTTAGTAATTGCAACAGCCCGAATTGCGAACTCGATTGTTGATGTTGCTGACCAAATTTCTAAACGTTGGGGTATGGCTGAGCAGGTGTTAGTTGCGTTTGGTGCCCCTGCACGTGGTTTACATGAAATTGCTCAAGATGAAGGTTTACATATTGAGAATGTTTCTGATTTTGTTGTTAACACTATACCTGAACAGGGAACCGCTACAGTACGAACTGAAGAGGCACTTCTAAGCTCTTTAGCATTATTTAACATTATTACACTGTCATAAACCACACGAAAATACACATCTATCACATTTTCACACTACCGCAGCACCCAACACCCACAACAGTAGTTCCGAAAGTGTTTTGAACCATTAACGTTAATTTTAACCATGCTTTATTGACTATCAAAATTTTATTAAACATTAATGACTTTGATAACTGTTTTTGGGTAGCAGAAGTTTGATCTTTACATAATTATGGCTCAAAAATTGACAGAAGTGTGGACAAAACAAAGAAGCTAAACATGTACTACAAAAATGTATGATGGTTGTGTGATTATTTTATTGACTTGTTGTGATTGGGTTTACATGTGTTGTTTTTGTTTTTCTTTGCCTATTATGTAGGTAACTATTGCTATGGGAATTAGAATTATGCATGCTGTGGCAAATATGATGATTAGATAGGGCTGATCTGGAGTTTGTTGGGGTGGATTGTTGGGATCAGTTGTTGGTGGATCTGAAGGGTTTGTTGTTTGTGACGGTGCTACAGTTAAAGATCCGCTATGTGTAGTAAATGTCTGAATGTTGCTCCAATCGCCTATAACTTCAGCTATAAAATAACGATCTGGGGGTGCGGGTGGTAATCTGTATTCCTCAATTATGTATCCGATTGCTGCTTGAACTCGAAAATCTAATTGTGACCCATCAGCATAACTGTTAGAGCGAGATATAAGGGTATATTGAGAATCTGTTTGTTCAATGTTTGCCGCAGTAGTTTGCCAGTTCTCTTCAAAATGACCCTTAATTTGAACAGAATAATGCACATTACACACATGCCCATCGGAGGTAGTATAGGGTGTGAAGTGTTGGTTTTTAATTGTAATATCGATCCTAAAGTCATCTACACGATAACCTGGGTTGGTGTTTGTGGTTTTTTCTCCAGTGTATGGGTCAGTGATTGTTGTGGTGGATGGTGGTACATCGTGTGAGTAGTCAACAAGTTTTACAGTGAATTGTGGAATAGACGGCTTATATGCAGCATGCACATTATCAAAGTTAGCTGAAAACACCATTAAACTTGATAATGCCAAAAAAATGAAGATTAATACCAAATGTTTGGTTATGTCTTCCAATCGGTTAACTTTCAACCTGCGTCACCTTCACACTAACAACAGTACCATTTGGACTTAAGTACCTTCCTTCAATACACCAAAAAACTATTACAATAACGAGTCAACAAAATATTTAGCAAATTCAAAAGACCACTCTCACTCCAATGCATCCACATAGTGCTTAACGTGTTTAGTAATCTCACTCATCAACCTTTACACCAAATTATTCGAAAAAGGGATAACAACACTTTTCATAGCTAATCTTGCAAAAGTGACCAAATAATTCGCAGCATCACAAATAAACTTGGTAACACAATCTAAACCAGCCTCAAAAAGTTTACAACTAAAATTTAAAAGAAAAAATTAAATTGCCTTTGCATTCAAATTAATAATATTACGATGTCGTATAATGCTGACGTGGAATTATACGCACTTAATTTTTAACATAGAAAGTTTATATAATGTTTGTTCCAATAGACGTTAGTTCTTATTGTTTTTGTATTCTCAAACTGAAAAATCGAAGAAATAATTGAAACATTACAAAAAGTTGTGTGTCCATAACTTGTATACACGAATTACAAAGTAACTTTTTTCAGATTATATGTTTAGTGTTTTTTTGTCAAGTCAAATTGGTTCATTATTTTTGTATGCCTGTAGTTTTTTAGGTAGTTATGAAGGTGTTTTTCAAAATTTGTATGTTGGTTATGGATGTATGTTTTTTTAAATCTTCGCTTGGTTTGGTATATTTTATGTTTTTCATAACTATGCTATATGCATGCTCTGATTTATTGGGCAAGTATAGCTGCTGATAAAGGTGTGGTTTGGTTTATGGTGTGTGGGTGGTGATCGTGATTATGTATTGGTAGGTATAGTTAATTTGTGCCGAAGGTTTTTTCTTGCTGAATTTTTTCTCGTTTATGGGTAACAAATAAATGTAGCATTTTTTATTTTGCCTTTATGCCAACTCTTGATATTGCTCTACCAATGGCTTTGTTGCTTGTCGTAACTGTAGCGTTCTTTTTAAATAAACGTGCTGAAAAAAAACTCAAAGATACAATTGAAACTAAAGAATTTCAAACAAATGATTTGTTTATGTTTGTTGGAGTGTTGGCTGTTGTTATTTCTGTTATTGCCTTAACAACTTTCATTAATTCTGAAAGTATGTTTGAGAATATATTGTTAGGTATATTTTTAGGTACTTATACAATGTTGTTGTTTACTCTTACTCACATATATTCAGATATTAAAAAGAAAAGAGCTCAATTGTTCTCCATAGGGTTTGGTGCTGTGAGTTTGATTGCTGGTGTAGCTAGTTTATTAGCACAGTTTAAAGATTCTTTTACATTGTTTAGATGTGGTGCTTTTTTTGGATTAGCTGTCGTATGTTTTGTAATTGCAATTTATGAACAAAAGAAGGATTGTGAGAAAAAGGTAAATTGGAAACTTGCAATTCAGCCGCCTGCATTATTTTTGCTGTTTTTTGTATTCTTTAATATACTTCATACCGATGGTACATTAAATATTTGGTATCCTTATTTGTTGGATATATTTGGGGCAGTATTTGCAATTTTGATAATTATCTATCTTAATTCTTTGTTTAGTTGGAAAACCGTTGGAATTTTTGCTGTTTTATTGACAATTATAGATGTGATTTTGGTCTTCAGTGGACCAATGGTTGTAGCCGCAAAAACTTTTACTGGTTTAGGTCTTCCAGCTCTAATTTATTTGCCTAATTTTCCATTTGTTCTCAATGAACCCGGTATCTTTACTATTGATAATATGTTTTTTAGGGGTCTTGGTCTTGGTGACTTCTTTTTTGCTGGTATTTTGGCTATTCAAACATTTAAGAGGTTTGGCAAAAATTATGCTTATGCTGCTATAGCTGCAATGGTTGTATCTTTTGGAATTTGGGATGCGTATTTGCCAGAGATTACGGCGTTTTTTGGTATAAGTGGATTCCCTGCAACAGTATGTATAATTACAGGTTGGATACCCATAGTACTTGTTGGTTTGTTGTTGCATAAAAAGCAAGAAGAACCTTTGGCATCACTTCCTGTAACAGAGCTTTCTGATGTTTCTCTCTAATTTTTTTTGCTAAATTTTATTTGCTTGTTTGTGCCTTTTAATTGTGTATAGTTTTTATGCAGGTTGTGTGATTTTGTTTATACTAACATTTTAAGCTACCCAGTAGCATCTGTGTTGCGAAAGGTTATTAAGGCATAGGGTTTTCATTAAAGCGGAAATATGATGCAGTCAACTGCACTTCATGGTATAACTAACAATGTTAGTTTTACTGTTGAAAGGTTAAAATAGTTTAATGAAGAGGTGAAAAGTATGGAAAACATTTACGCAGCAATGCTCCTTCACAAGGCAGGTAAGGAAATTACTGAGGATACAGTTACATGTGTTCTCAAAGCAGCAGGTCTTACTGTTGATTCAGTTCAGGTTAAAGCCCTTGTTGCATCACTCAGTGAAGTTAACATTGATGAGGCAATCAAAGCAGCACCAGCTATGATGGCAGCAGTTCCAGTGGCAGCACCAGCAGGTGGTGCAGCTCCAGTGGCAGCACCAGCAGACGACAAGAAGAAAGCTGAAGAAGATAAAGCGAATGAAGAAGCAGCATTAGAAGGGTTAGGCGCATTATTCGGTTAAGATAATGCCTTACACTTATTTTTACAACATTTCTTTATCACTTATTTTATTGTGTGAAAAAATGTTGTGTTGACATCTATTTTTGTTAAATTTGTTTTTTGTTTCTTTGTTTATTGTTGTGTCAAGATTGCATGATTTTTTGGAAAGGTTTATTTTGTGCAGTGTTGTCTTGTTGTAAAAATGCTGGCGGATGAACGTGTCCGCAGGGATGTGGCCGAAAGGCTGAACCGTAAACAAATAATACACAAGTGAAAAATAATGGCGTATAAATACATAGCAGATGAATGGGCAAAACCCGAAGCCTCCTTTGTTGAAGAACTAATGCGACAACGTTTAATACAATGGAGAAAACAACCAACCGTAATGCGTATTGAGCATCCAACAAGACTTGATCGTGCACGTAAACTAGGTTACAAAGCAAAACAGGGTTTTATAGTTGTTCGCACACGTGTAAGACGTGGTGGACTACGTAAAATAAGGCCAAGATCTGGTAGACGACCAAAACGTATGGGTGTTGCTAAATTTAAACCCTCAAAGAGTATTAGATTAATCGCAGAGGAAAGAACTGCAAAGAAATTTCCAAATCTTGAAGTTCTTAACAGTTACTGGGTTGGTCAAGATGGACGAAGTAAATGGTTTGAAGTGATTCTGGTTGATCCTGATAGTCCAGTTATACAAGCTGATAAAGATGTAAGTTGGATTGTTGAACGACAACACACAAGCCGTGTCTTTAGGAGTATGACCAGTGCAGGTAAACATGTAAGAGGTTTACGTCATCGTGGGCGTGGAGCCGAAAAAGTCCGTCCAGGTCTCTGGAAAGGTGCAAGAAAACATGGAGAATAAAAAAATGTGTAATACAAAACCAATTATTAAACGACCTAACGGCAAAACAAAAAATGGACGAGGATTTAGTCCAAACGAGTTAGCAAAGGCAGGTATAACCTGCACACAAGCTAATCAGTTGGGCATATCTGTTGACTTTCGACGTAAAAGTGAACACGAGAGCAACATTGAAATCCTAAAGACACAAATAGCTGCTGCCAAGACTGAAGCATAGTCTTTAAAAAAATAGTGCAAAGTCAAAAGAAACTTGGGTGCAAAATGTCCCAAAAACAACATGTTAGTTATGTCGATATACGTGTATTTGCACATGCAACAGAAGATCCTGAAAAAGTGTTAACTGCCGTACACAATTTGTTGCCAATAGACTTGGTGGAAATTGTGCAATTCGAAAAAAACAGTTTAACTGGGCATCATGGCAATCCAATTACTCTTTTTACAACCCAAATCACTGAAAAAACTCTTTTACCATTATTACTTGATAAAATTGGTAAAAATCTAAGTGCACTTGACAAAGAAGACCTAAATAGCAACATTAATTTACGCTTAGAAAAAACTAATTTATATTTGCGATTTGATAAGCAGGCAGCTTCTTTGGGTAAAATCAAATTTGTACAAGATGATCCAATTCATTTTAAACTTCATTTTAAAAATAAAACGTGTCAAGAAATCTTGGAAGTCCTCAAAAATTTTGAGGTAATATGATGAAACGCGATTTTGTAGATTTGCATCTACTTTTTGTTCCAAAAGAATCTCAAACTTTGAAAAATGCAATACAGCGCGCAGCAAAATTTGGTTACCGTTACATTGCAGTTCCATTTTCTTATGAACCGACAACAGAAGAAATTGAAAACCTGAAAAATATTTGTAAAAATGTCGGTATTGAACCAATTTTAAGGGCTGATTTATATCCTCGAAGCGAAAATGAGCTTATGAATAATTTGCGAAGATTAAGGAGAAAATTTGATATCCTTTGTGTATTTTGTGATAATAAGGAAATTTCTCGTCAAGCTGCTAAAGATCGTCGTGTAGATTTGTTAAATTTTCCTAATTTTGATTATCGTAAACGTTTTTTTGACCGTTCTGAAGCTGAACTTGTCCGTAGTGGTATGGCTGCTTTGGAAATTGATATTAAGCCTTTGCTTATTTTAGAGGGGCCGGCACGTATCCGTTTTCTTTCTTGTTTACGGCGTGAAATTGCAATTGCTAAAACTTTTGGTGTGCCTTTGATTGTTTCTAGTGGAGTGACTGAAGAGCGTTATATGCGTATGCCACGTGACATGGCAAGTTTATCCTACTTGTTTGGGTTGAATAGTGTTGAGGCTTTGGATGCTGTTTCATCTAATCCGTTAGCGATTGTTTTGCGTAATCGTGAAAAACTTGATAGTAGTTTTATTGCTCCTGGTATTCGTGTTGTTAGGGAGGGTGGTGAGTTGTGAAGCGTGTGAAGCGGCGATATTTAGCGTTACAATTGGAAATGGATGGTGTGCCGTCTGAGAAAGAATTGTTGGATGTATTTTGGGGTTCTGTTGTTAGGTTTTATGGTGAAGTGGGTGCTAGTTTGACGAGTATGGCTTTGATTAGTTTTGATGTGTCATGTAAAATTGTTGTGGTGCGTGTGTCGCTTGAAGCGTTGGATTCTTTTCGTTCATCTTTAGCTTGTATTACAAATGTTGCAGGTAAGTCGGCTTCTGTGCATGTGTTGGCTGTTTCAGGTACTATTAAGGCGTTGTTTGCAAAACTTTCTTAATGTCTTGTTTTATTTTAATTTGTTTATTTAATTTTTGTGTAAATGCTTTATTTGATATATAAAAATGGGTTAAATTTGTGAATTGGTGTAATATGTGTTAATGTTATAGAAACTATATAGTTTGTTTATTGATGGCACAAAAACAATAAATACCATTACATCATACTTGGAAAAAAGAATAAAGTAAGCAAGGAGATGCAAAATGGAGCTAAATCAATTTTATTTTAAATTACCCGAACTTAAAACAGATCCAATAATCGATGATAGCACACTAAGGGATGGCATTCAAATGCCTGGTTTAGCTGTTGGTCCAACAGATGCAGCACGTATAGCTCAAATGTTAAGTGAAATAGGCGTGGAAAGAATTGAAGTATTTCACTATCAAGACCCAGACAAGCAAGCAGCAAAACTCATCCTAAACCAAAAATTAGACATGCGAGTTGCAGGATGGTGTCGCGCAGTAAAAGAAGATATTGATAGTGCAGTACAGTTAGGGTTTAATGAAGTGGGAATTTCTCATCCAGTTTCAGATATTCATTTCAAAGCAAAATGGCCGGAAAAAACTCGTGAACAAATTGTTGCAAACCTCATTGATGTAACTGAATATGCAGCAAAAACTTGTGGCTTACGTACGTTTGTTCATGGTGAAGATAGTACTCGCGCAGATTGGAGTTTTGAATCTAAATTAATTAATAGTGTTGCTGAAGCAGGTGCAGAATGTTATCGTATATGCGATACAGTAGGCATTGGTCTTCCAGATATTGATGCACCATTACCAAGTGGTATGCCTGCAAAAGTTATTGCAATTAAAAAGGAAACAAAAATTAAATCTATCGAAATTCATGCTCATGATGATTTTGGTAATGCAGTTAATAATACTATGGCTGCAATCATAGCTTCTCAAGGTATTTGGGACCAAGTATATGCAAGCACTACTTTCCTAGGTATTGGTGAACGTGCAGGTAATGCTGAAACAGAAAAGATCCTTTTGAATCTGTATTTACACCGTGGTGTACGCAAATTTGAAGGTAAAACACAAAAACTAAAACAAATAGCTGAATGCATCGGTAAAGCCACAGGTTTTCACGTGCCACCTAACAAAGCAATTATAGGTGATTATGGTTTTGCTCACGAATCTGGTATACACACTCATGGCGTCCTTAGTAACCCATGGACTTACGAGCCATACCCGCCAGAGCTTGTTGGCAATCAACGCAGACTAACCGTGGGAAAACAAAGCGGTAAAGGCATAATTAAACACAAAATGACTGAATTCACAGGCAACGAACCAACTGACCAAGATGTCGCAACAGTCGTAGACAAAGTTAAAGACATTTACGCAAACGGCAGACGAGCATCACTAAATGATGACGAATTCAAAAAAATTCTTCAAAACCTAAACTTTCTCAAATAAATCATTGAATGTTATGGATAAACCATAATTAATTCAACAATTTTTTACCCTATCTTTGAATTTTTAAGAGAACAACAATACTGTAACCACACTTTAGTTTATCGACAGTGGACATAAACTTAAAAGTTTAATTACATATTTTATTTTAGGACTACAGTAAAGTATGATTTCACAAAAAAAACCGAAATTTAACAAAATTTTTCTGCTTATAATTTTTGGTTTAGCTATCTTCATAGTTTACTTTGTATTGTTCATAGACTTGGGAAATTTTATTGAAACTATTTCACAAACTAATCTTGTTATCTATGGAATTTGTTTTATTATTTACCTTATTGGAATCTTCTTCTCATCTATGGCTTGGCGTAGTCTGCTAAACACGTTAGACGTAAAAATAACTTCAAAAAAAGCTTACCTTTTCACATGGGTAGGCCTGTTTTTTGATACAGTCATCCCACAACTTGGTTTATCTGGTGATGTAATCAAAACGTATTTGCTTAGTAAATCCTCAAATGAAGATACTGGAAAAATTGGTGCGGCTGTTATTTGCCAAAAACTTGTAGTAATGACTGTGACCGTAGTTACCTTCAGTATAGGCTTAATTATAGTACTTTTTAACTATACGTTGGAACCTTTAACTATGTTTTTTATTACTCTATTTTTGATGTTATCTGTTATTTCTCTTTTTTTAGTTTACTATTTAAGTATTAAACCCAAAGCTACTGATACTTTATTGCATTTTATAACACGATTTATTTTGTTTTTTCGTAAAAAATGGGACTCAACAACTTTCAAACAGCAAACAACAGAAACTTTAGGTAATTTTCACGTAAGTATTAATGAATTAAAAACTAAACCTCGCATTTTGGTGCTATCGTCTATTTATTTATTTTTAAATTGGTTTTTTGATATCAGCGTAATGTTTTTAGTATTTGTTGCATTAGGACATTCTGCGCCAGCTGCTAGTGTACTTATAGTTTATACGATTTCAGGTGTACTGCAAGCTGTTGGACTTGGAATATTTGGTGTCAACGAAATTATTATGGTTTCAACATTTAGTGTACTTGGTTTACCTGTAGGGCTTGGTGTTTCAGTTACCCTACTTACACGAGCAGTAACTTTGTGGTTTAGGCTAATTGTATCTTATGGGGCATTTCAGTATATAAGTATAAAAATGGCAAAAAAGTAAATAGTGTTATTCATATGCTTGGTGATAGTAAAGTTTTTTTGTTTTCTTTTTATGCGCAACCGCCAAAAACACTATTTCAGAAAAACAAGCAACATAGCTAAACGGTTTTTAGCAAGTAATTTTTAAAAAATACAGGTTTTCGGAGATCGATTATGATTTTTTCTTTGTTTATATTATTAGTTTTTACATGAAAGTATTTGTCTGTTTTTGGTTTCTTCCATCATCAGCATAGTTGATGGTGAACTCTTTTATGAAAAGTTATTTACAAGGGGGTGCAAAATTTTTGTTTGATTTGATTTTGGTTCTAGTATACAACTGAATATAAGCGTTTCTTGCAGTGTTAAAACAACCTTTTTTATTATGATACTACTGTAAAGTGTTTGGAGTTGGGTGTTTGACTAATACTTCCACGTTACATATTGGTTTAGACGATACCGATTCAATCGAAGGTGGTTGCACTACATATCTTGCTGCAGTTTTGATAGACAAACTCACACAAATATCTGATGTGCAATTCATTGATTATCCCGTATTGATACGGCTTAATCCAAATGTATCTTGGAAAACTCGAGGAAATGGTGCACTCTGTTTACGTTTTCGCTGTCCATCACAATTAGTTGGTTATATTAAACAGTTAATTTTGAATCTTTGGGAACAGTATTCACAGGTGGATAAAAAAGGAACTAACCCGGGTCTTGTATTTTATCAGAATGAAACTATTCCACAAGAGTTAACCGCTTTTTCTCGTCGTGCAGAAACCAGTATAGTTACTATAAAAGAAGCCGTTAAACTGGTTTGTAAGGTTGGTGCAGAAGCGTTAGGTTACAACACATGTCGTGGCATAATTGGTGCTCTATCTGCTATAGGTGAAACTTTGACTGGTGATTATACTTACGAGTTAATTGCTTATCGTACACCAGTTAACTGGGGTACCAAACGGCTTGTTGATAAAGAATCAATTTTTAATATGGATAAGCTGTTACAGCCAAAAGTTTTTAACAATGTGGATTTTGAAAAAAAACGTGTTATAATAACTCCTCACGGAACAGACCCTATTTTGTTTGGTATTAGAGGTGAGTCAGCAAATGTGGTCAAGCAAGCTTTTGAACTTGTTAAATCTTTGGAGACTGTGGAGCGTTGGGTAATTTTTAGGTCAAATCAGGGTACTGACGCACATTTGAGACATGTTAATTCTGTGGATGAATTGGAGCATTGTAGTTCTGTGATTCTGAAGGGGATTGTTTCAAAAAATCCTCAGATTGTACCTGTACGGCATGTGATTTTTAGTATTAAAGACTTTTCTGGTGAAGTAGATTGTGCCGCGTATGAACCTACAGGGATTTTGCGTAAAATTGCACGTGAGCTTGTAATTGGTGATCACGTGGAAGTTGTGGGTGCTGTACATAAGGCAACAAAATCTAAACCCTTAACTATAAATCTCGAAAAAATTCGTGTCATATCACTTAATCAAAAGGTGGTGCAACAAAATCCTTTATGTCCTGTTTGTAAAAAGAGTTTAAAATCTATGGGAAAACATCAAGGGTTTCGATGTAAAAAATGTGGTGAAAAATTTTTACATCTTAAAAAACAAGGGATTGTTAGTCCGCGAACACTTAAAGTAGGTTTATATATATCTTCAGTTCGTTCACAACGTCATTTGACTAAGCCCTTAAGACGGTTTGGACAGGAAAAACAAAATGTGTCAGCTGTACTTATTCATGATTGGCACTCACCTTAGTATCTTACGAGTGAAATTCTTTGCAAATAGTGCAGAAAATTAAATCAAGATAACACTCTTGTCAGTGAAGGTATTACAACAAGTTTTCTAAGTTCAACCCAGTCAACAAAACATGTCGTCCAAAAATAGGTAAATAATGTTTAAAACAATGGTGGTGTCCTGAGTTAAGTGGAGTGATGGGTTCTGTTGAAAAGTATAATGTTTTTGATCAAATTTATGGGTAAATTTGGTATAAGATGGTTTTTGAATATCAAGGGCTTTTTTGGGCTAATAAATTACATCAATTAATTTTTTAGTGGGTGGAACATTGGGCACAATACCCTGCTCCAAACAATCAATCATATCTTGTTTGTCACGATATCATTTATCGAGGGTAGCTTCTAAAATATCCAAATTAAAAACCTTTTTCACCTCCCCAATCACAGGTGCAATCAAACCATGATCAGAAGGATGATTTGTAACTGCGTATGTTGCTATTAGGTGGTGTTTGGAGTCTACCGGTTGTTTGGACGTTGTATCCAATGTTAAAGCTGTCTTTGAATTTCATTAGTTTGGCTTCTGTGGTTTGTTAATGATTTTTGTGTTTCACCATTTGTTTTTGTTCTTTTTGGTATTTTTCGTATTTTGTTTTTCTTTGGGTGTGTGTGGCTATTTTTTTGTTTGATTTCTTTTTTGGTGAATTTGTGTTTGTTTGTTTTTTCTGTATCATTTTTTCTAGGTTTGGTGATGTGTTGTTTGATGTTGTTGTCTATGTGTTTTATGTGGTCGTCTAGTTTTGTTAGGGTAGTGTTTTGGTGTTTGGTGTTGTCGGCTTTAGTTTGGCGTCGTTTTGTGTTTCGTATTCTTTTTTTGAAGAGGTTTTGGGTTGTTGCAGAAGAGGTTTTATTGTAGGTTGTTTGTTTTAGTGTTTTTGGGTTGTCTTTTTTTTGGTCTGTTATTGTTTTGAGGTTTGGGTGTTGGTTTTGGTATAGTCATATTATTTTGGGGTTTTTTGCTGGTTTTTTGTTGGGTCGTGTTTTGTTGTGATGTTGTATGTGTGTGGTTTTGGTAGTGGTTGTGGTGGGTATGTTGGTTGTTTTTTTGTTTTTGGTGTGGTTTTTGTTGGGTCTAGTTTTTGTAGGTTTGGGGTGTTTGTGTATGTGTTTATTAGTTTTGTTGGTTTTTCTTTTGTTATGTAGTGTTTTTTTTGTGTGGTGTTGGTGTTGTTTGGTGTTTGTTTTGTAGTGTTGTGTGTGGCATGTTTTTTGTTTCTGTTGTGAGTTTTGTGTTTTGTTTTATTGTGTTTGATGTATTTGAATGTGTTTTGTGTTTGTTTTGTTTTTATGTTTTTGTTGGTGTTTTGGGTTTTGTGGTGGTGTGTGGTTGTTTTGTTGTTAAAATGTGCTAGTTTTCGGACAGTCTTAGGGGTGAAATTATTTTGGGCAAAGACACAAAAACCCATGGGTAGAAAAGTTTTTTAGTATGAAAACTTTTCTTACAATAATGGTATTATTTAATATGCAGCGTACTATAAGGGCTGTTTTGTTTATTGTTGCCAGTTTGATACTATCAAATTTAACCATAATCCAACCCTGTATAGTGCAGGCAACAATACCCACACCCACCCATCCAGCCATTTATATACAACTTAATGATTTGGGCTACATCGTGTCATACGAACGATGGTTAACCGTGTACATAGGACCATCTCAAACCTTTACGCCCTACACAGATTCCGAAGAACACCAAATAGACCTATACTATAATGTCCGATGGAAAAACCACCAAGACAATACATGGAAAAGTCTCGACCAAACTCTCGAACAATATTTCGGAGGAAAAACGTATTACCTGCCCCACGACTCTGGAACAAATAATCGCCCCGCTGACCGCGTTACTCTATCTTTTGGTATCAATGGGTACGACACTAGTGCTTCTTATGCAGGGGTGGTTGTTCCAAATGTTGAAGAACTTGATTTTCAGGCTGAAGCAATTATAGGATATTACACGGAAGATTGTGTTTTGATTGGCAATTCAAGCGGGTGGAGCAACATAGTAGTTTATAATATGAATCAGCAATCGAACACAATAATTCCAGACACAGTTTGCTCATCCTCAACCCTTGGTAACTCTCCTGCCCAGAATGATTATGGCTTAAAACTGATGGCAGGGTTGTTTCTTTTGGCAATAGGTGTAACAGTTGCAGTTGTTTTGTTCATATTTAAAAAAACTATACGTCCATAACCCACTAGATGATTGCACGATTAAAAATTTTCAACCGTAACTATTATGAGTTTTACATTTTTTGTACTATGAATTCAAAATAACCTACCAAAAACAAACAAAACTCAAAAATACACCCAAAACACCCCCCACAACCAAAAAATATTTACAGTACATTTATACTATAAATACACAATAAACAAAACAAAGAAAAAAACCCCAATGACACGACCAACAAACCCAAACACACAATACACAATAAAACCCCACCACAACAACAAATACACATACACCAGCACCCAACCACCCCACACCAACCCAAAAACAAACAAAAAAACCTACAAATACAAACACTGACGAACAATCGACCAAAACAAAAAATTCACCCCAAACAAAACCTACCACCTAACCCCACCACAATAACGCAACAAACTCATACTCCCAAAAGACTGGAACCTAACCCAAATCACAAAAACAACAAACCAAACAACAAACACCACATGCGACACCAAATACCAAAACAAACTCTACAAAGGCATATGACTCCTCGAACAAATCACCCAAAAAACAAAACTAAAACAAAACCTACTAACCATCTTTAACCAAAACCAAACCACAGTAAACAACATCCTAACACTCACCATATACCCCCACATAACAAAAAACACCTACAACAAAATCAAGATGGCAAAAAAACGTAAAAACACCCTCAACAAAAGAACTAACCCCCACAACCATAACAAGACTCACCCAAACCATAACAAAACAACACAAAATAGACTTCTTAAAACTCCACGCCCAACACCACGGCAAAGAAGAACTCTGCGCAATCGACTCCACCACCCGATCCGCCTACGGAAACTGCCTAGCAGACATCCGATGGGGCAAAAACAAAAACAACCACCTCCCTCCCACAAACCACAGAAGTCGTAGTCTACTCCCTAACCAGCCACATGCCCATATTCTACCAAACCTTCCCAGGCAACATGCCCGACGTTAAAAGCCTACAAACTATTCTTACAGTATTAAATCACGCAGGCTTTAAAAACGCCATATATATCACTGATCGTGGATACGACTCGTTGCACAATCTAAACGAATTCATCCTTAGGGAGCAGTCGTTTATTATGTGTGTGAAAACTGTTCAAAGAGAAGTTGCTCAAATTATCAAAGGGTTGGGTTCTTTTAGTAATTGTCTAGAGGGGATGAGTGTGGATGCAAAAACTAGGCTTTATTATAGGTAGTATGATGTTAGTTATGAAGTTGAGGGGTGTTTTGGTAAAAAGTTTGTTGGGTTAATGTTGAATTTGTATTTTGATCCGATGTGTTGTAGTGCGGCTCTTTTAGAGTTGGATATTATGGTTGCTGTTCAGCGTGAGGCTCTTTTGGAGTTGGTGAAGATGGGTGTGTTTTGGGTGATGAGGTGTTTGTTAGGTGTGTGTTTTGTTTTTTTAGGGTGGTTTGTGATTTGTTTGGGGTGGTTGTGTTGTTTGGGGTTGATTTGAGGCGGGTTGATGGGGTGTGTGTGTTTGTTGGGTTTTTTGTTTTTTTGTTTTTTGGTGTTGGGTTTGGTGTGTTGCGGGTTTTGGAGGTGTATGGGTTGTGTGATGTGTAGGTGAAGTGTTTTGGTTAGATGGGGGTTCTGTTGGGGTTTGGTAGGTAGTGGGTTTGGTTTGAGGGTGGGGAGGTGGGTTTGTTGTTTGTTTTGTTTGTGTTTTTGGTGTTGGGTTTGTATTTGTGTTTTGTGTGGTTGTGTTCGTGTTTGTGTGGTTTGTTTTGTTCTTGTTTGGTGGTTTTGGATGGGATGCGGTTGGTTTGGTTTATTGAGTGTGTGGGGTTTGGTGGGGTGGTTTTGTTGTTTGTTGGGTTGTAGTTGGTTGTGTGTGGGGTATTTGGTTTTGAGGTTCCGGGTGGGTGTGTTTTTGGTTTAGGGTCGGAGGTTGTGCGTAGGCGGGGGCGGTCTTTGAAGAAAGTTGTTTCGCAGGGTTTATAGTACAAAAAATGAAAAACTCAGGTTTTTTAGTTAGGTTTGTAAGTTTTATTTTGTTATGTTGTGAAAGAAATGGTGAATGGTGTGTAAAAATTGAAATTTGTTGGTTAAAAATGTTGGTGGTAGTGGGTATAATTATAAGAAATCAGGTTATTTATTTATACGTGGGAACTCTTAAATTATAATAGTTTTTAGTGTTTATTATTTTTGTATTCTCAAACTGCTCGTATACTATGCTAAATGGTAAAAAAGGATGTAGAAAAATGTGAAAATTACACCATTACGCAAGTAAATACGATGAAACAATAATTAGTACTAAAGCCTAATATGTTTTTTATAGTTAATGGATTTATATGTTTGGTCGTTGCTCTTTTTCATTTTCAGGGTTTTTGTTCATTTCTCGTTTCATTGAAATTAATCCTAAAATCGTTACAATTATGCCAACTGCAAGCAGGATTTCTACATATTCCGAACCAAAGTATTGATCAAGAATCATCCAAGTACTGCGAAAAACTAGCACTGATGCTAAGAGTATTACCAGCTCAATAACGAGAGTTTTTATTTGCATACTTAATGTCTACAACACGGGACCATAAAAATTTATCTACCCGTTTAATACTATAAAATAATAATCAAAATAGTAAATTTGAGCATCAAGCAAATGTACTATAGGATATACTTTAAATCTGTGAAAATCATCCTTCTCCAAGTAACTTTAATTTACATTGCACAGAGGTAACTTTATGGTTGAGAAACGCTTTCCAGCAGAAGCATACGAATTACCATTCTTTAAACAGGAAGGTTTTATACGTAAACATTGTCCAAAATGCGGTGACTATTTTTGGACACAAGATCCACATATGGAAACCTGTGGAGAATCAAGTTCTGTCGAATGTGGGCATTACTCGTTCATCGGAAACCCAGCAACAACAAAACGTTATACTCTACCTGAAATGCGTGAAGCTTTTCTTTCATTTTTCGAACATAACAATCACACACGCATCAAACCTTACCCTGTAGTAGCTCGATGGAGAAGCGACATTTACCTAACACATGCAAGCATCATTGATTTCCAACCATACGTAACCGAAGGCATTTCTCCACCTCCTGCAAATCCATTAGTTATTTCACAACCAAGTATACGATTAACTGATATCCCTAATACTGGACCAACATTTGGTAGGCATTTAACCATTTTTGAGATGGGTGGTGCTCATGCATTTAATCTGCCCGATAAAGAAGTCTATTGGAAAGATGACACTGTTCGTTTCCATCACCGTTTTGTAACCGAAGTTTTAGGTATAAAAAGTGAAGAAGTTGTCTACAAAGAAGGTGTATGGATTGGCGGCGGTAATGCAGGTCCAGATGTTGAATGCATACTGCGCGGTTTAGAAGTTGGTACCCTTGTATTTATGCAGTATAAAATGGTTGGTGATGACTTTGTTGAATTACCCATACGCACAGTTGATACAGGCTACGGTATTGATCGTTTTACATGGATAAGTCAAGGTGTACCAAGTTGTTTCCAAGCAATCTATGGTAATATGCTAAACAAAATTTATGACTTGGCAGGTATAACTAATGTTGATAATGATTTTCTTTCCCAGGTTGCAAAATATTCTGGTCTTGTCAACGTGGATAAAACTGCAAATCGTATGGTACTGCGAAAACGTGTTTCTCAACTAACTGATATTAGTCTTAAAACATTGGAGCAAAAACTTATTCCAGTTGAAAATGCTTGGGCCATAATGGATCATACAAAAACTCTTAGTTTCATGTTAAGTGAAGGTGTTGTACCTTCAAACATTCAAGAAGGGTATTTAGCCAGATTGCTTTTCCGTCGTACCTACCGTTTAATGTTAAATTTGAATATTAATATTGACAGTTTATATGATATAATAGAGTTACAAGCTAACTATTGGTCAAAAGATTTTCCACAGATTAAGACAATGCAAACTGAAATTATTGAAATGCTTAAAAATGAAGAAGAAAAATTCCAAGATACTCTTAAACGTGGCGAGGGCATGATTAAACGTATAGCTGATGACCTTAAAACAAAAGACACTGGTAAATTGCCTGAAACAACTTTAACTGAACTTTATGACTCACATGGTTTACCTCCTGAAATTGTTAAACAGGTAGCTGAAAAAGAAGGTATACAGGTTGATGTGCCTGAAAATTTTTATTCTCTTATAGCTAATCGACATATGAATGCCAATAAACCTGTTGAAGAAGCGCAAATTCAAGTAGAAAAAACTCTCAAAGAAGTTGCAGAACAATTGCCACCAACAGAGCCGCTATACTATGTTGATGCTTACATGAAAGAATTTGAAGCAAAAGTCATCAAAATAGTTAATGAAAAATATGTGATCTTGGATCGAACTTGTTTCTATCCTGAAGGTGGTGGTCAACCTGCAGATGAAGGTTGGTTAAACTTTAACGGTGTTATGGTTGCAGTAGTAGATACACAAAAAATTAACAAAGTTATAGTACACAAAATTAATGCAAATGCGCCTTTTAAAGAAGGAATAACCCTTAAAGGTTCTTTGAATTGGGATAAACGTTATAATTTGATGAAAGCTCACACTGTAACACATCTTGTTAATGGTGCAGCACGTCGTGTTCTAGGTAATCATGTCTGGCAGTCAGGTGCACAGAAAGGTCTTGAAACTTCTCGTCTTGATATTTCTCATTATAAACGTTTAACACCTGAAGAAATTCACCAAATTGAACTTTTAGCAAATCAAGCAATTATGGCAAACATAAAAATCGATATAGCTTGGTATTCTAGAAACGAGGCAGAAGCACGTTACGGGTTTAGACTCTACCAGGGCGGTGCAGTTCCAGGTAAAGATATTCGAGTTGTTAAAACTGGTGATTGGGATGTTGAAGCTTGTGCAGGAACTCATCTTAAAAGCACAATTGAAGTTGGTTTAATAAAAATTATTTATACTGAACGTGTTCAAGATGGTGTAGAACGTTTAGGTTATGCAGTTGAACTTCAGGCACTTAAAGAAATTCAGAAACAAGAAATATTGCTTTGGAATGTCGCAGCTATTATTGGTGCACCAGTTGAAAAACTTGACAAAACTGTTGAAAAAGTCATGAAAGACTTCAAAAATGTTCAGCAAGACAAACGACGTTTAATTAAGGAATTATCAGAAAAGGAAAGTCAAACAGCACAAACACAGGATGTTGCTCAAGAAATTAACGGTGTATACATCGTTAAACGCGACTTTGGTGATGTTATTGATGTTGATCGTATGGTAGCCACCGGTAGTGAAATCATCAAACAAAATTCTGCAACAGTTGTGGTTTTCTACGGAACAGACGGAAAAACAGTGCGAATCATGATAATGGCAGGTGACTGCGCAACAGCAAAAGGTATTCACGCGGGACAAATCATCAAACAATCTGCCCCTATCATAGGCGGAGGTGGAGGTGGAAAACCAAATTTTGCACAAGGCGGGGGAACATTGCCAAATAAACTACAAGAAGCCATTAAAACAGTTGAAGCCACAATCAAACAACAAATCAAACCATGACTCCCTTTACTTTACTAAAAACAAAAACAACACACACAAATTTTAAGCAAACAATTTATTGTTTGGTTCAAATATTAACTCATAATCACATAAATTCACAGGCGATAAAATGAGTCTACGTTTAAACCCTGAATACGAAAAAATGTTACCCACAATGACCCTAGAAGAATTCGAGCAACTTAAAGAGTCTATTCGAACAGAAGGACAACATTATCCCATTATTGTCAGTGAAAGTCTTGAAGTTCTTGACGGACACCACCGTTTTCGCGCTTGCACAGAATTAGGTATTGAACCTGACTTTGAAGTTAAACATTTTGAAGATAAACTATTGGAAAAAAAGTTCGTAATCGAAGCTAATCTACGACGGCGTCATCTAAACAATTTTCAACTTGTTGAACTCGCTGTGCCTCTTCTAGAGATCGAAAAGGCTATAGCAAAAAAATACCAAACCAAAAATAAACAAAACCAACCTAACCAGCCAGAAGAGACAACTGTTGTTGACTCATTTTCTGAATTCAAGCCCAGCGAAAAAACTGTTGATTTAGTTGCCAAAAAAGCAGGTGTATCAACTCGGACACTTGAGCGGGGTAAAAAAATTATTGAAAAAGCAAGTGAAGATGACAAACAAAAATTACGCGAAGGAAAAACAAGCATCAGTAAAATTTACCAAGAAATAACGCCACAAAAAACCTCTCTAAAAACAGAAGTCAAACCTCAAATTCAGTTATCTGATGAGCAATTTCTTCATAATAAGAATGTATTAATAGAAATTTTTCAGCGTATGATTGAGCACGATTTGTTTTGTCCAGAGTGTGGTAATAAAATATTTCAATGTAGTAAATGTCGTAAACCTCTCAGTGATCTTGTAAAAGATGTATCATCACAATTAACGCCGAATATGCTTCCACAGTCACGTCAGTTAAATACTGAACATGATGCTCAAACAGAAGAAGATGACCATACGTCTGCAAATGGTGATGAAGAATTCACAGATGAATTTTTTTAATCATTTTTTATCTCTACAGTGTTCTAGTTTGTTAAAATTTTTGTATGTGTTTGGCTCGTATGAATATACGTGCATGAACATGTGTGTGTTGTTGTGTTTGTTGAACGGAAATAACGTAAATTTTTATTGTTCGATTTAAAATGTGCAAAGAAACTCTTTTTTCACATAGTTGAATGTATACAATTTTTTTGTGTGGTGTGTTGTTTTTTGTAGTGGTGGTTGGTGTTTATTGTTTTTGTTGGTTGTATCGAAAAATCTATGTTTGAATTGTGGGTTAGGTTAAGGTCTAAATGGTGATTTGATTTATGTTGTGTTATGTTTGGTTATGTATGTGTAGGTTGGTGGTTTAGTTATTTTGTGTCGAAAACGTTTTGTTCTTTACGGGTGAATTTGGCAAAAAGGCTATATGTTACGTACAAGTTGTTACAACAAATGAAACATAAAATATATTACATAATATTGGTACTTGTAGTTTTGTTAGTTGTGTTAGTGGCAGTAATTTATGCGGCTCAACCAGATGTTAGGCCTGAAGTAGGTGTAAAAGTTGGTGATGTATTTACATACAAAATGGTGGGTGTTGCAGAGTGGGCTGATGAGGGTGTAGCTATACCTAACGAGTTTATTGCTGTAAACTCAACAGATTATTATCGTATTCAGATAACAGGTGTTGAATCTACAAATGTCTCGTACACGGAGATTACTCAATTCCATAATGGTACCAGCTATATTTATGATGGTGCAATTGATGTTGCAACAGGAGCTAGTTCTGGTGAAGGAAGTTTCTGGGGTATTTATGCTATAAATTTAGCGGTTGGTAAACAATCTCGCCCAGATTATGCTGAAGGTGCAGAAATTGATAGTGTTGAAATTGTACCGTATAGTGATGGTGATCGGACAACAAATTTTATGTCTGTAAGTGGAACGTTCTATGATATGGACGATGAAACTTATTCTACAACTTATGAGTCATATGCTTACATTTATTTTGATAAAGAGTTAGGTGTACTGGTGGCACTTCAAAACAGGCAAATTTATAATAATCCTCAAATCATGTTAACTGTTTATTATGTGCTAGTAGAATCAAACGTTTTACAAGTAGACACAAATACTATAAATGCTCTCGAAGCTCTTTCTTAATCTCATTTTTTTTATAAAATTTTTGTTATATATCTGTTATTTCTCAGCAGGTTCTGGTTATGTATAATGTTTTATAGTAAAACATTTTTCACACAACATTTACTCCGTTTTTCATTTATTTCACAACCTCAATTTCTGCCGAAAAATCACATACTTTAGTCGTTATTATTGTTTGGTGATGGTTGTGTATTTTGTCAATGTGATAGTGTAATATTCGTGTTTTAAGCACACAATTTTTGAATCATTTAGAATATGTATATACAACTTTAGAATCTACAAATAATAACGAAAGGCTACTATACATAACTGTTTACAGATAGAAAACATGCTCTACACCCAGCTAAATAATAAATATAAATTCATGTTTTATGTATAAACTATACATTTTTGTAGCTATAAAAACGTGTTATAAAATAGAAAAAAGTAAAAGTGTTGAATTACCTTTTAGGTTCTTGATTTATCTGTTGACTCGCCAGTTGGCATTCCAGTTGGTAGATCTGGAAAGCTTGCGCCAATTTTTTGTTCGGCAACTATGGCTGCTTCAGATAAAATTTTTGATGCATCTTCATTGACTGTGTTAAAGTTGAGTGACATTCCGCTACCTTGTCCTGCTTCCAACATTACACCACTTAGTAGATCACCGATTTCACCCAATTCATTTTCTGCGGCTGGTAGAATTCCTCCCATTCCAGAATTCACGCTACGAAGTACACCAATACACGGACCTAACATGGATACTATGTCGCCCAGTTCTGTCACGGTTTTTATTCTAAGGCTTATTTGGTCAAGAGCAAGTCGAGCGTTCATGACAATTCTGGTCATTTTGCGAATTTCAGATAGCTCAGTGGCGTAAATATTTGCGTGAGCCATATCATGTTGTTGATAAGAGTCTACGAGTTTTGTAAATAACGCTTTATCTTTTTGTATAAAACGCTCACTTGTTTGTTCTAAACGTTGGATTTGAATGTCAAGTTTTCGTGTTGCCATATCCAATTTTGGTTTTAATGGTTGTGGGGGTCTAATTGTTTGGTTAATTGAATTTAGAATAGTATTTTCTCTTTTTTGATCCCATTTTTTTGCGAAATTTTCAGACATTGAATTAATAACTTCCTCTAAAAATGTATTCACTATTGAGAGGTACTTAATGCTTGCTAATATGTAGATATATATGTTAAAATGTTTGAATTAGTTCTGATCTATTTGAAAGGTAAAACAATTTTGCGCTGAGAAATAATAAGAAATAAATTGTATATAATCTATTACTTTTATAAGGTGTAGAGCAATAAACGATTTTCCGCCTATAGCATTTAAAGTTGGAACAGGGCAAACCAAAAACGATCGCTTTTGGCTTACCAAGAAAAAAGAACAATATGAAAAAACTTGGAAAATTAGTGGTCAAAAAATGTTGCAAAAAATTGAAGCTGTATGTGGTGATACATTTCCAGATATTGCTAAAGAAACTGGTATCCAAGTTTTACTTTATAAGAAAACGTCTCAAAATAGGTATGGTTGTATCGAAGAAAGTAACCCCTTAGAAATTAGTATATATTTATCAAAAACAGATAACAATAATACAACAAAAGAACTGCTAATACGTATGTTAGTTCACTCATTCATATGGCAACAATACGAATATCGTTTTCGTAACCGTGAACAAACACTCTTTGAAGACATTCTTGCCGACGAATATGTGACATCAGTTGCTACATTTATGGTGTTAGGACGAAAACTTGGAAAAGCTAACTGTGCTAAAATCTTAGAACAAGCCATAGATGAAACCGTTTACAGATTATCCAAAAAACAAACACAAAATAAACTCATAGATTTAGTGTATAGTTTCTTCCAAGAAGAAAATCTTAAAATCAAAAAAAGTCCAAATATAATAGAACATCGCGAAAAACTTATATTAAAACTGTTGACTTTTTTACCTAAAAATATTATTATTGATTTAAATTTTAGTTCTGAATAGACTTTATGAAAGATCCTGCCTTTAGTTTACCTTGCTGGTTAGCCCGATCGTTACTTGGTCAAAACGACCGTTGAGTAGACTGGGCTTAACCCGAGCGGC
>JGI24702J35022_10000169_pt1 | contig 34308 bp, 26 predicted proteins | sample TergutTh196P4_FD_35022 | JGI IMG/M metagenome (IMG submission 35022) | reverse complement strand
AACCTGGCCCCGGTGCCGGCCAGCCCGCCGGAGCTGACCTGCCGTGCGGCAACGCTGATCAAGTACCGGCAAAGGCTGCTCGAGCTGGACAGGCTGATGGGAGCGTACCGCAGCCTTTTGGAAAAGGACTACCAGGTGATGAGGGGCGTCCAAAGGGCGCTGGAGGGGGCCGACCAGGCCTTGTCCCAGAACCTGGTGCGGTAAGGGCAGGCTAGGAAGATGGCGATACCGGACGAGGGGGGCGGCAGCCCCTACCTGATCGACTACGACCAGATGACCGACCTTGGATTTTGCCTCCAGGGGCTCACCTCCGGGTGGGGCGGCCAGCTGCAAGACATCGGCGAGGCGGTCAAGGCCATCCTCGGGCTGGGCGACTTCCGGGGCGCGGCAGCCGACAGCACGAAGGGCTACCTGTCCGAGGTCCATGCTGTCGTCCTGCTTAGCCTGGGCGAGATAATCAGCGAGGTCAACACCCGTTTCCTGCTTTACAAGGACGGCTACCTGGCCTCGGTCGACAGCAGCCTGCATGCCCGCTTGGACGAGGAAGTGATACAGGACACCTTCCAGGCTTTCGACAGCTCGCGGAACGGGTTCGACGCCAGGCATGCCAGCATCCAGCGGATAGCCGAGAGCATCAGCGACATCATGGGCGCCCAGGCCCCGTCCCCCTATGGCGTCAGCGACGCCTACGACACCGTGCTGGACAACCAGAAGCGGCTGCATGAGGGCATTGTCGCCTACGAGTCCGAGCACGTCTTAGCAGACTTCGCCAACCTGGACTCGATGATCGGCGCCCTGCTTGGCTTCATCGACGAGAACCTGCTTCGGGGCGCCTCGGGCGTCGCGGGCTACGTCCCCGGGTCGATCGCAGCCTCAAACAGCTTCCAGACGCTGTGCCGGTCCCTGCAAAACGCCTACGACGACCGGGCCGGGCTGGCCGAGGAGGTCAGTCTGGCCGCTAACCGCGAGCAGCAGCGCTTGGAGCTGCTTGAGGCAGAGTGGGCCCAGCAGCGCGAGGAGGAGGGCTGGCTGAACCTCCTGCTCGGGGGGCTGGTCGTCGTCGGCGGCATCATCTGCATAGTCGCCACCGCCGGGCTAGCCACCCCCCTGGTGGTGGCGGGCGCCGTTGCTGGCGGGGCCACCATCCTCTACGGCTCGATGAACATGGTCGAAGCCGGGCAAGACATCTATTACGGCTCTGTCGGCGACTACTCCACAGCCGCCTTCAACCCGCTGCGGGACACCGTCTTCGAGTGGGCTTTCGGCGCTGACGGAAAGCAGCAGGCTTGGGACGCCTTCGGCACGGCAGCCATAGTCACCTCGTCTGTGCTCTCGCTGGGCGCGGGGGCCTATGCCTCTGCCTCGGCAGCCGCCAACGCTGGGACATCGGTAGGCCGCGCCGTCGCAGTCTATGGGGCAAAGACGGCAATTACCATTGGCGCTGGTGCCGGGGCTGGCTACGCTGGGCACGAGATAGCGCTCTACTATGGTGCAAGCGAGACAGTGGCAGACATTGTCGGTGTGGTCAGCGGGGCTGCCACCGCCACGGCTGTGGGCTTCGGTGTGCAAGAATTCGACCAGGCTAGGAATGTCAGTGGCTTTTATCAGCCGGCGAATATACCGAGCAGCGAGGTGGTGCTGCCAGAGTTTGACGGGAAAACCACCTATGGGGAGCTTAGGACACCCGATGGCAAGTCAATACCCTTACAATCGGGCGACCCTGACCCGCAGTACTCGAACTATGTGTCGTCGTCACATGTCGAAGGCAAAGCAGCGCAGTATATGAGGGAAAACGGCATAGAGCAAGCCACGGTGTACCATAACAATGCTAATGGGACATGCGGTTATTGCGATAAAATGCTGCCAACCCTGCTGCCTGACGGATCGGAGCTGACAGTGATACCGCCTGCTTCGGCTGTGCCAAACAACCCACAGGCTGTAGCTGCCCCAAAAACATACACAGGCAACAGTGCAGTACCGAAAACCAACCCTAGGTTCAAGTAATGGTGAAAGGAAGAAGAATGCTAGCAGTGTCACACTTTGGGGGAACTGAAGAATGCAGCTCGGCTGACGATCTGAAGGCTCTACTTGGCATGCGCTTTGAGAACGACTCCAACGAGTTTTGGCTCAACCATGAAAACGCCAGCTATCCCTGCATGAGCATGATGGTCGTCGGAGGCTATGCCTGCCTGCACTACTTTCCAGACGACACTAGCACCGGCTTCGTCTCCTCTGGCATAGAAAACGGCTTGGACCCGGACGGCATTACAGTCTTTTATACCAATACCAGCAGCGAAGAGATCGAGGTGTTCAACGACCTCGTGGTCGATGCCCAAGCCGGTGTCGAAGCCCTGATCGGCTTTTTTGACACGCCGACTATGCCAGACAGTATCGAATGGCTGGAGCTTTAACAAGACTAGAAGCACCCTCATGGGTCTGAAACCCTGCACTTTAGCTGTTAGCCAATATCTTTATTGGTCAATGTGTTTGCCTTTGGTCAAGCTGGATGGAGGGTTTGGATAAAAATCGAGCTTGGCCTGCTACTGATTGACGATTGTCTGCGATTTCTTCGAGGAAAATTCATGCAAAAAATAATGTAACTCGGCTAAGCAAATTCCTGACCTGGGCTTTTGTGTTTTAGCTTGTTTTAGAGCAGCGGAAAAATTGCAGACAACCGTCAATCAGTAGCACTTAGCCTTAAAAATGTTTTAGGCAAAGAATATTGTAAAACTAGCATATACAATTAATATCACTGATTTCAGCTGCTCTCAAATAGTCAAGGGGCAGATTAAAAGGTATCTTCCTTCTTTGTCAAAGATCCTAGAAATGATCAGGGGCAAGCGCAGCATGTTGATTTATTCATTTTTAGTAAAGGCGTTCATACTCCAGGCCTATGCTTGGGGTGTGGGATTTCCTATTACTATAAAGACTAGCAAACCCTACTCACCACACATTTTGACTGGCGCCCAGTAAAGGTCTCAATTGTAGAAAACAAGTAGAGGATACTAGCTACACTAAGACGAAAAACACTACGTCTAGTTGTCCGGCGGCTTGCTCTCTGTCGAGCTTGGCGGACTGTCTGCAGGATTCCCAGCAGGGGGGTTTGTCTGCTGCCCGCTCGATGTCTCGTCTGGCGGGATGACCTGCGCCGGGTATTCGACCTGGACTTGGCTGCCAGGTGTAGGAGGCGCGTTTGTCTCCCCATAAAATGGAACGTTTTGGGCATTTGCCACAGGCACATACTGGACGGGCACATACTGGACGGCAGGGGGAGCCGTATAGACGTTACGGCTGCTGGTCAACAGCATGATTACAGTTGCTACTAGCAAGACGATGGTAACCGCTAGGCCTCCCTCCAAGCCAAAAGGGCCGCCGTTGTACAGCGCGCCTTGCGTGGTCGGCTCGAACATGAACACAGTCGTGGTATTCGTCGTTCCGCTGACGGCGATGCCGAAAATGTTGCCCTGGACGAAGTTCCATGACGAGTGGATCGCTGCCACTCCCCAGATATCGCCGCGTTTTACGAAGTATACTGAGGCGAATACCCCAAACAGGAAGAGGTTGATGAAAGCCAAAAGTGAAGTATGCGGATTAAGGAAATGAAGTGCCGAAAAAGCAATGGAGTTGATAGCGATGGCGACAATGATCCGCTGCTTGCGGGCTAGAGACACCAAGAAATAGCCTCTGCAAAGCACCTCTTCGCTCATGCCTTGGATGAGGTAGTACACTAGGTAAATACCCAGCATAAGCCAAGGGATCGTGGGGTTGATGCTAGTGAACATCATGCTACCGGTAAAGTAACAGATAGCAAGGCTGGCAGCCAGCATGACCGAGCCGATCATCAGCCCGTTGAGGTATTCGGCTGCAAGGCCCCGGCGCCGAAAGCCCATTGTCGGGAGCTTGCGCCTTTCGATTGCCCGGCAATAGATGATGGGGATAATGATCATTACGGCGGTAATGAACACGAAGAAGACTATGGGTAGCTCGACATCGTCGCCGGCTAGCAGTGAGTCCAGCTGTGGCAGAAAGGCAAATACTGAAAGCACGTTCTCGACAAAGATGATGATAATCATGATCAAGAAGAAAACCAGTATTTCAACCACTAAAGGCAAAGCCTTGCTTTGCTCGCTGGCCTCGGCAATCATTTTTGGTATGGGTATCAATTCCTTACGTTCAGAGGCAATTTGCTTGCTCATAGACACTCCCTCACTTGTCGGTCACACTTGCTTGGGCAGTCTGATTTGCCCTTTTGCGCATGTTCCGGGCTATATAGCTGTTGCGACTGGCAAGTTTATTCTACCGTCAAATCGCAACTTGTGCAGCCAAACGATGGGCAAAACGTATTTTTGAGTAATTGTTCAATTGTTTGGTGTAGTGGGCGGCTCGAGGTGAGCCGTTTTGGCAGCTTGCCATAAGCAAGAGGCTGCAGCTGCAAACAGGCTGCGTGTCTGAGGTCCAAGGTTTTACAAAGATAGAAGGCTTTAAGGTTTTTTTCGCTTGTATGTAAGAAAAAGCCTATATAATCTACACTACCTTTTAATTGTTTTGTGAGCAGCAAATCAAATTTATTGGCCTGTAAGGCCTAGTTGGCAGTTTTTTAATAAACATGCAAAGGAGTGTTTAAGATGTCAGGGAGAAAACCAATGCCTGCCCAACCAGTGGTTGCCGTAGCCGGAGCCACAGGCGCTGTCGGCCTGGAGATGCTAAAAGTACTCGAGCAGAGGGCTTTTCCAGCCAGTAAGGTCAAAGCATTAGCGTCTGCCCGTAGTGCCGGGAAAACCTTGCCCTTCGCAGGCGGCCAAGGAGGAGAGATCGTCATCGAGGAAATGACCCCGGAAAGCTTCAATGGCGTCGATATAGCCCTGTTTGCCGTAGACGGAAGCATCTCGCTACAGTACCGCGAGGCAGTCGTTGGCGCGGGGGCAGTGATGATCGACAACTCTTCGGCTTTTCGGATGGATGACGATGTGCCCCTCATCGTCCCCGAAGTCAACTCCGAGGCAGTCGATAGCCACTCCGGAGTCATTGCCAACCCCAATTGCTCCACCATCCAGATGGTTATCGCCCTGGCACCCTTGCACAAACTGGCGAAGATCAAGCGAGTGGTCGTCTCCACATATCAATCTGCCAGCGGGGCAGGGGCCGAGGCTATGGACGAGCTATACGAGCAGACCCGCGAGTTTCTAAACGACGAGCCGCTGACGATTGAGCATTTTGCCCACCAAATCGCCTTCAACCTGATTCCGCATATCGACTCGTTCATGGACGACGGGGCCACCAAAGAAGAATGGAAGATGGTTGTCGAGACGAAGAAGATTCTTGGGGATAAGAGCGTGGAAGTCATTGCCAACTGTGTGCGCGTGCCTGTCTTGCGCAGCCATTCGGAGATGATAAACGTTGAGTTCTCCGAGCCCATGGATGTCGATACGGCGCGAGCGGCTTTAAGCGTTGCTCCGGGAATCGAGGTTATGGATAATCCAGCCGAGAGCCTGTACCCCATGCCTGGTCTTTTAAGCGGGACAGACCCGGTTTACCTAGGGCGCATCCGTAAAGACCCGACCGTCATGTGGGGCATTAACTTTTGGTGCGTGTCTGACCAGTTGCGCAAAGGCGCAGCCCTAAACGCTGTGCAAATCGCCGAGTTGCTGCTACCATAAACAGCAGATACCAGTCGGTTATACGAAGGAACGAAGGTAATCGATAATCAAGGTATGAATGAAAGCCTCGGCCAAGGGCCGACGATCAGGAGAAGAATATTATGGATTTTACCAATGCTACCGAACCTATTTCAAATGAAGCCAGTAGCGATGGTAGGCTGGATGCTACAGCAGCAGACAGCATCGGGTTCTCAGACTATATGCTCAAAGAGGTATACGAACAGCCCTCAGTCGTGCGAAACGCCTTAGCCAATCGGCTTGACCTGGCAGTCGGGCTGCTTGTGTTTCCTGAACTTGCCATTACGCGGCAGCAATTAGAGGCAATCAGACATATTTATATAGTAGCTTGCGGGACGTCCTCGCATGCCGGCTTGATTGCCCGGGATCTTATCCAGACAATGACTGACTTGACGGTCGAAGTGCAAATTGCATCAGAGTTCGTTTTCCGCAGAACCCCACATCAAAACGACACCATGGTCATCGCGATCAGCCAGTCAGGCAAGACCAGCGACACGTTGGGAGCCGTAGAGATCGCCCGACAAAATGGTGCCTACATAGTGGCAATCACTAACGTCGAAGGCTCGCCGATCACTAGCTCTGCCGACGCCAGCATTTACGTGCACGCCGATGTCGAGCTGGCTGTCCCGGCGACCAAGAGCTACACGGCCCAACTGACGCTGTTAACGCTGTTCGCCATCTACCTCGGCCAAGAAATAGGGCGGCTTAACAAAGCAGAGGTCGAGGCGTTCTATACAAGGCTAATGGGCATACCCGATAAAATCGAGCAGGTTCTGTCGCCTCCCAGCCTGACGCAGATCAAGGCGGCAGCGCAAGAGTGCGCCGATGCTGCCAGTGTGCTCTTTCTCAGCCGCACCAACGGGGTGGTCACCTGCCAAGAAGCTGCCTTGAAGCTCAAAGAGATCAGCTATATCCACGCTGAGGCTTTTCCGGCATTGGAGTTCCTGCATGGCCCCATTGCACTGGTCGACGGGCAGAACAACATTCCGGTCATCGCCCTGTTCCCCCCTGGACAGCCCGACGCTGCGATGCTCGGCGTCACGGAAAGGGTAAAGTCTTATGGTGCAAAGTTGATAGCATTGACCGACACCGAAAACAAACAGCTAAACGAAACCGCCGACCAAACCATCAGTTTACCCCCGGCAGACGAGATGCAGATGCCGTTCGTAGCGGTTGTGGCACTGCAGTTGTTCGCCCACGAAGTCGGCTTGCTGCTAGGCCGGGACATCGACAACCCCCGCTACCTCAGCAAAGCCGTAACCGTCAACCAAGACGGCAACTGACATTTTTTATGTGGAGAAAACCATTGTGCCTGAAGATATAAACAAGCAGGAAGAACCAGTTTTTGGTGAGGCTGCCCCGACCAGCGCAGAGGCTGCCCCGACCAGCGCAGACGCAGCCCCGACCAGCGCAGATGCTGGCGACAGCCTCCCTGACGCCGGCCTTCCAAACGCCGGCTTTCCTGGCGCAGGCCTCCCCGCCGACGGCCTCCCAGACGCCTCGAACCTGGCCGGCTTGGGCGTGGACATCATCGAGATAGGCCGCCTGGAACGGGCTTTCCAACGAGTGCCGACGATGCGCGAGCGTTTGTTCACCGAGGCAGAGATTGCTTATATCGAGGCCAGGGCCCGTCCCATAGTGCACTACACCCTGTTCTTTGCTGCGAAAGAAGCTGTGCTTAAAGCATTAGGGACCGGGTTTGCCGGAATGGGATGGACCGATGTCGAAGTGCGCCATACCAAAAACGGGCGTCCTTATCCACATCTGACAGGAGCTGCAGAAACCGAGGCTAATCGGCAGGGGATTGTCGCAATCGAGCTTTCATTGTCTTATACTCATCAGGTAGGAGTGGCTTCAGCTGTAGCTATCCGCAAGCAGGACCGTCCAACGGTCGCCGATGTGGTTGACAGCAAGGCTGAGCTGATGCGTCAGTTCAAGGAGCTGCGCTCTGTGCTGGACGAGATGCAGGCAGAGCTGGAAAGCGACTTGTAAGGGGGATTGGGATGAGCTTGCCGCCAGTCGATCCTAACTCGAATAAATACACGCGCGGAAGCCTCTTGGTCATTGCAGGCTCAAGGCGCTTTCCCGGATCGGCAGTCCTGGCTGCTATGGCAGCAGAGCGCACCGGTGCGGGCTACACCACTTTGGCCGTCCCAGAATCGGTTGTCCAGGTGGCCCAAGCCCATCTGCTCAGTGTGCCTGTCGTTGCGGCTGCTGAGACAGAGGGCTGCTTTGCCGCTGATGCCCTTCATGACATACTGCTTGGCTTAAGGCATGTTGACACGATACTTATAGGCCCCGGACTGACAGTGACAAAGTCTACGGCGTTGCTGCTTGAAGAGCTGTTCTCACAGGCAACGTGCCCTTTGGTCTTGGATGCTGACGCCTTAAACCTCTTGTCGGCGCACGACCAGCAAGGGCAGCCCTTATGGCAAAGCCTGCCAGCTGGCACCATCCTGACTCCCCATAGCGGTGAGTTGGCCCGTCTGCTGGAATCAACAGGCGCCCAATCGGCTGCCAGCCTGGCCCAGATGCTAGAAGCGGTGCTCGTCCATAAGGACCACGAGACCTATGTCTTCTCCCCAGACCCTGACGTCTCGGTCTACGCGTACCATGACGGGACAGCAGCTTTGGCGAAGGCAGGGACCGGCGATGTCTTGGCTGGAATCATTGCCTCCTTGCGTGTTCAAGGCGCAACTGCCTGGGACGCTGCAACCTTGGGGGTGCAAATACACGGTCTAGCTGGTCGTTTTGCCGAGATGAACGGCAGTAGACGCTCCGTAACTCCCCGTGACCTAGTTGATATACTTCCGATATCAATTCGTGAAATTGAAGGATAGTCCAATGCCCGCCCCCGTAATGACAAAGATGCTGATTATTATTTCTCAACTGCTTTCCAACAAAATAGACATCCCTGACGAGCAGGTGCCCTTGGCCGGGGTCTTTGATACCGGAGCCTGGTCTGTACTGAACCTGATCGTTGTCTGCTTGGCCTTTCTGACCTTCGTGCTGCTCGCTGTCGTCATGCTGTACAGCAGCTTTAAGAACAAACAGGCATATAAAACGGACAAGACCGACACCGGCTCCCAAAGGACCGAAAGCCAGCAAACGGACTCGATCCTACTCTTTAGCCAGGCTTTGCCTTGGATGATTGGCTCGGCGATCATTACGATGCTGGTGATCTTCTTGTTTGCCTTCTCCCAAGACTTCAAAGGCAATCGGATCTTTTATGACAGATGGAGCTTCATACTCCTAGGCTTGTATATCATGCAGATTGCCACAACAGTCCGGGCAATGCAAAAAAGCTTAAACAGCAAGCAAGGCCTTAAATGGGGAGAAGACCCCGGAGTCTACGAAAGCGCTTTGATATCGAGCAGCCGAAGCCAGGACAGCACCGGTTCGGGCAAAAAGAGGGTGACACTGTACGGCACCCAGGGTGGACAGTTTAAAAACGATTCGCATGACTCGAATCCTTAGGGATATGTAACGAACCAGACCCAGCTGCGCCAGTCCAGGCGTGCTAGCCCCTGCCGAAAGCCCCCAATCAGAGGAATTGGGTTGCTGTGCCAGCCCCGAAAACCTAACATCAGAGGGCTGCAGACGAGAAGTTGGCACTGATCTGCTGCAGATTGACGATAGGTCGGGATTTTTTCGGGCAAATTCGGGCAAATTCGAGCGAAAAATTATGTTACTCCGACTAAGCAAATTTTTGACCAGGGCTTTTGTAAAACGGCTAATTTTTAAGCGGCGAAAAAATCGCAGACAATCGCAATTCTTTAGCACTTAGCCTTAAATAACGTGTTAGGCAAAATAAAATATAAAGCTAGTGCATGGAAAGGCAAAACTACATTAAACAAGCTGCGAGATCATTGCGATCAGCCAAACAATATAAACATCATGGTATCGAAAACACCAAGTAAGGTACAATCTAAGCCATTCGCTACGAATAACAATTGGGGAGTTTGTAGATTAATCAATGGATATATTGCTCAGCATCTTCTTAGCACTATTTCTGATCATAATAAACGGATATTTCGTAATGTCTGAGATGGCCTTGGTCAGCGTTCGCCGGGCAGTCTTGCAGCAGATCATCGAGTCTGACGATATTGGCCAATCAAGCCGTGCCACGAAAGTCCTAGAAACAGCAACCAACTCTGACCGCCTCTTAGCAACCGTCCAAGTAGCTATCACTTTACTGTCCCTAGGGGCTTCGGTTGTGGCTGCTTCAGGCTTGTCTACACCGATTGCGGAATGGTTGGACAGCTTTGGGCTTAGCTGGTTGACGCTAATATCGAAACCTTTGTCTGTAGTCGGGATTACCCTGATCATCAGTTATGTCAGTTTGGTTGTTGGAGAGTTGGTACCAAAAAGAATCGCACTAGCCAATGCTGAGGCCACAGCAATGCGGACGATCGGGGCTATCAATGCAATAGGGCGCTTCGCCCGCCCAATCGTGTCTTTGCTCAGTGCTTCGACGGATCTAGTCGCACGGCTTTTTGGTATTAAAAGCGCCGATGACCGACAAAATGTCAGCGAAGAAGAGATCAAGTTCCTGGTGACAGAGCAAGAAAGCCTGCTTGATGAGGAAAAGCGGATGATCCAGGAGATCTTCGACCTTGGCGACACAGTCGCGCGGGAGGTGATGACTCCTCGAGTCGATATGATCTCGATCGAAGACGATGCCAGTGTGACGAATACCATCAACCGCATGCGCGGCACGGGCTTCTCCCGATTACCTGTTTTTCATGAGAACCCCGATCGAATAGTCGGTATTGCCATGCTCAAGGATCTACTGGCGCCATTGATCGACGACCGTCCAAACGACCCAATAACCGACTATCTACGCGAGCCGATGTTCATTCCAGAGACAAAGGACATCCTTCCCTTACTCAGCGAGATGCAGTCGTCGCACCAACAAATTGCCATTGTGGTCGACGAGTACGGTGGGACAGCTGGCCTGATATCGATTGAAGACATTATGGAGGAGATTGTCGGCGAGATATCAGACGAGTTCGACCCAGACAACAAGTACCAGACGCAGCTTTCTGAAAACGAATGGCTGATTGACGGTCGCCTGCCTACCGATGATGCGCGGGAGTTGGGCTTTCCGGTCGAAGAGGACGATGACTATGAGACGATCGCGGGCTGGTTTCTAGACACGATAGACAGCGTTCCCGAAATCGGCGATAGCTACAAGGTAGAGGCCTATACCTTCAAAGTCCAGAATATGAGGCGCAACCGAATCTCGCTTTTCTTAGTTACCCGGGACGAGAATTACCAGATAGGCCAACAAGACGTCGAGGACGAGGCAGTCTAGGCCAGCTCGGATAAGCCTGGAATAACCATCGGCTGCAAAAGCTGGTTTGTCGATACATTGGGCTTTCACTGATGCGCAGAAAGTGCCAAGGAATAGATGGGGGGATGGTTCCAAACACTGAATATAGGACATGATGTAGAATCTATGACTGGAAGCTTGTCTTGCTTGGTGAGAACACTGGCAACCAAGTGAACAAACAAGGCAATGTGGATAAAAAAGGGGACGGCAATGACTTTAAGACACGACCAATTACGAGTTTCGTTTCAAACCCGAATCAAGTGCTAAAGGGCAGCTAAAGGGCAGCCAAAGGGCAGTTAAAGGGCAGCCAATAGCCGCCCACCAAAGTCTTCATGAAAAAGCCCTTGAAAAAACCTGATCAAAGGAGTATCATTAATATTACGATATGTTACCGAAACGGTAACAAAATAAAGGGCTTAGGGAGTACATAAGGGTGGTCAAGGCTGAGGCTTGCCAAACCAACAAAGGCAGTCAACAAACCAAACCGGTCAAGCAGCCTGGATGTGTTCAAAACAGTGTTAAGGAGGGTGTATGGAGTTTCTAACAGATGTCGTCATATTGGCTCGATTGCAATTTGCAATAACGATAATCTTCCACTTTTTATTCGTCCCCTTGTCGATCAGCCTGGGCCTGTTCGTTGCAATGTCTGAAATGCGTTACTACAAGACGCGGGACGAGCATGACAAGGCGGCAACAAAGTTTTGGGTAAAGATCTTCACCACGACGTTTATCATCGGAGTAGCGACCGGCATCACCATGGAGTTTAGCTTCGGCACCAACTGGGCAAACTACTCTCGCTTCGTAGGCGATATCTTCGGGGCTCCTTTGGCTGCCGAAGCCTTGCTGGCGTTTTTCTTGGAATCCGTCTTTTTGGGGATCGTCCTATTTGCCAGAAACCGCGTTTCCCCGAAAGCCTACCTGGTCTCCTGCTGGCTGGTGTTTATTGGCTCAGCACTCTCAGCACTCTGGATTCTTATTGCCAACTCCTGGATGCAAACGCCGGCCGGCTATGTGGTTTTGTCAGACGGCAGCAAAGCGGTGATCACGGATTTTTGGCAGGCTGCCTTTAACCCCTCGACAATTGCCCGTTATCTGCACACAGTCGACTCATTGCTCATCTTGGGCTCGTTTTGCGTGATCGCTGTCGGTTCCTGGTACCTTCTTAAAGGGAGAAACGAGCGTTTTGGGCAACAGTTTATCCAGATGGGCCTGCGAGTCGGCATCATCACAGTGATCTTGATGCTCCCCTTCGCTCACATGCAGGCGGTCGTGGTTGCCGAGCACCAACCAGCCAAGCTGGCAGCGATGGAAGGCCATTGGGAGGATGGGCCTGTCGACCTTTCCATCCTCGGTTGGGTGAATGAAGAGCTGGGGGAGACAAAATCGTTAAGCATCCCTGGGGGAGCAAGCTTCCTCGGTTCGGGCAATACCGAGACTGTGTATCCTGGCTTGAACAACCTAGAAGACGGGCTGGAGGACACGAACGACTACGATGGCGTCAAACCCGACTATTATCATGGCGGCATCCCGCCGGTCAACGCGACTTTTCAGGCCTATCACCTCATGGTAGGCCTTTATGCCATGCTGGTCCTCTGGCTGGTATTTGCAGCAATTGCCCTGGCCCGTTCCCGCCAGGACAGGTTCAGCAAGCCGCTGCTGACGCTTTTGGTGTTTGGGCCAATCGTGCCCTTTTTAGCCATCCAATCTGGGTGGATGGTCGCCGAGGTCGGTCGTCAGCCATGGGCCGTCTATAATTTGCTGCTAACGAGCGAGGCGGTCTCACCAGTAGTGTCCGCTTTCGAGATTTGGATAACAATACTGCTCTTCGTGCTTTTCTACACAGTCCTTTTTATATCCTGGCTGCGGGTGGTGCTGTCAATAATCCGCACCGGCCCCGTCGTCGAGGCTGAAGGTGCCGAAGGGGCCGAGCCTAGCCCTGACAGCGAACCGGCCTCAGATATAAGCCCAACAAGTGAAGGAGGTGCATAAAATGTACGCATTTTTGCAAGTACTTTGGTTTTTACTGATCAGCATACTGCTTGTTGGCTATTTCGTCTTAGACGGCTTTGACCTCGGCTCTGGCATCCTCTACCTGTTTATTGCCAAGACTGATCGGGAGAAGTCCATAGTCCGCCATGCCGTCGGCCCGTTTTGGGATGGTAACGAAGTCTGGCTGCTTACCGGGGGAGGCGCCCTCTTTGCTGCTTTTGCGCCTGCCTACGCAACCAGTTTCTCTGGTTTTTATCTAGCGATAATGCTGGTCTTGTTCGGCTTGATTCTTCGGGCAATGGCAGTCGAGATGTCCAAGCTGGATGAAAAGTGGGCCACGTTCTGGGATAAATGCTTCTTTATCGGCAGCCTTTTGCCGGCGATACTGTTCGGGGCAGCGATCGGCAATATCATCCAAGGCGTTGCCCTGGACGCAGCCGGAGAGTACCGCGGCGGGTTCTTCTCCCTGTTAAACCCCTTCGCCTTGCTTTGCGCTGTGATGGGCCTGGTTTCCTTCCTCACCCAAGGAGCAGCCTGGCTGTCGCTCAAAGCGCCTCTTGACTCAGAGCTCTACCAGCGGGCGGTACGCCTGCGGTCTGTGTTCAACCTGCTCGAACTGGTGGCCTTTGCCTGCGTCAGCGCCTTCTTCTTCATCTTCGTGATGCCTCAGTTCGGATCTGACCGGGTGGGCTTGCCGATGGCCTATGCCTTCGCCGTCATATTATTGGCCGGCTGGCTGGCGGCTCGGGTCTTCATCAACAAGCAGCACGACCTGCTGAGCTTTCTGACGGTGAACGTCATCCCAATTGCACTTATCGGGATAACAGCAGCATCATTATTCCCGAACCTGATACCTGCGGCTGCCAACCCCCAAGGGGTGCTCACTTACTTTGTCGTCCCCGGCCCGGCCCAACCTGACCTGTCCTTGACCATCTTCAACTCGGCCAACTCCGAGCTGACCCTGCTCGTCATGACTGTCATTACCTGTATTGGGCTACCGCTGGTGCTAGCCTACCATGTGGTTTTGTACCGCACGTTCCGCGGCCGCATCACCGATGACGACCTAGACCACGGCTATTAAAGGCCTTATGGGGAGAAGCCCGCGGCCGTGGAACTGCCGACCGAGGACTTCTCCCCATAATAAAGCTGCTAGTCGACCAGGCGCTGGCCAGCGTCAAAAGCCTGGCTCTTGAGATCCTCAGGCAGCTCGCCGCCTGCTCCTGCCCAGATCAGGTTGCCCACAGGCACCCAGCCCCGCCTCTCGAACTGGGCTTTCAGCGTGTCCTCGACGGGCTTGTACGAATTAGCGTCGGCATTGGCATGGGTAATGACCGTGACAAAGCGCTTTCCGGGTATGCGGGGAGTGAAGTTCGGCCCGGAAGTCGGACGCAGGCGGTTTAGCAGCAGCCAGGCCTGGGCGTTCAGGTTGCCCATATAGATAGGCGAGCCGAAGACAAGGGCGTCGGCTTCGCGGAGGTCTTTGTACATCGGCTTTAATGTGTCGTTTTGCACACATTGGCACTCTGCGTCCTCTGCACTGCAGGAGTTGCAGGCCTGGCAGCCGTTGATGCCGGCAGCATTCATGTTGTACTCGATGATTTCTGCACCTTTGGCCTTTGCTCCATTGACCACCTCGGCCAGCACTGTGGCGGTAGTCCCGGTCTTGTGCGGGCTACAGGTAAAAACTATGACTTTGCTCACTTAAAACCACTCCTTTTGTCTGCTTTTGTCTGTATATGTGTGTTTAACAATCCAATATACCTGGGATTATCCCACAGTGGCCAAACCTCGTTATTGGGAATGGTGCTTGAATGCAACAATATCCAAATGCTAATTTTGTGCAAAAGAGTGAAGAGCAAAACAACACTAAATACCGCTGTTAGAATCTAAAACCAGATATGGAAGAACAAGTGTATTTGAGTAGTTTGAGTTGGCGTTTTTAAAATGGAAAGGAAAACCAATGACCACACTAACACCAAAAGAGAACATGCTGAGGGTACTGCACGGGCAAATGCCGGAGTTTGTCCCGATCTACTCGTATTTCGGCCCACGGCCCGGAGTAGAAGGCCCTCCAGGGAACATGGGGACAATGCTTGCCCCATTTATGGGAGACAGGTCGCAAGCCGGGTTTAGGGACCTTTGGGGAGTGCCCTACACGGCAGTCGAGGAAGTAGGCGGGACTGCCTTGCCGACTCCTAACGAGTTCATACTAAAAGACATTACCAAGTGGGGAGACTACATCAAGATCCCTGACCGGGTTAAGGACGTCGATTGGAAGGCAGCAGCTGAAGATGCCTTAAAGAACCTGCCCTTCAGCCGCGAGACGACCTCGTTATGGTATGGTCCAGGCGGCGGCACTTTCTTGCAGCTGATGAACCTGATGGGCTTCGAAGCCGGCCTTTCGGCGATGATCGAAGAACCTGACTATGTCAAAGAGCTCCTCCAGTTCTTCTTCGATTTCTACATGCCTATCGCCAAGCAGGTCATCGACGTCATCAAGCCCGATGTCATCTCATTAGGCGACGATGCAGCCACAGAGAAGAACCCCTTCATCTCTCCTGACATGTACCGTGAGTTCCTAATCCCGATCTTTAGGGAGTACTCGTTCTTAGCTGTGGAGAGAGGCTTGCCATTGGACATGCACCTTTGCGGGCACGGCGAGGCTTTCATCCCCGACCTGATCCGTATCGGAGTCAATTGCTGGGAGCCAGTGCAGCTGTCTAACGATATCTTGGAGCTCCAAGCCCGGTTCGGTCGCAACCTAGTGATATGTGGGGGCTGGGAAGGCAGAGGCCGGCTCACAGAGCTGGACGTTACTGACGAGGAGATCCGTGTCTCAGCACGTGAGGCTATGGATAAGTACGCCCGGAACGGCGGCTTCATGTGGGCGACAGGCTATGTTGCCCGGGCCACTGACGATCCGCTGACTGCCCACTGGAACGAAGTCTTGTTCAGCGAGGTCGACAGATACGGAAAGAGTTTCTACAAATAGCCCTAAGCTTTAAAAATGCCTTTTACCAGGCAAGTAAAAGAAAGGAAGAGCCATATATGACGACATTGACGCCTAAAGAGAACATGATGAGGGTACTACGTGGGCAAATGCCTGAATGGGTGCCGATCTATTCGTATTTCGGAGCAACTTCAGGGGTCGAAGGCCCTCCGGCAAACATGGGCTTTCGCCTGTCACCGCTTTTCGGCGACCGGTCACAAGCCGGGTTTACCGACCTTTGGGGAGTCCCTTACACATCGGTAGAAGAGGTTGGAGGCACATCGTTGCCGACTCCTAACGAGTTCATATTAAAAGACATTACCAAATGGGGAGACTACATCAAGATCCCTGACCGGGTAAAGGACGTCGACTGGAAGGCGGTTGCTGAAGCAGAGCTGAAGAACCTGCCTTTTGACCGTGAGACTACCTCTTTATGGTACAGCCCAGGCGGCGGCACATTCTTGCAGCTGATGAACCTGATGGGCTTTGAGGCTGGCCTTTCGGCAATGCTTGAGGAGCCTGACTATGTCAAAGAGCTGCTCCAGTTCTTCTTTGACTTCTACATGCCGATTGCCAAGCAGGTCATCGACATCATCAATCCTGATGTCATCGGCTTAGGCGATGACGCAGCCACAGAGAAGAACCCCTTCATTTCCCCAGCTATGTACCGTGAGTTCCTGATCCCCATCTTTAGGGAGTATTCCTTCCTAGCCGTAGAAAGAGGCTTGCCTTTGGACATGCACCTTTGCGGGCACGGCGAGGCCTTCATCCCCGACCTGATCCGTATCGGAGTCAATTGCTGGGAGCCAGTACAGCTGTCTAACGACATTGAAGGGCTCCAAGCCCGGTTCGGTCGCAACCTCGTGATATGTGGGGGCTGGGAGAGCAGAGGCCGCCTCACCGAGCTGGACGTCACTGACGAGGAGATCCGTGCCTCAGCACGCGAGGCCATTGACAAGTATGCCCGGAACGGCGGTTTCATGTGGGCTTCTGGCTATGTGCCGATGAGTACGAACGACCCTTTGACCGAGCATTGGAACGAAGTCTTGCACATAGAGGTTGACAGATACGGTAAAACTTTCTATAACTGAAAGTGCAGTTAATTTTCGGCTGTCTAACTTAGTCTATTAGACAGGAGGAGGGTTTATGGAGGAAAAGAAGGCCCTAACGGGCAAGGCAAGGAACTTATACGGTATCTCGGACTTCGCCTTTTCGTTTATGGCGAACATCGAGAACTACTATTTAATGTTCTTTCTGACTAATGTAGCGAAGTTCCCATTGGGCGGTATAGCCACCGCTACGTCTTTGGCATATGCTGGGGACGCAATCGGGCAACCTATCTATGCTGGCTTGATCAGCGCTCTAAAACCCATGAGGTGGGGCAAGAACCGATCGTACATTCTACTCTTCCCGCCTTTGGTGGTTTTGTCTTTCGTCTTGTGCTTCACCAAAATCGGGCCTGAATGGTTTGCTTTGATCATCTGCGGCTCGATGCTCTTTTTTACCAACTTGACTAGGACGTTTACTTGGACGTCGAATCTGAACATGATGAATGTCTTGGCGTCCACACCGGACGACCGGCCGATACTCGCATCCAGGCGGGCGACTTGGACGGCAGCTGCAGGCTTGATTTACTCTTATGCAGTTATCCCGAATATCACTGTGCTGGAACGGGCAATGCCTGAGATAATGGTCTACACCTTCCTAGCAGCAATCACCAGCATTTTTTACATGTTGATGTGCTGGGTGACGGTGTGGGCGACTTCAGGTTACGAGGCAACCGGCGAGGCTGCAAAAGCACAAGCCCAGTCGGCAGCCCAACAGATCACCTTAATGGACATCCTGAAAAGCGCTTTGCAGAACCCCTACTTGTTGGTAATACTGGGAGGAGCATTGATATCGAGCTGCTTTAATGCTGGAGCGATCAGCTCCACGACCTATTACTACACCTACATCGGTAACCCCAGCTTGTTCCCGCTGCAGCTGTTGCTAGGCTCGATTATCGGTGTGATCACCTCTTATCTTGCTGGCCCCATGGGCAAGCGGATAGGGGCGAAGCAGGCTGTATTGGTTGGCTCGTATTCAAGCGTAATATTGAATTTTATTGCAAGTTTTGTAGCAATTCCTAGCAATATCGGGATGATCGTGATCATTTGTATCCGCGGCTTGATCGCTGGCCTCTCCATGGTCAATATGCAGGTCCTCTATAGCGACTGTGTCGTTTACGCGAAATGGAAAACCGGCAAGGAGACTTCTGCTTTTGTCATGGGCTCGCAAACGATCCCGATCAAAATCGGCCTGATGCTGCGCGGCATCCTAGTGCCGCTGATTTTAGGCATCTCCGGCTTTGACCCCAATGTCTTGGCAGCGGACGTGACGATGGAAATGAAGCAGGGCATCGTTATGATGCTTTTCACCCTGCCCGCCATCGGCGGCTTGATCAATGCTTTGATCCTGCACATCGGTTTTCGCCTGACCCCAGCCAAGGTTGCTGAGATGCAACAAGAGATCAATGAGCGTGAGGCCCTTGCCGCTGACGCAGCTTAAAGAATGCTTGACTGTATCTGGCTGTGAAGCTAGGTACTAATAACACAATAAGTAAGTTAAATAAAGCGACCGGAACACTAAAACAGCCGGTCGCTTTGCTGTTGAGTCTAGGCCGGCTTGATGCTAAACTGCTATTAAAGCTACGCAAATTAACTCAAATTTTCAAAGCTGCTCGGAGGAGTAAAGATGATCTATGTTTTCGAAATCATATTGCTTGGCTTGCTTGTGTTTATCCTCAGTCGTTTTCGCCCTAGCCCAACCATGCGCATCAACGAGGGCCTTTTTGCCATACGCAATGTCTTTGTGAATTTTTACGCCTACCAGACCGATCAAGGCGTCTTGCTCTTCGATACCGGCATCAACCCCAACCTTGCCAAGCGGGAGTTGGCCAAGGTAGGCATCGTCCCCGACGACGTGACCCATGTCTTTTTGACCCATACCGATTACGACCATGCCGGGGGACGCACTGCCTTTCCCCAAGCCGAGCTCTTCATGTCTACAGCCGAAGAGCAAATGATCGACGGAACGACCCCCCGTCGAGGGGTGACGCATAACAGCCGCATCAACAACTATCAATTGCTAGCAGACAGCGAGACGGTGGTTATCGGCAATACCAGCATCTCTTTATATATCGCTCCTGGCCACACCAGCGGATCGGCCATCTATTTTATCGACAACCGCTATCTGGTAACCGGCGACCTGCTGCGCATCGGCCGAAACGGGAACATCCTGCCTTTCTTGTGGTTGATGAACATGAAACACCAACAAGACATCGAAAGCGTCAAGGCCAACCAAGGCCTGCTTGACGTAGCCGAGTACATCTGCACAGGCCATACTGGGGTAAAGAACAAATTATCGGGATAAACCCAAGCCGCCTTGCTGGCAGCGCCGAATCTCCTGACTGACGCCTAGGAGCTTTCAAGCCAGTCTAGGATCGTTTGCTCGATACCTGTGCTCGTGCCCTCAGCTTCCTCCGTGAAACGGATCGGCTTTTGCTCGAGACCAGCCAAAGCCATAGGCAAAGGAGCCGTGGCATAGTCTGCTTGGATGAGGCTTAGCAACTGAGTGTAGCTCAAGCCTGATACCGGCGCGGGCAAGTCTGCTCCGGGGTCTATGTCGTTTAGTGCCCGATAGACATCCCAGCCGAACTTCGCCCAATGGGCTGTAGAGGCTATAAGTACTGGCGTGTCAGAGGAAGGACGCAAACGCATCGCTGCTTTCCAGGCAACTGCGGTGTGAGGATCAAGCAGATAGCGATGCGACTCATAGACTTCCTTGATCGTCTCCAGGCTTTCCTTGTTTGTCACCCAGTCCGCACTGAACACGTCTCGCAGGGCCGCAAAGGTGGTCTTATCCACATGAAAAGCCTTACGCTCGCTGAGGTCGCCCATCCACTGCTTGACCAATTCCGGGTCCCTGCCGTTTAACTCGAATAGCTGGCGCTCCAGGTTGCTGGAGACCAGGATGTCCATGGAGGGCGAAGGGGTGAGGGTAAAGGGCCGGTCGCTAATATCGTAGGATCCAGTGTTTAGGAAGTCGGTAAGCACATGGTTCTCATTGGACGCGCAATAAAGGCGGTCGATGGGCGTGCCGATCTCGCGGGCATACCAGGCGGCAAGGATATTGCCGAAGTTGCCGGTGGGGACCGAGACGTCGATGCGGTCGCCGGCAGTGATCGCCGACTGTGCGACAAGCTGCGCGTAGGCCGACACATAATAGACCACTTGGGGCAGCAAGCGTCCCCAATTAATGGAGTTGGCCGATGAAAGCTGGACGTTTTGGTCGGCTAGGCTTGATGCAAAGCGGGCATCGTTGAAGGCCGCTTTGACGGCATTCTGGCAATCGTCGAAGTTCCCGTTGACAGCTACAACGCCCAGGTTCGACCCCTCAGCGGTAGCCATTTGGCGCATCTGGATCTCACTGACCCCGTCTTTGGGGTAGTAGACGATCAAGGCAGTGTGCTCACGGTCTTTGAAACCAGCCAGAGCCGCCGACCCAGTGTCTCCTGAAGTAGCCACCAGTATCAAGTTCAAGGGCATGCCCGACTTGCTGTCGCCAGCGGCTTTGTCTTGGGCAGCAGTAAAAAAGTGGGGGAGGCATTGCAGGGCAAGGTCTTTAAAGGCAGAGGTCGGCCCATGCGTCAGCTCGAGCAGGTAGGTATGGTCGGCGACCTGTACAACCGGTGCGACGTCTGGCGAGCTGAAGGTGCCAGAGTATGCCAGGCCCATCAAGGCCTGGGTCTCGTCGAGTGCAAAGTCCACGCCGAACCGGTAGTAGATCTGAGCTGCCCTTTCGGCATAAGGGAGACCGGCCAATGCCACGATCTCGTCAAGATTTATGTGGGGAAGGCGGTCTGGGACAAAGAGGCCTCCCTGTTCAGCCAAGCCTTGGATAATGACCGAAGAGAAGGGCAAAGGGGCCTTTGTTTGGCCGCGTGTGTCTGAGTAACTGTTTATATAGCTAGCTGGTAGATCAGGTTTTTGCTGGTCGTCCATTTTATTCCTTCCCGTCAAGTAAGATTTTTATCAAATGCGTTTGGCCTTCAACCTCAGTGCATTGGCCATGACCACCAGTGAAGAGACGCTCATCGCCATGGCCGAGATGATTGGGTTTAGCAAAGGCCCACCGAAGACGTATAAGAGGCCGGCAGCCACCGGGATGGCGATCGTGTTAAAGGCAAAGGCCCAAAAAAGGTTCTGCTTGATCGCCCGCAGCGTGAGCCGGGACAATTCAATGGCACGGGGGATGTCTAGCGGGTCGCTGTGCATCAAGACGATGTCTGCCGAGTCGATGGCGATGTCGGTGCCACTGCCAATGGCCAGCCCGAGGTCGGACTCGATGAGGGCTGGAGCATCGTTGATCCCGTCCCCGACCATAGCTACCTTCAAGCCGTCCTCGCGGAGGGCTTGGATCTGTTTGGCCTTCTCATGCGGCAAGACCTCGGCGATGACCTTCTCGATGTTCAGTTCGCGCCCGATGGCTTGAGCTGTACGCTGGTTGTCTCCGGACAGAAGCATTACCTGAAAGCCCTCGTCCTGCAGCTTTTTGATAGCCTGTACCGAATTCGCCTTCAAAGCATCGGCAAGGCTGAGCATTCCTGCATAGTCCCCAGAGATCGCCACATGGACGGTGGTCTTCCCAGCCTCGGCAAACTCGTTTTGCAAGCCGTCGTGCTCGCTGACATCAACCCCGGCCTCCCTTAAGAAGGTGGTGTTGCCGACCAGCACTTCCAACTGGCCGTCAAGCACGGCTTTTATCCCCAAACCAGGAATCGCTTGAAACGAGCCTACGCCAAGCAGATTTAAGCCTTTGTCTTCAGCGGCTTGGACAATTGCTTTGGCCAAGGGATGCTCCGAGTCATGCTCGGCGGAAGCTGTGACCAGGAGCAATGCATCGGCTGCAGTCATTTCAGTTTGCTCCAAATATCCAAATGGGGAGAAGCCCCCGACAGGCGCAATATCGACCAGGGTCGGCCGTCCGCTGGTGACTGTCCCGGTCTTGTCTAAGACTACAGCATCAATCACTCCGGCTTTTTCCAGGGCCTCGCCACTGCGGATGAGAATGCCTAGCTCGGCTCCCTTGCCAGTGCCAACCATGATCGCCACCGGGGTTGCCAGGCCTAGCGCACAGGGACAGGCGACGACCAATACAGAGATCAAGATATTTACGGTAAAAGACCAGATATCGGAATTGGCAGGCAGGCTGGCCACACCGAAGCTTAGTGCTAGGTACCAGGCAATCGAGGAGAGGATCGCAATCGCACATACGATGGGGACGAAGATCCCGGCGACCCGGTCAGCGAGGCGGGCAATGGGGGCTTTTCTCCCTTGAGCCTCTTCCACAGCCGTGATGATTTGCGAGAGCGCTGTGTCAGTGCCTACCCTCGTGGCCTCGAAGCGAAGGACCCCTGTAGTGTTTAAGGTTGCAGCAAAGACAGTGTCTCCCGGGCTTTTATCCACAGGCAGGCTCTCTCCGCTCAAAATGCTTTCATCGACGGCACTGACGCCCTCAAGCACCAGTCCGTCGACTGGAATGCGCGAGCCCGGCCGAACGACCAAGTAGTCGCCCGGCTCAAGGGTGTCAACCGGGGCTTCGACCTCTTGGCCGTCGCGGACGACGATCGCTGTCTGGGGGGCAAGGCGCATCAAAGACTTGATAGCCTCGCCGGCCCGGCTCTTGCTCATTGCCTCGAGGTTACGTCCCAATAAAATCAAGGTGATGATGGTCGCGGCAGCCTCGAAGTAGAGGTTGTGCACAAGGTGGTGGTTGCCTAGGGCAATGAGTACCGTATTGGTAAGGCTGTAGATAAAGGCAGCCCCTGTGCCTAAGGCGATCAGGCTGTCCATATTGGGGGACAAGGTGACGATGGCCCTGATGCCGTCGATATAGAAGCGGTAGCCGACTGCCACCGCTATGATAGCCAGGCTTAGCTGGACCAGCGCGTTGGTCAACGGATAAGTGCCAGGCAGAAGAAAGCCAGGGTAAGGCAGGACCAAGCTGGCGTTTCCCGGGCTGACCAGCATCGGCACCATTGCTATGTAGAGCAAGGGTATAGTCACCAGGCCAGCAAGGACAAACTTGATCCAGCCTTTGCGGATCTCTTGCCTATGATAGGTCAGGTCTGCCTCCAGCGAGTCAGAAAGCGACGTCGAGAGTGCCTCGTAACCGGCTTTTTCAATGGCATCGCGAAATTGGGCGATATCGGCCAGGCTGCGGTCGTAAGTGACAATCGCCTTCTCACTGGCATAGTTGACTGCGGCCTCGCTTACTCCTGCTACCTTGAGCAACGCCTTTTCAACCCGTTGGGCACAGACTGCGCAGGTCATTCCCCCGACGGGGATGCTGATTGTTGTTGACATGACGACCTTCTTAGTTTCTTTATGCTCTTAGCTGCTGTTGGCCTTGACTGGCTGCCAAAAAACCATCAAGGACATTCTAAATCGAGTTACCATCGATTGCAAAACGACTAGGCCGGCAAGTATTACATGCTTCTCTTTTAGGGTAAGTGCTACAGATCGACGATTGTCTGCAATTTTGGCAGGGGAAATTCGGGTGAAAAATTATGTTATTCCGACTAAGCAAATTTCTGACCAGGGCTTTTGCAAAACGGCTTTTATTCGAGCAGCGTAAAAATTGCAGACAAACGTCAATCTGCAGCAAGCCAGACCCAACTTTCGTCCGCACCTCCACGCCATAACCCAGAACACCAACTAACGCTATAAAGCTATAAGAATAATAAGTTCACTCTAGAGGCAACAAGGCAGTTGCCAAAAGGCGTGCTAGCAGAGCAAGGATATCGATCTCCTCGTCTAGCTGCCGGACTACATAGTCTGGGTTGGCAAAAGAGTTTATGCCCATAATGGCAATAGCGCCGATAAACATCTCAGCATAGGTTTTAATATCGAATGCAGGGTCTATACGGCCGATTCCTTTCCCATACTCTAAAATCTCGATCATATATACTGCGCTGTCGTCGTTAGTTGCCCGAAAAAGCGAGTTCGCAATGGGATCTTGGAATAAGCGCATATAGACAATCTTGATCACTTGGACCATCCGAACGTACTTCTTTTGGTCTTCGGACTCGTGGGTATATAAAAACGACCGGACTATTTGATTCGCATCAGCGGTCTTGATGATTCTTTTCATCTCGTCGATCGACAAACGGTTGTCATACTGGTGGTCTTGATAATAGTCATATGCCAATTCCAGCATTTGGCTTTTGTTCTTAAAGTGGTAGTAAATCGATGCCGGGTTAATACCGACATTCCTGGCTATGTCTCGCATGCTTACATTCTCAAAGCCGAGCTCGGCTGTCATCTCTACAAATACATCAAAAATCTGCTCTTTGGTTCCTGATGCATCCTCCATCAGACTTCTCCTTCTTTACAAAGTACGACTGGTTGCAGATCTCTTTATGTGTTAATTATAGTAACAACAAGCTTACTATATGTGTCAAGGTCTCATTTAATTGATAATTGGCGGAGAGACAGGGATTCGAACCCTGGGAACGTGGAGTACACGCTCAACGGTTTTCGAGACCGCCGCCTTCGACCACTCAGCCATCTCTCCAATTGTAACGATAAACATGATGCCATAAAACGAAACGGCTTTGTAGTAATTAATACCCAGATAATGTCTGATGCATAAAAACCATACCGGTCAGAAAGCATTTTTTCTATGATCCAGTGGACTTGTACCTGCTGACACCAAAACGAAAAAAGACATAGGATGGAATGAGAAATACCAGCGAGATCAAAGGCGCCAGCATGTAGAGCGCGTTTGTCTCCCTATCTAGCAGGTACAAAAGGGGATAGTATTGAACCAAGGCAAGGGGTACCACATAAGTCAAGAAGCGCAGGATGTTCTTTCCATACACCACATAGGGGTACCTGCCGAATTCCAGGCCGCCGTTCGTAAGGATGTTCATAAACTCCAGCCCCTCGACGGTAAAGAAAGAGAAGGCGGCATATATCAAAAAGAGGCCGAAAAAGGTCAGGCTGCCGCAAACGACCATGAGCATCAGGGTGACGATTTTGTCGAGAGTCCAGGCAATTCCGCTGCTAGGAATAGCATAGGCGAAGACGAGGATGGCCTGACTGAGCCGGCCGAGGCGGGTGAAGTCCATTTTCGAGGCGACGACCTGATAGACCAAGCCCTGCGGCCTGACCAAGATACGGTCGAACTCGCCATTGCCGAGCATCTGCGGAAAAAGGTCAAAGCCCCGGCCGATCATTTCCGCCAGACCAAACGCCATCATCATCGTGGCAAAACAAAGCAAGGCCTGGTCGAAGGTGAACCCTTCCACGCTGAAGAAGCGGGTGAACATGAAATAAACGCCCAAAAGAGTCGCAAAGGCTGTACAGAACTGGCCGATTACCGATAAAAAGAAGGATGACTTGTACTGCATCTGGCTTTTTATGTGTATGGAGAAGAACTTGCCGAAGAGCTTCATCTCAAGCCTGTTTCGTCCGTGTTGCGGCAAAGCCGGTATAGCCATAGCCCCATTGTTGCTCAGCCTCCTTGCACGACGACTTTGCCTAAAGCCCGTTGCATAGCAAGACGTCCGACCAAAACCAGGGCTACCAGCCAAAATAGCTGTAGCAGGATTCCGGTGAGCGTGTCGTTTCCACTGATATTGCCGCTATAGATGCGCAGTGGCATGTTTTGCATAGCAGCAAAAGGCAGTAACTCGACAAGCCTCCGAATAGAGTCGGGGAAGAAGGGCAGGGGGATGATCGAACCAGCTAGAAAGTCAGTCAAATTGCCAACGATGAGCCTCATGCCGGTAGGCGAGATGGTATAGAAGAGCGATATATACATCAGCATGGAAAAAGCAACCACAACCCCAAGCGACAAGGCCATAGAAACGACAAAGAGTACGAATTGGCCAAGAGTTGGAGGAAGCAGCAGACGGAAAGGCGAAGGGACGACGAGAGCTACCAGCAGGATGGGCGAACATCTCAGCAGGGACCGGGCAAGCCGGTTTGCCGAGGCTTGGCAAAACCATCGGCTGTAAAGGTCAAGGGGGCGGACGAGCTCGTAGGCGATCGACCCCTCGGCAATCGAAGCAGCAATCTCGTTTTCCCAAAACCACATCATGAATAAGGCCAGGAAGGCTTGCTGTAGCCAGATATAGGAGACGGTCTGGCTGAACTCCATCGGAAAGGCAGACGGATCGGACCGATAAAAGGCGGCAAAAGCAAAAATCTCCATGAAGCCCCAAGCGAATTGCGTGCTGATCCCCGCTGCCGCTGCTGCCCGGTACTGCATCGCGTTAATGAAGCGAATGCGAAATATAGAAAGGTACTTTCTCATATCAGGCACTCGCTGGCCATGATGCCAGGCACTGCGCAGCCTGTAACCTCACGCTCATATACTGTACTCCCGGTACAAAGCAGCAACCATCTCTTCGGCGGTAGCACCAGTTACCGAAACATCAGTCAACTCTGTCTGAGAGGCGAGGTAGGTAATAGCGTCTGATACAGGCAATGTAAAAGGATCAATTTCAAGGACCAAACGCCCCTCTTTGGACTCGTTGACCACCATGCCTTCGATGATTGCGGGAAGTCCCCCACTGTATTCAACCACCAAAGTCTTGCGTTCAGACGAGCGCTTCTTCAACTCGTCAAGGCTCCCGTCGAGCAAGATCCGCCCTTTGCCGATGAGGATGATACGCTCAGTCAGAGCCTCGATGTCTTGCATATCGTGGGTAGTCAAGATCACCGTCGTGCCCTTCTCCGCATTAAGCTTTTTAATAAACTGGCGGACGGCAATTTTCGAAACCGCGTCCAAGCCAATGGTGGGCTCGTCCAAAAAGAGGATTTTGGGGTCATGCAGAAGCGAAGCTGCTATCTCACAGCGCATGCGTTGGCCGAGGCTCAGTGTGCGGGTCGGGGTTTTGACGATCTCTCCAAGGTCGAGCAACTCTGTCAGCTCGCTGAGGTTGCGCTGGTAGGCCTGGTCGTTGATTGCATAGATGTCGCGTATCAGCTCAAAGCTGTCGATCACCGGGACATCCCACCACAGTTGGCTGCGTTGGCCGAAAATCACACCGATCTCGCGCACGTAGGACTTGCGGTCGAGCCATGGAGTGTAGCCGTTGACTATGCAGGCTCCGCTGTCAGGGACCAAGATCCCGCACATGATCTTGATCGTGGTGCTTTTGCCAGCCCCGTTTGGCCCAATATAGCCAACCATCTCGCCGTCGCCAATACGGAAGCTGACATCGTCCAGGGCGCGGACAAGCTCGAATTCGCGGGCAAAGAGCGCCTTTACTGCACGCCCCAGTCCAGCTTGCCGTTTGGCGACCCGGTAGGTCTTATTGATGCCTGTTAACTCGATCATAATGGCTGTCCCATGTAGTCGTCTGTTCTCATATCCGGTTTTTCCATGTTCTAAACAAGGCGGTGGCGCATTCCAGTATCAAAGCGAAGCAAATGATAGCAAACAGTATTGCATTGGAACTCAAAACGAGGGCTTGGATGATGCCTTCGCCCGAAGCAGATATGTCTGCCAGTAAAGCCTTCAGATGGCTTAGCAGGTCAGGGTTTAAGATGCCTCGATTCAATAAGACATACCCCATACAGGCCATGGACAACGCATTAGCCAGGCAAGTAGAAATTGCCACCCTCGCGTTGTAGTGGCCTTCCACCAGTTTCACAGCTTCTTTGAATAGGCCCAAAACCACACTGCCTAGTATCGGAAGCCAGAGACTTTGCAGGGTTTGGATATTAAATACCGGCAGCCAGCCATAATCGCTGAAATATATCCTAAAGACTTGGGGAAAGCCAATAAACAAAACCACACCGGCAATAGAAAAGACCATGCCAATGATGGGCTCCAATCTTTTGATGGAGCTTGTCGGCTTGGGTATGGATGGCAGGCTGGCTAGAAAATCGCTAGTGTCAATGCTAGCTTGCTGACGTTCAAGAACGGCAAAAATAAAGGTTATCACAGCAAAAGCCCAAATAGCCCCAGCTATAGCTGCCCCAATGGCTTGCCCGACGAATTGGAATATGAACAAAACGTTGTTAGGCGGCGCAGCTACAAGTTCGATGATTTGCGCCAGTAACATGGAGAAAAAGACCGCAATGCATACAATGGGCATTACGATCTTTAACAGACGCATGTAAGTAAAATAATACGTTCCGCTGATCAATGCGGAGTGCTCGTCGCTAATATACTTTGCTGCGAGCTCATCAGGAGTACCTAAGTCTGTGAGGACGACGCGGATATCTTTATCGCTCGGCGTGATTGGCCCGCAGCGCTCGGCTAGCATCTCGGTTATCAGACTGTCCAGCTCCATTTCAACATCTGCCCGCATTTTGGCAGGCAAAAGCCTTGTAACAGCATAAATATAGCGTTCGACTAAATCATATTTCATGATCGTTTTCTCCCAAAACAGTATTCAAGCCACTAACGATGGCCTCCCAATGCTTGACAAGCTCGTGAAGCACCGCCTGCCCCTCTTCAGTAGTTTGATAGTATTTACGAGGCTTGGGGCCTTCGGTGTTCCATTCGCTTGTCAACAAGCCCTGGCTCTCCAACCGCCTCAGCAAGGGGTATAGGGTATTGGCTTCGATAGCGATCCCTGATTCAGCCAGGGTAGGAATCAAGTTATAACCGTAGGTTGCTTGTTTGAGCTTTGCTAAGACACACAAGACAACAGTGCCTCGCCGTAGCTCTAGAATAAAACCGGAAACCAATTCGTCTTTATTCATGCTCGTGCCCACATTGTTCTTGAAAAACCCACCACTCTTGTCCGACTAACATTATTGTAGGTAACAATATATAGTGTAGCACACAGTATGTCAATACCTTCAGGCGCAAGCTCTGACTCAGCCGCTTGCTTTACAATATGAGGCAAGGCAAGGCAAGGCAAGGCAAGGCAAAGGCAGCCTTGCATTTGTTCACACTAGAGCACTGGAGCAGTTATATGGAGACAACGCAAAAACACCTTATCCGTTTGCGCAAACAAATCGATGCCCGCCTTGGCAAGGGCAGCGCTGAGACGGTACTAGCGGGAATAGAGGGCCTAGAAGACGACATGAGCTCGCGTACGGAGACTGCTGACTGGGTGATAACGCTTATCGATAGGCTTGAGACAAGTCTTTCTCCCGATGACTTCAAAACGATCCGCGAAGAAACCGCCTGCATTAAGGCGAACAAATACAGCGCCTACAACAAGAAGTACTTTCCCCAGATTCGCGACCAGTACCCCGACGACGACCAGGCCTACCTCAAGGCCGTCGCGCAGTTTCTCGACGGCCGCGGTCGGGTGGGAAAGCTTGTCGAATACCAAGACGGCAAGCTCGTCTGTCACTTTGGCTTCGGTGACGCCTGCGCTTGCAGCATTATTAAGAACAGCCTGGTCAAACCACCTTCGACAAGCTGGTGCCAATGCTGCCAAGGGTCAGTTAAGAGTATCCTGCAATTTGTCTATCTCGACAAAAAGTGTACGATGCGTATTGTCGAAACCTTTGCCAGCGGCGGAAAAGACTGTGTCTTTGAAGCAAGCTTTTCTTAAACTATCCGTCAGGCTTGCCTAGACTGCCAATTCGCCTTGCTTCCTTTTGGCTGGAGCTAAAGCGTACAGGCTGCCTCCAACTAGGACGCAGATTCCAATTACTGTGGATAAAACCATGCTCACGCCACCTGCTTCCGGCATCATCAGCTGAGGGTAGTTGGGCAACAAGAGCACGCCGTCTTCGAGGCTGTTCTTGAAGGCTGGGGGCATGGTGGTCGGATTTGGGCCATGTGCTGTAATGGTCAGCTCAAGGCTGTCGTCAATGGTGATCAGCCATTGGCCCTGAGGCAGCTGGTAAGCCTCCCAAGTCTCCAGTTCAACCAGCATGTATGTGCCTGGCTGTAGGCCTGTGAACGTTACGTAGCCGTCAGAGTCGCTGGTTGCTGTTTGCATGTCTCCCCAACAACAAGAGGCCTCATTGGTAACTAGCCAGGAATGGTTATGGGTGGCTGGGTTAGCATCCGTGCAGGTATAGAGGCCAAAAATCACGTTTGCCATCGGGTCGTCGTTCTCGTTTACCTTATAAAACTCAAACGCCCGTTCTAACAAAAGCTCATGGTATGTCCTGTTTGTCTCAATACTATGCGAACCACGGTTATAGGTAGCAAAGTTCACAAAAGCAGTCTCATTGCCTGGCTCGACCCTGGCTGTCACGGAGACCTTCGTCTCGCCCTGTGGCGGATTTGCCCACGACCAAGTACAGGTTTGCCCGTCGTTTACAAAGCTGCTGCCGTTGACATTGGTGTGGCTGACATAAGTCAAGCCGAGGGGCAACACGTCAACAACCGTAAATGATGTCGCTAAAAGGTCCGGATCGTCATTCCTAATGGCAATCTCATATGTGATCAGATCGCCGCGTTTGACAATCTGGGGCATGCTCGTACTGCCGTTTTGGCTTTGTTGCGAGTTGTTGATGTAGGCGTCTTTGACGGGCCGCTGGACATACAGATAGGTAACCGTGGTCGATGCGGTCACATTGGGGATAAGAACACTGGGCAATGCCGAATGAAGGGTCGTGTTGATAGCTAAGCTGCCAGCCCGGTAGCCGTAATAATAGTAAATCACCCCGCCTTTCGTGAGGGTTGCAGGAGGGATCCCAGTACTTGGCGAGTACGAGTTGTTGGGCAGTTCAACGACATTGTTGTCAAGGCTGTCGCTTAATATATTGTCCTCGTTGCCTAGTTCACGAAAACGCTCTGTAACGCCAAAGGGCGAAGTCCGATGATAGGTAGTGTTACTTGAGCTGGAAGTATTGTCGTAGAAGGTCGACGTTGCAGTGTTTGTATAGCTCATTGGCTGCTGTTTGACTGTTGCCACAAACTCAACGCTGACTTGGCCAGAGTCATAGTCGGACAAATCCCAAGTAATCGTTCTTGTACTTGCATTGTAAGAGCCGGCATGGCTAATGCTGCTCACATTGACATCGAGCCCTTGAGGAACAACATCGGTAACAATTGTTCCCTGCTCGCCATAGAAGGGCACTGTATCGGTAAAAGTAGTCTTAATGTTGTTCAAAGCTGAGTTGTAGGCTGTGTTATAAGGAATTTTCGTGAAGCCCCAATGTGGACGGCTGCTTGTCACAACATTGTTTCTCATGTAGTTGTCAAAAGTCGCATTACTGTAGTTACTATTGTTAATATGGTCGAAACGCACCATCTGCAAGACGCCTTTAGGGTACAGGCTGTCGAATCGGTCAGCATGGCCTTTCATGACTACCGACCAATATGGTTGGCCTGAGTTATTCGCATAGTCGTTTTCTTCATGCATTTGAAAGTCAGTCATTAACATAATGACTGGAATGCGCTTGTCCAGGTTGTCTCCGGTACGGGGAATAATAGTCTTTGCCCCACCTGTTTCAGGCCCTCCCAAACTTGAGGCAATACCAGCCATCTTGTCGGTAGCTGCTTTTAGGAAGGTAGCATTGTCATCATTCATGTAAGACGGATTTATATTAAAAGCATTAGATATCGTGGTGCGCTCTGTGCTGTATTGTGCAGAAGTAATGAAATCAGTTTGGAACTGGATGTTAGTATACTGGGGGTCGTTGTAGCAAGGCCTGGCAGAATTAAGGGCAAGCACGGCAATGCGGCTTCCAGGGTAATTCGCCATAACAAAATCACACATGTCCAGAAGTACTTGGCGCTGGTATAAACGAGCCATCTGGTTGGAGCTGTTCATATAGGCGCTCATGGAGTTCGACCAGTCCAACACAAATAAAATGTCGTACTCGGCACTGGTTGTACCAACTTCTTTGACATTGCTAGTGGTTATGGTGTACCTGATTTGATCGTCAAGCGCTACGTTGACAGGGTTATTAGCTGTGCCGTTTTGTGTAGAAGACGACCCGTTGACATAGGCGTTTTTAACGGTTGCGATGTCGTCTAAGACCTCGATCAGCTCGTCTGCACGCGCTTGGTTTGCAGGAATAATACCCGCACTAAACATTAATATGAAAACCAGCAAAAAACACGAAAGACTTCGAAAAGCCAAATACCTCTTGGATTTAACACTCACAGCGACTCCCTCTCATTATAAAAGCACGCTTGAAAAAACCCGGTAATTCTATTCCCTTAACGATTGATGCTAGTATTGTCAGCAATCAAACATATAAAACCTGTCTGCCATTGTACTGGATTTAAACAATTTGTAAAACAGGGATAAGAACATTCATGTGCCCGATGTTCCTAATCAGGCATTCCATACCCTTCTCACCAAATCATTTGTGAGAGAGCAACAGTTTAATTCCTAGCTGGTTTCGCCCTTGGTTTGTCTATCGGCGTAGAGCGCGAAGATCACATGGACAATAGGGGTGATCAGCGAGTCTATTTCGTAATACCGCTCAGAGCTGATGATGTAGCCAAAAGGAATTATGCCGTCGGTTGCCTTACATTTCAGTGCGTTATCTATTGTTCACTCTTGACGTTAATGCCAAATTCAGCGGAATAATAATCTGCCATTCCCTCAAGCAGGGATTCATGAATAATGCTCCCGGTCCGTTTGAGACGCTTTCTTTGACAGACACCACGTTTACGAGGTTACTCTTCAATATCGCCCTGTAGATATTTAAGACAGTATAACCTTGCTTTCGGCGTATTCTGAACACTCGTGGAGTTTGTCTCTCAATACTACTTTCATTTTGGGAATCGGAGCTGTATCGCGCGTAAAATACAGCTTTTATATGGGTTCACCTGACTTTTGTTGTTGTCAACAATGCTTATTTTGTGTGTTGGTATTCTAGATAATTTTCATAATAACTCTTGTTTGCATCTAAACCGAAAAAATCAAATATCTCATGCTTTATATTCGCATTATGTAAGCTTCGTAAATCCAACTCCATATGATAAGGGGAAGTATCTACATAAAAACCTATGGAGGAATTTCTAAAAGGATTATTTACGCCCATGAATTCATTATTCGGGTCGGTTAGATATTTGCTATATTTTGATATATGTGTTTCTTTATAAATCAGTCCGTATTGAAGATACACAGTATCTTTATCAAGAGCATTGATGCTTCTGCTATATGAGACAGGAAATTCAAGCTCAAACGGTTCAAGTGGCAAGTTCTCCAAGATTTTATATTCGCCATAGTAAAATACATTATCCATAATGTATTGGGATAAAAAAGCCTCGCATTGTTTAAGTTCATTAAGATCCATATCTGTTGTATCGCTTGTTATTTTATACACTTTTATAACTAATGCCTTACCCATTAAGTTCATTAAACCATAATGCTTTTCATCAACTTTGCCTTCTTCTACAGCTTTTCTTATAGGGGCAATTACCAACAATATGCGACCAAAGCCATATTGTCGTCTGCCGGTCTTGAAAGCGAAAAAATCACCTTCTCTATATTTACAATGTTGTCTTGTAGACAGCTTAAAGAGTTCTATATCGTTTATATCATTGGCAGTTGTATCGCTAATCCACCAATTCAGCCATTTTTGCATTCCCTCAAGGTTATCTATTTTTTCTTCTCCCCATCTTGATGAAAAAAACGTTGTTTGTGTTGTGAAATTACTAATCTGAATATCACCGTTACCGAAGTAAAAATAAACACCGATACCGCGCAAAGACCGAAGTGCTGTCTGGTTTAATTTCCTAATCTTGCCTTTACTTGTTTTGGGTAATATCAATGTTCTGTTTTCTGCTGTTGTTTCGTTCAATTCGCTTTCATAATACATGTTTTCAGAAACATTGATTATTTTGACTAATTTATCGTCATGAAAATATAAGTAGGTATTTTCATCAAATTCTATTCGTTCCCATGATTTATGCACTTGTGTCAAACCTAAGTAATAACGTTGCTCGTTTGTTAGTTCAAATAACATTATATTTCTCCACTAATAAACTGATTTGTTTAAATCCTTAAAGAGATTTCTAATCAGGTGTAGCATTTTTCCCGCTGAAAAACAACGATTTCCCATCAATCCTCGTCGTCACCCCACAGTACTTTGTGGCTTGACGAAAGTGTCACAGCGGGTAATATACTCTTCAAGAGTATATTACCGTACCACCGAATCCCATGCGTCTACTACCTTATCATTTAGGCAAGCATATTGTTTGTATATACGGCTATCACCGCATAACAGACATGGCTTGTCAGGGAGACCCCGAACTTCCTTTATCGGGAGAGTAAAAAATCAAGGTAAATTCGCAAACTCATCGCACCACATAACAAAAATATGGCATATCCAGGGTAAACGCACCAGACATCGTCTGCAAAACCGGCGGAAATGCACGAAAAA